>Ga0207050_1003_pt2 | contig 82117 bp, 76 predicted proteins | sample Alteio_BWMinCont_64_FD_153291 | JGI IMG/M metagenome (GOLD analysis project Ga0207050, IMG submission 153291) | Enriched cells from forest soil in Barre Woods Harvard Forest LTER site, Petersham, Massachusetts, United States -... | ecosystem: Environmental > Terrestrial > Soil > Temperate forest >...
AATTTCTGGATCCATATCTTCTTGTGAAATTATGGCATCGGGATTTGGTAAAACAAATTCAGGCCGCATTAATATGTGATAACGATCAATAATTTGTTGATTTGTTGTGTAACTATAAATTTCTTCAGGAGTTAATTCAAGCTCTTCAAACAGTTGATTAAATAATCGTTGTGAGCCTTGAATAAGTTTTTCTTGCCAGTGTTGTATCACTTTTTGATAAGCGTCAATGGTTCTAAATTTAATTTTAGTTAAATCGTAAAAATAAAAGTTTTTAGGAATTTTGGGAAGATATAGATGAGCATGCTGCTCAGCAGAGAAATCTGGTGTGACAGTATGCGTGGTGGTAATTAAAAAGAAAAATATGGTTATCCATACAGAAAAATATGCATGACGCAACATAAGAAACCTTTTTTAAAAATTGAATGCTAGGGAGGCGAAATTATTAGGACTGCCTTACTACACGCTTACTGCGTAAGCAAGTTTCGTAACGCATACTTCGCTTTTTCTATTCTTGATTATTTATTCATCAAGCAGCTGGCGGCAGCCATACGAAGCTGCCCGTTAGGGAGGCGAAGTATGGTGGAGGCGATGGGAGTCGAACCCATGTCCGTAGAGAGTCAAATTAAGAGTCCTACATGTTTAGTTTTCATTTATACGTGTACGCTACCACGAAAACAAGGCGTTGCGCACAAGTCTATTTGATATACATCTTCCTTATGAAATAGCGAAACTTACAGAAGATGGAACTAGTTTTTTATATTACTTAAAACGCGAAAGAAAGTTCGTGGTCTTCGCGACGTTTCAAGAAGGTAAACATACCAGCAAACATTGCAAACAATGCTGCAAAGAATGATACCCCAACAGAACTAAATGTTTCTGCATTTGTTTTTTAGTTGTTTGATTTACGAGTTTGCAACCAAAAACTCGACATGCACTTTTAACTATCATTACCACGTCGAAGCCAGTACGCCCCCAGTGATTCTTTTCAAAGAAGCAGACTCAATTTCATGAAGTCTGCTCATGTAGATAAGCTATCATATTTTGATTCATAGTCAAAAGCTATGTTACAATTACGGTGATAATGAGCCTACATTGGGCCGAATTACAGAAAACTGTTATTTAATGTTGCGTCTTTCTTGAATTTTGGGTATAAGTCAAAAGTTTACCTGTATCGTTTGACTTTGTCGATTTAGTCGATACACTGTTTAATGTATCCTTTTATTTTGATATGCCGCGGGATGGAGCAGTCTGGTAGCTCGTTGGGCTCATAACCCAAAGGTCGTTGGTTCGAATCCAACTCCCGCAACCAAATACAAAAAAACCCTCACTTGTTGAGGGTTTTTTTACGTCTTTTTTAAAATTCTGTATAGTGAAGAATATACATTTATTGGTGATGAGTGCTTTTTAAGCGGAGATTAAGCTGTGCGTGTTAAAATTAGTCGTATTACTCAGGCACACATTGGTAAACCAGTCAAAATTAATGGTTGGGTGCGCAGTGTGCGTGATCAAAAAAGTTTTTCGTTTATCATGGTCAATGATGGATCAAATATTGCAGGAATCGAGGTCGTTGCCCAGGACTCTATGCAGGATTATGCCCAGGTGATTGCAAGTTTGACCAATGGTTGCTCAGTTGCTGTTGCGGGGACTGTGGTGGCAAGCCAAGGGAAAGAGCAAGCATTTGAGATTCAGGCAGAAAGCATTGTAATCATTGGTGGTTGCGATCCAGAAGAATATTTATTGCAAAAAAAACGGCATAGTTTTGAATTTTTAAGAACGATTGCTCATTTAAGGCCACGAACCAATACCTTTGGAGCGGTTGCTCGGGTACGTAATGCTTTAGCTTATGCAACCCACAAGTTTTTCCAAGAGCGTGATTTTTTGTACCTCAATGCGCCTATCATTACCCAGTCTGACTGTGAGGGAGCTGGAGAGATGTTTCAGGTGACAACGCTTGACTTGAAAAATGTTCCTAAAAATGACAAAAACCAAGTCGATTTTACCAAAGATTTTTTTGAAAAACCGACATTTTTGACCGTGTCTGGTCAGCTCAATGGTGAAACGTATGCCTGTGCTTTGTCGGATATTTACACCTTTGGACCGACATTTCGTGCAGAAAATTCAAATACGTCGCGACACCTGGCTGAGTTTTGGATGATTGAGCCTGAAATGGCCTTTGCGGATTTAACCGATGACATGGCGTATGCTGAAAGTTATTTGAAATATTGTTTGTCATACGTTCTTGAAAATTGTGCAGAAGATATGAAGTTTTTTGATGGATTTATCAAAAAAGGAATTATCCAGCAGCTGCAGCAGGTGATTCAAGAACCGTTTGCTCGAATTTCATATACGCAAGCTGTCGAAATTTTACAAAAATCGGGCGCTCAATTTGAATATCCTGTTGTTTGGGGTGGTGATCTGCAAACAGAGCATGAGCGATACTTGGCTGAAACTTATTGCAAAAAACCGGTGATCGTTTTTAACTATCCTACCGATATTAAAGCTTTTTATTTCCGTCGCAATGATGATGGCAAAACAGTTGCTGCCATGGATGTGCTTGTTCCTGCCATTGGTGAAATCATTGGTGGTGGTCAGCGTGAAGACCGTCATGACATGCTCAAAGAACGCATTGAAAGCATGGGACTCAATGCTCAGGATTACTGGTGGTACCTTGAGCTGCGCAAGTATGGATCGGTGCCTCATGCGGGATTTGGTCTTGGTTTTGAGCGATTAGTTCAGTTTACAACCGGCATGGAAAATATTCGTGATGTAATTCCGTTCCCACGTTATCCAAAACATATTGATTTTTAAAGCAACTTAAATTTAACAGGAGTTTTTTTTATGAGAAAGTTATTTTTGATCGCCATGTTGTTCATGGGCGTTCAAGTTCATGCAAATGAAGATAAAGTAGCTCAACTCAGACGTGCAGAGTTTTTGTGCCATGTTAATGCTGCAGTAATCATGGTGGGTACTATATGCTCGACTATAAATATTTTAAAAAAAGGTAACGCAGATACGTATGCTGGGCCTTGTACTGTTTTTTTGGTAGGTGAGTTTATGCTTTTTGAAAAAGTGGCTGATAAGCTTAGAAATATGCGACGAGAGCTTCAGGAAGCAAATCCCCAAGGACCGCGACAAGTTTGATGATCGTAATCAATTAGATATTAATCCAGCAAAATAGTTCAAAAATCTTTCGAAATATTTTTGAGCTATGTATAGTTTACAACGGGCATGGAAAATCTTTAGCAATGTAATTCCGTTTCCATGGTATCCAAGGCATATTGATTTTTAAAATTAATTAAATTTACGGGTTTTTTATGAAAAAGCTCTTTTTGATCGTGATCATGTGCGTCATGGGTGTTCAAGTTCGTGCATATGATAGGGAGGCTCTTAAAATTGCAGAGCGTGCCAGTTTTTTCTTTGCTGTAATGTGCGCCTCAAATGCTAACGTGGCTGGTTATCATGCTATTGATAAAATGAACGATCATGCTAATCCTGATCGCGATATTGCTCTCTATCAAACGTTTACGGGAGGGGCATGTGCTTTTTTGGTACTGGGTTTGGCGCTGCGAAGGATACGATCAGAACTAGAACGCGAAAATATAGAGCATCCTCAAAATGTACGGTAACAAAAACAAGTGTAAGGATTTTGTATGAAAAAAATGTTTTTTATCATTGCAGTGTGCTTAGTGAACATATCAAGTCATGCATCTGATCCGTTAAATCAATGTGTTCCTGATATTCTATCTGTCGCAGTTGGCTCTGTGGTAGTAGCGTGTACATATAATGCCATAGTGGATCAAGTAGGAAATAAACGCATGGATCAGGAACGTCAGGATTTGGATAGAGTAGATATGGCATGCAGATTTTTTGCTTCAGTGCCTGCATGTTGTGCGGTAAATTCTTTTGCGTGCCAAGACTATGATAAAGCGGGTTTTTATGTACTTGTTTGGACTGCAGCTTTATTGGTTAATATTGCACACCGATTAAATGAACAAAGAAAATTCAATAATGCTTGTCGCAACAACGATACTCTGTATAACCAGATTCAACGCATGGAAGAGGCGCGTAAAGAATATGAAACAAGTTTAGATGACAGAGGTCTGCGCAGTAAAGTTCAAAATGTTCAACCAGGCAAGAGGGTTCAGTAAGAGAGATGCCAGTAAGAAATATTTTAATGATCAAAGTAGGTCAGCGATATCTTAAAATATTTGCACATCAAATTTTGATATTCAAATTTTTTTGACTTGTAATTTAAAGTGTAATTTTGTATATAAAAATTAATAAAAAATAGATTTGGCGAAGGAAAATTTTACATGAAATCAAAATCTGGCATTACCTTTTTGGTTGATGAACAGGGGAAAAAATCAAGTGTTTTGATGAGCATTAAAAGTTTTAAAAAAATGATGAGTGATCTGGAAGACCTTCAAGATTTAGATCTTGTTCATAAAAGAATGCTTAAACAAAGTAAGCCAATTCCTTATGACAAAGTAATGAAAGAGTTGCTTGGTGATGATGCAAAAAAGTAAGTTTAAGGGTTACGTAATTGATTTTGATCGGTCAGCAAAAAAAGATTTAAAAAGGCTCGATCAAAAAATTGTAAAAAAAGTTCGTGATACCTTAGATGACTTAGTAGCTGGTGATCCTAATGTTTATGCTGAAAAGCTGACAGCAAAGGGTGAACAATATAAAATTCGCATAGGGCAATATCGTATCATTTTTCATGAACACAAACATATCATTACGATTCTTGTTGTTGCAGTTAGAACAAGAGAAAATGCATACAGGGACATTTAAAAATGGTTAAAAGAAAAAAAACAGGTAAAATAGCACCACAGTTTATCAAAGATAAACATAATAAAGTAGAGTCGGTTTTACTAAAATATTCTGTTTATCAATCTATCGTTGATGAAATGAATTGCTTAAAAAAAAGTATTGAGCAATCTAAAAAAGTTTCGTCAAAAAAATCTAAAAATTAAGCAACTACTCAGCAGGCATAATTTTTTTTTGAAAACGATTTAACCAATTAAAATGACATAACTTTCCGTTCTCGTCGTCCCGGCCACCGAGCCGGGATCCAGTAATAAAAATTTTCTTTTTTTCTTTTTTTACAAGGATTTAATATCAGTACTGGATCCCGTATCAAGTACGGGACGACGAGAAAAAGAGTGAAGGTTTTTTAGTTCGATGTAAATTCACGGAGATACTGAGTAGTCACAAAATTAATGATCAAAGTAGGTCAGCGATATCTTAAAATATTTCCGCGTTACGTACAACAGGCCTAGGTATCCCAGTGAGAGTGGGCCGGCCCAGAACCAAACACCAAAGCCGTGTAAGAATGTTTGCTGCGAAACGGTGATGACATGCAGGTTGATATTGAAATTGAGTGACCCGATCAGGAAATATCCGGCGTTGTACAGCGTCCACAGCACGGTGCAGCACAGGGTCAGTTGCACCAAATATCGCGCAAAAAAATCAAACCATTTTGAGGCAGACCAGTTCAGGTGCAGGTACTTGGATAAAAAGATAGTCAGAAACAATGTTTGGCTGATGGCTGCAATGGAAGATGCAAGTGCAATACCAGCAGCGCCGTAATTTTGAATCAATTCTTGGTTTAAAAAGTAGTTGATCCCAATAGCAATGATGCTTGCAATCATCGGGATTATCGTGAGCCTAAGGGCATAAAAAATACTTAAAAATATTTTGTTCAGTGAAAATGAAAGTAGTCCAACTAGGTACGCTGTAAAAATAGATTGAGCTAAATGTATCTTGCTCAGTGCTTGCGCGTCACCCATGAACAATGTTTCAAAAATATGTTGTGAAAATAAGTACAGCAGGAAGCAGATGGGCATTGTGGTCCAAATAATAAACTTGATAGCTTCAAATAAATGATCAACCAAATCTTTGGGTTGTTCTAGGTGAAGTTTGGAAAAATGGGGAAGCAGGACGGTGACCAGTGATGCGGTAATAATTCCCACCGGAATATTGACGAATTGAAAGCTTGAGCGCAAAAGTGTCATAGATCCGCTGGTGAGGTAGGATGCAAAACCAGTGTTAATAAAATGATTGATCTCGGTAATTCCAACGCTCACGATGCACGGGATCAGCTGAAAAATGATTGTTCTCATTTCTTTGCTGGTTTGCTGGTCAGGACGATCAAGGGTATAACCTTGCTTGAAATATGCGACCAGGTGGAGCAGCAGAAATACGATAGATGTCATGATCATGAAGTAGCAAAAAACGGTTACTGACAGTTGAAAATATAAGCAAATGCACAGCGATGCAACGTACACCACGTTAAGAATCGAGGGCGCTATCGCAGGTATAAAAAATTTACGCTGCGATTGGAGTGCAGAAGCAAAAATAGCACCTGATGAAATGAACAAGATAAAGGACATGAGTATTTTTAAATAGTAGGCGGTACGCTCGACCTTTTCTGGTGAAAAACCAGGAGCAATGGTTGCAATGACATTGGTTGATAGACAAAACACGGTAACGCAAATTGCAAAAATAATGGTTTCAATGATAACAAGTGCTCCGGTAGTCAGCTTGTGCAGTCCCTTTTGACCTTCTTTGTGCTGTGCATTAATAAATGCGGGCACGAGGATAGATGATAAAGCACCTTCTGCAAAAATTTTACGCATGGTGTTAGGTATGCGAAATGCCGTAAAAAAAATATCAGAAGTATCGCCAACGCTGAGGAATTGGATGAGCAGCCACTCTCGAATAAAAGCAATAAAACGACTGATGAGGGCAAAAAAGCCAATCTTGGAGCTTTGTTTAAGGATCGAGCGAGACATAGCGTTACTCTTTCTGCTTGGCGTAGTTTTTTTAAACAATTCATATAGAATAATATTAAAGAATTTTTTAATAATATACATATTTATTTGTTAAGGACTTTATGAAAAAAGGGTTGTTTTTAATCATCAGTTTTTGCATTTCTAGTCAGATGGTATTTCCCATAGAAACACATGCGGGTGCCATCTATCACCTTGGTCATGGGATTAATGTTGGAGTTTCAACCCAACAAGATATTTCAGGTAAAATAGCTTGTAGTCTTGTTGCAGCTGCTTTGTTTTCTAAGATTGCATATGATATGAGTTGGCATAATTCCTATGCTTGCCGTGTATGTGTTTTATCCAAGATGGTGCAGGTAGCTTTAGAGGAAAAAGCGGAGGGATTTTTGCGTGAACCAGAGATTTTGGAGCAAATTTTAACACTTGAACTATGGCTGAGAAATTCATACGCTTCTTGGCTGACTCCCTGGAATTGGGTTGCTAGTCAAAAAGATGCATATCACTTGGTGCAAGGTCTTGCTCTTGTTGTGTTGTATCGTCCTCTTTTGGACAGTGAGAATGTAACGGGACAAGAGATTTTAAGGCATGCTCGTAGCGCTTGTAGTACGGTATCTCTGTATCCATTGATGTACTTTGGACAAGAGTTGGATCGACATATTGAGTTTGTAAAAACAGAAAAAGCTTTTGCTGATATGCTCTCTGGTTTGAGCAACATTAAATATTTGTTGCGCCAAGAAAAGGAATACATCGATGAGTTGCAGACGTATGAAACTCACAGACTTGCAAAACAGTTGAATACTGCGGTGACTATCGCAGGACAAAATTCTGGACGACGCTACTAACCTTTGGTGGTTACAAGCGTGTGATTTTTAATTGATAAAATGACATCACATTGCTGGGCAATTTTTATGTCATGGGTACTTATGATAAGACCCATGGCATATTTTTTTTGATATGATGCCAAAATATTCATAATTTGCTGAGCGGTATCTTGGTCAAGGTTGCCGGTTGGTTCATCGGCGAGCAAAAATGATGGGGTGTGAAATAAGGCGCGCAGTATTGCAACTCGTTGTTGTTGACCACCAGAGAGTGTGTTGGGTGCACAATTAGCCTTATCTTTCATGCCTACTTCGCCCAGAAGGTCGAGCGCTTTTTGAGTTGTAGCTGGATTGAAGATGTTGTGAGCTATTGCGGTAAGCATCACATTTTCTAGGACGCTGAGTTCACCAATGAGGCTTGGATGTTGAAAGATTATGCCAATATTTTCATGGAGTGCCGCAATGCGTTTTTCAAAGTTATGAAAAGGTATGGCTTGGTTGTTGATGCTTACGGTGCCAGAAGTTGGGGCCTCAATGCCTGCAATGATATGCAGGAGCGTTGATTTTCCAATTCCTGATGGTCCCATCAGGCCGTAGGAAGTTCCTGCGTGAAATGTGAATGATAGATCGTGAAAGATAGGAACGGTTGCTCCGGCTTGGTGAAAAACTTTGAAAATATTTTGAAGCTGTAAAATAGGGGTGTTCATAAAGTTTTAGGTATCCAATCATCATTTCCTGCTTGCCCTTGTTTGCCAAAGTAAGGCAATTGAGGGCAGAATCAAGGATAAGGTAATAAAAAGTCATTACTATTTGGTTGCGGGTTATAGTTTTGAATTAATCATAAGTGGAGGGTCAATTTTTTCAAGTAAAAAAATAGTCCCTAACCTGTTTGAAGAGGAAAAAGGATCAGGGTCTTGAGGTTTTAGTAACAAGTTGCTTATCATGGGGCCAAGTTGGGTTCAAGAGCATTGAACTTTTTTGATGGGACAAAAGAGCCAAAACCTTTAAAGGGGGGGAGTATGGAAATTAATCTCACACAAGATAATTCTTTAGACGCAATCCCAAAAGTCATTCCGGTTGTGCCGACGGTTAATGTAACGGTATTTCCAAACATGATCATGCCGTTGTTGGTTCTTGATGAAAGAATTATGAATGGCATTCAAGAAGCTGTCGAATCTTCAAAATATATATTGTTGCTTTCTGCTCGAGAATCATCGCAGGAAGGACAAGAAATTGATACTGATAATCTGTATTCAATTGGAACGGTTGCAAGCGTCATGCGCGTAATCAATGTTCCTGATGATGGAATTAAGGTGTTGGTACAAGGTGTGTACCGGGCGCAAGTGCAAGACTTAATGGTTCGTGATGATATGCTGCTTGCTCAGATTGATCTTATCAATTTTAATGCAACAGTTTCTGACGCTACTCAGGCGCTTATTAATAATATTAAAGAAGTTGCCGAGCAGTTATCTATTTCAAGTCAAACAATTACCCCTGATTTTTATGCAATTTTGTCAAAAATGAATGATCCTGAAAAAATTGCAGAGTTTGTTTTGTCTCATTTAGAAATTAAAAGTCATCCTTCACAGATGCTCTTGGAATGTCGCAATGTCGATGATTTGCTGCGTGGTATCTATGAAGAGCTTTCAAAAGAGATTTCTATTTCTCAGGTGCAAGAGCGTATTCGTACGCATACTCGAGAATCAATTAATAAAAGTCAGCATGAATATTACCTTCGGGAACAACTTAAGGCTATTAAAAAAGAGTTAGGTGAAGATCTAGTTGACGAGATTGAAGATTTAAAGGCTTCATTGGCGGCTAAAAATATTCCTGAAAAAACGAAAAAAGAGATTGAAAAACAGATCGACAAGTTAGAGCGAATATCTCCAGAGTCAATGGAAGCAACCGTCACGCGCAGTCACGTTGAGCTGCTCTTGTCGCTTCCGTGGGGAGTTTATACCAAGGATAGTTTGAATTTGCAGCATGCAAAAACGGTCCTTGATAAAGATCATTACGGGTTGATGGATGTTAAAGATCGTATCCTTGATTTTATTTCAATTAAAAATTTGAAGGCTGATGGTCCAAGTCCTATTTTATGTTTGTATGGTCCTCCTGGAGTTGGAAAAACATCGCTTGGTCAATCGATTGCCAAATCACTGGGCAGAAATTTTTATCGAATCTCTTTGGGTGGCGTTAAGGATGAATCTGAGATACGCGGACATCGCAGAACTTATGTCGGTGCAATGCCAGGACGTGTGATTCATGCGATGAAAAAAGCGAACTCGATGAATCCAGTTATCTTGATTGATGAAATTGATAAATTGGGTGCAGATTTTCGGGGTGATCCATCAGCAGCTCTTCTTGAGGTGTTGGACCCAAATCAAAATAAAGAGTTTTATGATAACTACTTGGGTATGCCGTTTGATTTGTCATCGGTTATGTTTATCGTAACTTGTAACGATATCAGCGCGATTTCTGGTCCATTGCTTGATCGCATGGAAGTGATTCAGTTGTCAGGATATACCTTTGAAGAAAAACAGCAGATCGCAAAAAAATATTTGATTAAGCAGGCTGTTGATCAGTCTGGTATGAAAGAATCTAATATTCATATTGCTCAATCTGCGCTTGATACCATCATTGCAGAATATACTCGTGAGGCCGGTGTTAGACACTTAAGCCAATTGATTAAAAAATTGTGTGGTAAGGCGGCTCGTAGCTTTGTTGAGACGGGTGAAGTTATTAAAATCACCAAGAAAAATATTGAGAAGCATTTGGGGTATAAAAAATATCCAGCCGAGCGTATTGATCAAAAAAATATGATAGGTATTACCAACGGTCTTGCATGGACATCGGTTGGCGGCGTTGTGATGAAAATAGAATCTGCGCTGATGCCAGGGACGGGGAAATTAATTTTGACCGGTCAGTTGGGTGATGTTATGAAAGAGTCTGCGCAAGCAGCATTGAGTTATGCTCGATCGCATGCGGCAGAGTTTAAAATTGCTCACGAAAGATTTACGGCATTTGATCTTCACATTCATTTGCCTGCAGGCGCTGTTCCTAAGGATGGTCCATCTGCAGGACTAGCGTTGTTGTCATCGATATTATCTTCCTATACGGGACGTTTGGTCAATGCATCACTTGCAATGACTGGAGAGTTGAATTTGCGCGGGGATGTGATGCCCATTGGTGGCGTTAAAGAAAAAGTGCTTGCAGCAAAACAACATAACTTGTCGATGGTAATCTTGCCCGAGGAAAACCGAGGAGAGCTGAGCTCTATTGAAGGAATACTTGAAGACATGAAGATTGTATGGGTAAGCCATGCTGATGAAGCGTTAGAGCACATACTGCTGCCTCTTGTTGACTAAAAACCAAGCGTAGCGTTATGCACATAAAAAAGCCTTAGCGAAAGTTAGGGCTTTTTTTAGGATTATGCTAAAAATGTTGTGTAAGATTTAAATTGTTTACATCGGGGTAGGGCTATGGATAAAAAAAGGGAGAATCGTATGAAACGTTTATATGTCGTAATGATACTTGCAATGATTGCTCAAACTCACGTGTCATTTGCTGTCATGTGTCGCTCTCACCTGCTACTTGTTAAATCGTATTGTTTGTGTAAGGCAGATCGTTTTTTTGCAGGTATTAAACCGAAACCAAATAATTTTCAAGATCAGGCAACAGGGGTTCAAGGATCTGCGGATCGGCCTGTTTATCTACCATTTGATCGTCATACTGCTGCAAGGATACTCAGTGAACGCAGAAATCTTAGAGGCCAGGGCCGCAAGTAATAAAATTTCTTCAAAGGACCTTGTATGAAGCAGAAAGTTTTAAAATATTATCAACATTACATGTATTTGATGGGTTTTGCGGGGCACTTTGTTTTTGTTTTGCAAGCACTTAAGATTTGGCAGACTAAAAGTAGTGCTGACGTATCACTGTCAGCATTCCTGGTTTGTTTTTGGGCGACATGTAGTTGGTTTTTATACGGACTACTAATCGATAATCCTGTGCTGATCAGGGTCAATATCTTTGGAATTGTAGCGGGAACGATTTGCTTGGGTATGATTGTGGCATACGCCTAGGGTCTGCAAGCAGAGTTACATTTTACTCACAGACCCCGGGTTTTGGTCAAAGTTTAATGCTGTTATTTTTTGCTACCTAACGTTTCTGGAGCTGGCGTTAGCCTGACGTAGCCGTTAGGCGTAGACTGGTTGTTTTGCGTTTGGATTGTAGCCAGATCTTAAAAATTTGATTTGTTTTGCAGGGGTAGGTTTGTATGGTGAAAAATTTCGTAACTTGAGTTCCTGTTGTAAAATAATTGACTGTATGCTTGGTGGTTGATGAATGGCCCAACCAAAGCCGCCCAGTTTATCATATGCATCCAATTTGTTTTCAAACAAGAACCGACCAAGTTCAAACACTTGATGTGCCACAAGGGTCCAATCGATATTTTCTTTGCGTTTTTGTTCGGTATGTGTTTTAAAATCGGACAGGTCGTCCGAATATTTACTATAAGCTATATTTAGTTTCTGGTAGTCAGTTTTTTGTGTGGCTGGGTCGAGATAATCTTCAGGCTTTGGCAAAGTTGGTTTCTCAAGATCAAGCTTAAGATCTTCATACTTTGGTAGACCCAAAGAAATAAAGTATTTTTGAAAACAAATCATCAATGCTTCATCTTTATTTTGTTCTATTATTTGCTGTACCGTTTGGCCTGATCTTACAGGAGCTTCATATTCCATACCCATTGCCTTAAAAGTAATGCCCTGAAAAATGTCATCATCGGGGTTCAATTGATGCCGTGAAAAGCCTCTAAGCTTAGAAAACTCAGGATCATATTGTTTTTCAATTACCATAGGAAATGGGGGCATTATTTTTTCGTAAACGCGAGCAAAGATGTAGCTTAAAACGATCTCGTACGGGTTTCCAAGTGGATACCGAGGTTGGCCATCTTGCATAATCGATACTGCTTGAGACCAAGGCATTTTGTTGACCGTAATTTCATGAACTGCGCGATCTGCAAATATTTCCAAGCTTTTTACAAGGTATGGATCCATGTGCTTCAAAAATAGCTTGTCAAAATCATTTTTAGGATTGTCAGCAAGTAGCTCTGGGTTGTCGACATCGATAATTTTGTTGCCATTTTCGTCTGTTTGGTTGCGTTTAAAAATTTGTCTACCTTCTTTGATTTCCATGTATCGATAAAACCAATCAGTTTTATCTAAAAAATCACCTGAACAAATTAAATCTCTGAACTGGTCATAGGGCACTTTGGCAAGAATTTTATCAAAGCTTAATTGCTGTCTTTTAAATAACCCTCTGCCTACTTTTTGCAGTGTCTTTGCTGCAGCATCTTCTTTTTTCATTTGTTCTAATTTTTTCTGGGCTAAGCGACGTCGTACCTGTGCTTGAATTTTAGTTGCAGCGGCATCTTCTTCCTGGTCTCTTGCGATTATTTGATCGGTTTTCGTATCAATATTTTTTTCATCTTGTAATTCCATTGTTTTTTTTTGGGCCTGGCGACGTCGCACTAGTGCTTGAATTTTAGTTGCAGCAGTATCTTCAATTGACATTGATTGATCGGGCAATGCAACATCATGTGCTGTATGAATGATGGTGACTTGGAAACATGCAAAGCTCAGTAGGCTCAGTATGCATTTTTTAAAATACATAGATCGTATCCCTTCTTTAAAAGTAACGTTTTTGATTAAAAGTAAGATACTGATGGACCGTAACGCATTGCAACAGTTTGAAAGCCAGGAACTTTAACATGCGATATAACTTTACAAACAGCTCCTTTTTTTTTACCTTGTTACAAAGGAAAATCCTTCAACCATGGGACAAACGATGTTAGATCAAATAGATTCGATAAAATCGAATCAAACATCAGACCAATTAAACTCTTTAGAGTTTGCAGGAAAGATTGTAAAAATTACCGGTACTGTTGTGGATGTTCAATTTCCTCAAGGAAAAACGCCACAAATTAATTCGGCACTGTCCATCGAAATTCCTGCAACAGCAACTCAAAAAGCACACAAAGCACGGCTTGAAGTAGCACTTCAGTTGGGTGATGATATTGTGCGTTGCATTGCTATTGAAAACATTCATGGAATTAGCAGAAACTTACCCGTGTACGACACCGGCAGTCCCATCACTGTTCCGGTGGGCCCTGAAGTGCTTGGCAGAATGTTTAATGTCCTGGGTGATACGATGGATGATCAGCCGCCACTCAAAGCAACAAAGCGATGGTCTATTCATCGTGAAGCTCCTTCTTTTATTGAACAAAAAATTGAAAATGAAATTCTTGAAACAGGGATCAAGGTTATTGATCTCATGTGCCCCTACATCAAAGGTTCAAAGATTGGACTGTTTGGTGGAGCAGGTGTTGGTAAAACGGTTTTAGTGACTGAATTGATTCGCAACATTGCCAAAGAACATCAAGGGGTATCAGTTTTTACGGGGATTGGTGAGCGCAGCCGTGAAGGTAACGAGCTCTGGCTTGAAATGAAAAAATCAGGAGTTCTTGATAAAACAGCTTTAGTTTTTGGTCAGATGGGCGAACTGCCTGGCGCTCGACTTCGTGTTGGTATGACTGGTCTGACCATGGCAGAATATTTCCGTGATGTTGAAAAAAAAGATGTACTCTTGTTTGTGGATAACATTTTTAGATTTGTTCAAGCTGGTGCAGAAGTTTCGTCACTTTTGGAACGTATTCCCTCAGCTGTTGGTTATCAACCAACGCTGGCATCTGAGATGGGTGCATTTCAAGAACGCGTAACCAACACGATCAATGGTGCAATCACTTCGGTACAAGCGGTCTATGTTCCTGCAGATGATATAACTGACCCGGCTCCAGCAACAACTTTTATGCATCTTGATGCAAACACCGTGTTGTCACGAAAACTTGTTGAGCTTGGTTTGTATCCAGCAATTGATCCGCTTGCATCAGCATCCAAGGGACTGTCGCCTCACATTGTGGGTCAAAAACATTATGATATCGCGCGTCAAATCGAATCAATTTTGCAGCGGTACAAAGAATTGCAAGATATTATTGTTGTACTTGGTCTTGATGAGCTGTCAGATAAGGATAAATTGATTGTGCGTCGCGCTAAACGAATTCAAAAGTTTTTAACGCAGCCACTCTTTACTGCAGAGTTTTCAACAAGCATTCAGGGCAAATATGTTCCACTTGCGCAAACGATTGAAGATTTTGAAAAAATTGTGCGCGGTGATTGTGATCATTTGCCTGAACAAGCATTTTATATGGTTGGTACGCTTGAAGAAGCGTATGAAAAAGCAAAGACCCTGTAACCATGAAATTAAAAGTTATTACTACCAAGCGTGTGATTGAGCATGATGTTGAATGGGTAGAGCTTAACACTCCTGTTGGCAACATGGTCATACAGCAAGATCATGCTCCAATCATTATTGAGCTTTCGCAAGGGCACGAACTGTTGTATCAAGTATCTGGGAGCGCTGTGGAATCTATTTTGATTGTACAGGGTATTGCACATGTCACTCGGGCTGAAGTTAAAATTTTACTACCGATGGATTTATGAGCTCTTCTTTAAAAATCCAAGTCCCGGACGCAGTCGTGAATCCAGTAATTAAAATCCCTTTAGGTCATATCATTGAAGGATCTCTTACCGAAGGATTTGTGATGCGTGTTGCACGTGAAGCAAACCTCGAAGAGATTAAAGCAGGAAAATTTGTTGCGATTTCTGGGAACGAATATACTTTTTTTTCGATGATCACCAACTTAACTTTGCAGGTTGCGCATCCTGATATTTTGTTGTATCCACCCACCGAGCGAGATCATTTGCTGCGGGATTTTTTAAAGAAAAAAAGTATCTATGCAACCGCGCAAGTAAAGCCCATGATTGCGTTGACCAAGCAAGGTAACACCATTCCTGTAAAAACAGTTCCGCAACATTTTGCTGCTGTTCATGAAGCATCAAGCCGAGATGTTGCTGCAATTTTTGGAGCTGAAACGGACAGTACCCGAAAATATTTTAACATGGGTCATCCGCTTGATATGGATGCACCGGTATGCATTGATTTAGAAAAGTTGGCAGAGCGTAGCACCGGTGTATTTGGAAAAAGTGGAACAGGTAAAACATTTTTAACCAGATTGCTGCTGGCAGGGCTCATAAAAAAGAGTGTTGCAACGACTGTTATTTTTGATATGCACAATGAGTATGGTGTGCAAGCCCGGCAAGAATCTGATGCAAAGTTTGTAAAAGGACTTAAGGCATTGTTTCCATCCAAGGTTGCAATTTTTTCGCTTGATCCACAAGCAACCAGGCGTCGTGGCGCACAACCAGATGTTGAAGTTCAAATTTCGTATGATGACATTCATGTTGAAGATATTATGTCGCTGCAAACCGAATTGAATTTGCATAGCACGGCACTTGAAGCCGCATACTTAATTTATGGTAAATATAAAGATCAATGGCTTACGGCTCTTCTTGAACAGGGTCATGATGCAAAAGAGTTTGCGCAGCAACTTGGTGCACATCCTGAGTCGATTGCAGCTTTGTATCGCAAATTAAAACGCATAGAAAAATTACCTTTTGTGGTTAAGAAAATACCCCATCGAGATTCAGTAATTGATCGATTAATGGAATATGTTCAAAAAGATATTCACGTGGTCATTGAATTTGGAAATCAAACAACAACATTTTGTTATTTGCTGGTTGCAAATGTGATTACGCGACGTATTCATCATGAATATGTGCAAAAAACTGAGCATTATCTTGGTACGCAGCGAGCACAAGATGAACCTCAAAAATTAATGATTGTGATTGAAGAAGCTCATAAGTTTTTAAATCCGATTGCTGCATCGCAAACAATTTTTGGAATCATTGCGCGCGAGATGCGTAAATATTTTGTAACACTTTTTGTCATCGATCAAAGACCATCGGGAATCGATCCTGAAGTTTTATCACAAATTGGAACCAAGATCGTAGCGCAGCTGAGCGATGAAAAAGATATTCAAGCAGTACTCATGGGCGCATCCAATGCAACAACGCTTCGGGCTGTTTTGGGATCATTGGACACCAAAAAGCAAGCTCTGCTGGTGGGACATGCAATTACTATGCCCATGGTAATAGAAACGCGTACGTATGATCAAACCTTTTACGCTGACATGCAAGATGAGATTATGGCGCGACCAGTAAAAGAAGTGATTGATGATTTATTTTAAAAAATAAGCAGCGCTCTTTTTTAAAAGCATCAATAACTGTAAGACTTGACAACGATTGCGTAAAAAATAGAACATCAAAGTATTAAATTTTTGTAGAAGGATTGCGTATGAAAAGCGTACCATTATTATTGTGTATGGTCATGTTTATGGGCCATCTGTATGGGGCTGGCCAAGATCAAGCACTTGTTCAACCCGACAACGATGAACTTGTTGTGTATCAAGCACCTGTCCTACCCCAGAACCATAAACCTGTTGTGTACGGATCAACTTGTGAGAAAATACGGTTGGCTGTTGTACTTGGTGTGATGGTCGGGTTGGGAGTTGTTTGTATCGAGCAAGCAAACAGTCATGAGCGCCTCCTGGTAAAGGCTATGATTGATGACGTTGATTGTTCAAATCGGGCGCAAGCCGTACTTGATAGTCCGTCGCCATCCAGAAAGGAACGTTTTACTCATTGCTTGTGGCATGCTATGTGCAGTCAACCAGATCGTGATGTAACACCAAATAATTTTGTATCTCAAAGGCAGTTTGTAGCAAGTGGAAGATGTGTGCAGCAGTATTTATCAGGCTTAAAATGAACGATGTTTTATGAAAATTTTAAATGTAGCAATAGTTTTTTGTGTTGGTGTTCTTGGATTTTTATTGTTGAGTGTTTCAAGAAATGGATCAGTGAAAGATGATTCTGTTTTGATTGTTGGTACCTCACCTGATTATCCGCCTTATGAATTTGTTGATATGGCAACAGGTCAAATTATTGGATTTGATATTGATGTTGTAACTGAGGTTGCAGCGCGACTTAATAAAAAAATAGTGATTAAAGAAATGTCTTTTGCGTCGCTCATTTTTGGACTTTTATCGGGTGACATAGATCTTATTGCTGCAGGAATGAGTCCAACACCGCGGCGAGCTAAGTTTGTTTCATTTTCTGAAAAATATTTGGACAGTGATCTTTATGTTATCGTGACACTCAAGGATCACTTTCAACCAAAAAGCTTGCAAGAGTTAAAAAATAAAGATGTAGTGGTCAACACGGGTTATACGGCAGAAGCATATTTGGATCAGCAGGATATCGGCATTCGTTTAACTCGATTGCGTACGCCTGCAGAGGCGTTGATCGCACTCCAGAGTGGAAGCGTGGATGCATTTGTGTGCGCTTTAAGTACTGCCCAAGCCATGATTACAAGAATAGGTATTGCTGACAATTTTTATTTGCTGGAGTTGCCAAACACCGGGGATGATTGTGCATTTGCCCTGAGTAAGCAAGCAGAAGCCCTAACCAAAAAAATTAATAAAGCATTAGCGTCAATGCATGCTGATGGAACATTGGACTGTTTAAAAGAAAAATGGAAACTTTTATGATTGATATAACTATTATTCAAGAATATGCTCCGCAATTTATTGCCGGTATTTTTCTCACTTTGCATATTGCCATAGTGAGTTGTTGCATAGGAATTATTGTAGGAAGTTTTGCGGGAATTTTATTGTCGCAACGTGTTGGGATAGTTCGCTGGTTGATTATGGGATATGTAACCATTATTCGTGGTACTCCAATGTTGATTCAAGTGGCTGCTATGTACTACATGTTGAAGTTTGCAGGATATTCAATCACTGCATTTTGGTCTGCAATTATTTCTATCGGACTGAACAGTGGTGCTTACATGAGTCAGATTGTTTTAACAGGAATCAAGTCAGTTGCCAAGGGGCAATTGGAAGCTGCAAAAGTACTCGGTTTTTCGCGACATCAAACGATGTGGTACATTGTTTTGCCTCAGGCGGTACGTGCGGTGATTCCTGCGTTTGGCAATGAACTAGTAACTCTTGTTAAAGATTCAAGTTTAGCGTCAACTATTGGTGTGTATGAACTTACTAAGCAAGGAGAGATTGTGATGAGTCAAACATTTGATGCACCAACGGTGTACATTGTTGTTGGTGGAATTTATTTAATAATTACGACCATTTTGAGTTTAATAGTTTCATGGTTAGACAAGAAGATGCAATATCATGCTCAGCATTAAAAACATTACAAAGAAATTTCACGGCAAAGCGATCATTAACGATGTGTCCATAGATGTCATGCCGGGACAGATTGTCGTTCTTCTGGGGCAGTCTGGCGTTGGTAAATCGACCATCTTGCGTGTGCTTAGTAACTTAGAACAAGTTGATACAGGAACTATAGAGTTAGATGGAGCGTCTTTGGACTTTAAAAAAGTGGGAATGGTGTTTCAAGATTTTAATTTGTTTGCACATTTGACCGTGCTTGAAAATTTAACGTTGCCTCTTGTTTCTGTTGCGCACGTTCAACCAGATCAAGCAACAAAAATAGCCCATGAGATGTTGCAACGATTTAATGTTGCATCAAAGGCATCTTCATATCCGATGTCGCTCTCTGGGGGGCAAAAGCAGCGAGTCGCTCTTGCGCGCGCTTTGTGCATGCAACCCAAGGTGCTTTGTCTTGACGAACCAACTTCTGCATTAGATCCACTTTTAACGAGCGAAGTAGCAAATATTATTACCCAGCTTGCAGCGCAAAACATCATGATTATAATTGCAACTCATGACATTGGTCTTTTGGAAAATTTGTCATGCATTATTTACTTGATGCGTGATGGAAAAATAGTTGAGCGTGCAACAACCGATCAGCTCGCGCAACAACCAGAATCTTTTAAATTTATAAAACATTTTATGCAGGGAAAAGTAGTTGTTTAAACGCAAAACGAATTATTGTTGTTTTGATAGTTAAAGAATTGCTTGACTTCCTTGAGTGGTCTTGTTACTATTTTGACCAGAAAAAACGTCCCTAATCGAATGATACTTTTTGGTATCATTCACCCCCCTAACCCTTCAGCTTATTCTAAGTTGAAGGGTTTTTATTTTGTCCTGTTTTTGGTCATTCAAACGGCTTCTTTTTTTTACATTTTTACAGGCACGTTCACGGGCAGTGAGAGTGTAAGTATGTAGCTTGAATTTGAAATCGTACTTTTTTTAAAAAGCGACTTATTGATTTGAAGGAAAAGAAATATTTCTTATTTTGTTATACACTGCGCGAGAGAGTTCGGTAACATCGAGGCTGTAGATTGAGTGTAAATAATCGTGTGCCGCTTTCTCTCCGTCAGATTGATAGGTGAGTTTATATTTTTCCACGAGGGGATCAATGAGCGCATCGATGCTTATTTTATGTTTTTTTGCAATTTCTAATATTTGTTGAGCCATTTCTGGACTGTTGCCATCACATGCTATCTCAAGCAATGTTTTTTCATGTTCTTTTTGGGGTGCTGTTAAGTAGCCTGGATGCTCGTTAAGTTCCTGGTTAAGCCAGGTAAAAAAAGGTTCATCGGTTCTGACAACGCCATTTGGTTTATCGCGCGCTACGAAAAATGAATCACGCCATGTTTTGTATAAAAAGGGGCTGATCGTTTGTAGATCTTCTTGAAATTCTTCGCGTGCAACTGAGTTTTTTTCTCCAGAATAAATCTCGTGCAAAGATCCTTCATAGCGATCTTTCAAGTGCATAACAAAGTCGCGAGCAGGGACATGAGAACTTTGCGATTGCTCCCAAAGTTTTTTTGCTTCTTCGAGGGATTTTTCTCGAGTGATCGTAGGATTTTTTCTGCGTGCTTCAAACGCTGTTTTTAATTTTTCTTCAAATGCACTTCTTCCACTTGCTCGATATTCATGGGCAAGCAGTGTTTTGGTTGTTTCGTTTTTAAAGGTAACTTTTTCAGTTGCAGGTTTGGTTGGCTCTTGTCGAGAGCGGCGGTGTTCAAGCTCTAACTTTTGTGTACGGCTGTTATCTTTGCGGGCAGGACGATCAAATGAAAAAACATCTCCCTCTGGTGGAGCAATAAGCAGCGAAGAGGAAAAAAATATCCATAAAAAAATAGCGTGCTTCATGGTATGTCCTTTTTAATAAATAAGAGTTGATGAGTCGAGATGATTGTATCAATCTAATTTTAAAAAAAACAAGTCTTTGAAGTACGTTATTGTCTACTGCTTTAAATACCATTTTATAAACAGATCGATTACAAATTGTAAGCGCGCTTTGCGTTCATGAATAATTTCTGGCAAGTATTTGAATGGTAAAAATTTGCTGATGTGGATGGTTTTATAAAATTCGTACCATGAAAGATATAAATCGAGTTGTTCCATTTCTAAGTTGGTGTCTTGTAAAAATAATGCATGCACAGCATTGGTGTTTTGTGCATCAAAGGCGTGATAATATTTTTTGTGAATATCAAATTGTAATTGTTCGAGCAAATCTTGTGAGCCGGAAGTCGCTAAGTGTCCGAGCGGTACAATTTCTTTCCAGGTGCACCAAGAGCTTGATTGTTGCAGCATCTGATTGATTTGTCGTAGTTTGTAGATCGTTGCGCCGTAAGCACAGACTGCAATGGATGCCGTAATGCTCCATTTGTTATCCCATAGCCAAGATTTAACGGTGTTGCTTGTTGATTTGATACCTTCAAACATGTGTGACATGTTGGGTAGATGGATGTCAGGGCATTTAATGTGTACGGTGTGTTCAGAAAGTTGTTGTGAAGTTGTTGTTGTGGTTTGTCCTACCGTTGTGTTTGCCGATGAGAATGATTGAGGTGTCATTTGAATGAGTACTGCAGGATGTACGGTTGGTTGAGGCAGTTGAGGAGGAACGACTGCTCCTCCTATAAATTGGTTCATGTTGCAAAGCCATAAAGTTGCTGTCCATAATGTGCGAGATATCATGTTGAATCCTTTGATAAAAAAATCTGAAATATTGTTGAGCGCAAACATTTAATAAAATACCGTAAAAAGCAAGGTGTTGTTACCATTATTTAGTCATGCTTTGGTCAATGGCTTTGGATGAAGCTTTGGCTGCCATGGATATTTTTGGTGCTACTGGCATTGGTGGAACTGTTGTAGGTACAGATGGTTTTACTGGCACCGGCGTTGTTGTCAGTTTTGGGTGAGTTGTTTTAAGGTAAGGGACTGTCGCTGCTTGTATAGAATTTGCTTTAGGTTCAGCAGGAGTCGGAGCTGTTTGTTGCGTTGGAACTGTTTTTGGTTTTGGTTTCGTGGTTAGCTTCCAGATGCCGTTAACACTGGTAATGTAAATTGGTGTACTGTCTGCAACTGGACTTGGCAAAGTAATGAGTTGAGAATTAACCGTAATTGCAGTAACTGTTTCAAATGATCCGCTGATGGTTGCGTGTGGACTATGCAGTGTAATTTTTGCGTGAAAACCCCTTCCTTGCTTGGTGGGAATTATAAGAGCTGGATTAAGCGGCATAGTTTCATGTTGTTGCGTTGAATGTATGCCGCCATCAATACTGGTTGAGTAGGTTACGGCAATGCTGGTAATGGATGCGGATGTTGAGCTTGTATTTTCTATTTGGATATCAAAAGCGCTTCGAAGGACCAGTGTCGTAAGATTAGTTTTAGTTGTAGCGGTAGTTGTTACAGCTGTTGTTTTTGCTGCGGGCACTGTCTTTGCTATGGTCGTTGGTGTAGCAATCTTAGGAGTTATTATTGTTATTCCAGCAGCTGTAGGTGTTTTAGGAGCGATTACGGTTGTCGTGGCTACTTTTGGTGTTACTGTTGATGTTATGGGAGCTGGCATTTTAGGCATGAAAGCTTCCTGTGTTGCGTGCGAGACAAGAAGTGCTATGGAGCATGTGATTATTTTTTTCATAGAGATCCTTTTTTTGGGATTAATGGGGGGGATTCAATAGTTTTATTGTTAGCGTGCTTGGGGAAAAATGTGAAGATTTTTTTTCATAAACGAGTTGATTTGGTCCTTGATGAGTAAACCAATTGTTTCAAGAATCGATTCGTACTGCTCTTCGGGATTTTGTAAATATTTTAAAAGAGCTTGATAGAGAATTGGATCATGTTTGGATGCGGCAAGAATTTGTTCAATGGTAATTTTATCTTTGAGTAGATAGTACATATGATCATCGATTGAATCTTGGTGGATACTTAGGGTTATATCGTTGACAGAGTTAAGGCATTGAGCAGTAAGCTCTGTTGTAAAAAATTCTAATTCTTCAACGGTGTATCCAGCATGCAAGGTAATTTTCTGGAAAAACTGTTGCTCGTTGAAGGGCTGTGAGTGATTTTTGTACTGTTGTAAAATATTATTTTTTATTGCAAAAGCGCAGAGCATGTAGCGGTTCATCGTGTGAGAGAGCAGTAAAAAATCTAAGCTGCTGCTCACCCTTTTGTATCGGGCAACAGTATCTATGAGATAGTTTCCTACAAGATATGATACGAAAATAAACGATACAGGATTGCTGTGTATGATATTTACAATGGTATCTTTGTGCATGCATGCAACAATGGTCAGAAGCGTTGGCAGGAGCATGAGTCGGCACCATGATACTGTTTTGATTGTTTTTAAATCAGAAATTATGGGTAGTACGTTGTGTGGTATAGGTATCGCAGAGGTTTGGTGTTGTGCAGTGACTGCATGGGTAACGAAATATAAGATGAGTATCAAAAGCGTTTTGATTCTTTTCACGATAAATCCTTGTCTATTTTGGAGTCATGATGATTACATTACTCATCATTGAGCATGATTGAGTCAAGAGTTTATCGTGAGGTTATTATTTTAATGATATGCGCTTTAAAGCTTTACGGAAATAAATGTATTGTCGCAGTTTTGGTGTTGATTGGTGGATGTATGATAACTGATTCAGTTAATGCTTCTTGCGATACGAGCGAGATGCTTCAAGCATTGAGAAACTACAAAGAAGCTGAAGCCAGTGATCAAGACAAGGATGATGAGCAGCTGATAGCTGAAATTTGGAGTATTGGCGCCATGCTTTATAAAAACATGATAGATATGTCGGCTCTTTATTTTAGTGGAATTTTAATTGATTCTAATCAGTTGTATGATCGCATGATGTTTGATGTCGGTAAAAATTTATTTCAAGTTGTTAAGTTGCTTGCTTGGTATGGTCCTAAAATGCTTCAAAATCCAAATATTTCATGGAAAATAAAAGCAAAAAAAACAGGATACATGGTCAGTTTTATCGTTCTTTTTTGGCTTTGGTCTCAAGAAGTTTCTAAGCAAAAAAAACGTAATAAAGGTTACCGGTCAGATAGTTACGATATGGGTCAATATCGCAGTATGCCTACAGGCTACGGATCTGAAGAAACATTGAATTATCGTCCTCGTCCATCGATGTGGTCATGATGGATTTAATGAATTAAATCTAATTGAGCTCTGCTGTGTGGCCAGTCTTGTGTTACCACAGAACCTTGATATACTTTTGATAATTGTTGGTATAGCAAGTTGGAGATAATCAATGTTTATAGTATCTTTGTTAAGTTTTGTTTATGGATTTTTATGTTTACTTATTGTGTTGCTTGTTTTAATTCAACGCGGTAAGGGCAACATGGGCCTTGGTAACGTTGGCGGAAACAATCAAATGTTGTTTGGTAGTTCTGGCGGACAAGATGTTTTTCAAAAAGTAACTTGGGTTTGTTGCGCGCTCTTGCTTTCAGGTTCACTCGTGTTAGCATTATCTCGCGCAAGAAATTCAAGCTCTAGTTATCTAGGTTCATATCGTGCTCCAGTTTCATCGCAGCAGCAATCATTTCCTTCTGAAGAGTAAAAAAACCTGGTTGCTTGAGTAGCAAAAAGAGGAATAGATGATTATAAACTTTGTTAATGAAGTTGGAATAAAAACCATTCAAGTTTGTGATCTATTTGGTGAATACACTCAATTTGTATTTAAAACAATTTGGGTAATGTGCACCAAGCGCTTAAGAATTGAAAAACTAATTGTTCAAATGGAAGCAATTGGTGTTGATTCTTTTACCATTAGCGTGCTGACCGGTATTTTTGCAGGAGCAGTTATTACGCTTCAAACATATTATGGATTTACCAAATTTGGTTCTGAAAATATGATTGGGCCTGTGGTAGCTTTAACGCTCACTCGAGAGCTGGGTCCTGTTCTTACGGGACTTATGGTAGCAGGTCGTTGCGGTTCGGGTATTGCAGCTGAAATTGGCACCATGCGCATTACTGAACAGATTGATGCGCTTGAAACATTGTGTATCAATGTATTTCAATATTTAATGGTACCTCGCATGCTTGCAGGTGTTTTGATTTTGCCATTTTTAACCATGTTTACGATGATCTTTGGTATCTGGGGCGGATATGTGATCTATGTTTATTATTTTAATTTAAATTCAGTAGATTACGTTGAAGGTATAAAAAATTTTTTAGAGTTATCAGATATTCGCGGTGGACTAATTAAGTCCAGTGTCTTTGGTTTTATTTTAACAAGCGTTGGTTCGTTTGTTGGGTATAAAACGCATGGTGGTGCTCGTGGAGTTGGTATTTCAACAACGCAAAGTGTTGTTATTTCGTCGATTTTGATTTTGATATCAAACTATTTTCTTGCTGTGCTTTTGTTTGAGAAATCATAATGGCAAATAAAATTCAAAATAAAATACAAATCGTAGGTCTCAAAAAAAGATTTGGTGAAGGTCGTTGGATTTCAAATGATTTAAATCTTGATATTCAAACGGGCAAAACAACTTGCATTATTGGTCAGTCTGGTGAAGGTAAATCTGTTTTGCTCAAGCAAGTCATTGGTTTGATTATCCCTGACGCCGGCTCGATTTTTGTTGATGGTGTTGATATAGTAACTTTGACGGGTTCTGCACGAGAAGATAACTTTAAAAAATTTGGTTATGTGTTTCAGTTTGCAGCGCTTTTAGACTCTTTAACGGTATTTGAAAATGTAGGTATTGTTGATCTTGAAAATGGTCTTGATCCTGCAACTGTGCGCGCTAAGGTTCTTGAAAAATTATCACTGGTTAACCTTGCAGAAGATACCATTGATAAATATCCTTCAGAGCTTTCGGGTGGTATGAAAAAAAGGGTAGGTCTTGCAAGAACATTGATGGGCAATCCTGAAATTATTTTGTATGATGAACCAACGACGGGACTTGATCCGATTACATCGGGTGTGGTTCATGAATTGATTGCTGATATGCAAAAAAAATTAAAACTTACCTCGGTTGTCATTTCACATGATGTTGAAATTTTTAAATATGTTGATGTAGTTGCGTTGCTTTATCAAGGGAAAATAGTCAGTGTAGTAGATGCTGCAACAATATGGGAATCTAAAGATCCCTTTGTGTATCAGTTTATACGAGGTTTAGTCGAAGGTCCGATTCATCAGGAAATACCTGAAGAAAAAAATAAAATGTAGATGTGTGGAGATTTGCATATGGAACAGCAAATATCATTAAAATTAACTGAACGTATTCAACAAATAAATCCAAAGTTTGAAGATTTAAGACAAGAAATACGTAAGGTCATTGTAGGTCAAGAAACGATCATTACCATGAGCTGCATTGCGATGCTTACCAATGGACATATTTTGCTTGAAGGTGTGCCGGGTGTTGCTAAAACAACATTGATAAAAACTATTGCTCAAGCATTGGGTTTAGGTTTTAGTCGTGTGCAGTTTACTCCAGATTTATTACCATCAGATATTGTTGGTACTTTGGTTTACAATCCAAAAACCATGGATTTTGAAACTAAAAAAGGTCCAATTTTTGCAAACCTTGTGCTTGCAGACGAAATTAATCGCTCTCCTGCAAAGGTTCAGTCGGCATTGCTTGAAGCTATGCAAGAGCGTCAAGTGACGATTGGAAACACAACCTTTAAGCTTGAAGAGCCATTTTTAGTATTTGCAACACAAAATCCGATAGAAAGTGAAGGTACCTATCAGTTACCTGAAGCTCAAGTCGATCGCTTTATGTTTAAACTTCATGTTGGGTATCCAACCATTGAACAAGAACGAGAAATTTTACGACGCAGTGCACTGACAGTAAAAGTAAACTCTGTGATTACGGCGCATGAACTGCTTGAAGCACGACAAGCGGTACAGCAAATATATCTTGATGATCGATTGATTGAATACATAGTAAATATTGTGTTTGCAACGCGTGAACCGATGCGCTATGGGTTGGATAAGTTACAGTCACTGATTGCATGTGGAGCTTCGCCTCGGGCAACGATTGCCTTGTCGCAAGCAGCACGAGCTTTAGCATTTTTACAGGGACGATATTTTGTAACTCCTGATGATATAAAATATGTTGCGGCGTCAGTGTTGCGTCATAGAATTATGTTGACGTATGAAGCAGCAGCAGATGTTGTGACGACTGATAAAATAGTTAAGATTATACTCGATTCTGTGACGGTACCATAAAGATTGCTTGACAATTGAAAGTAGCGACGGGTATTTTGTTGTGAATCATCAGAAAGGAAAAATGCGGGATGAGACAACCGTTATGGGCTATTAATAGCTCATTGTTATTTTTATGTATATTGGGCCAACTGGTGTTTTTTTTATTGTATACACCGGTTCCTCGTCGGGTTTCTTTGGAGCCCGATACTATTCATATGCCTGAAAAAAAAATAGGTACGGTTGTTTCTATAAAAAACATTTATGAACAAAATGATCTTTTTGGAACATATGTGCCGCCAGTAGCTGCAGCTCCAAAATTAGTAGAGCCAGTAATTCCTATAATTCCAGAAGCTCCGGCAAATATCCCTCTTAAAATTCCTGTAGAACCAGAAAAGGTATTTATTGCACCTCTTGCAGTCAACCTTAAAGGAGTGATGTACAGTCGCGATAAGCAGGACCATAGTATTGCAATTATTCAGTTCCAAGATTCTAAAGAAGAAATAAACTATCGAGTGGGTCAGTTGATTAATGATGCTCAAGTGCTTAAAATATATCCAAACAGAGTGATCGTTGTTCGTTCTAATGGTCAACAGGAAACATTGTATCTTCGTGACGATGAAGCTGGAAAAGATCTGACCATTGAAACAGCAAAAGATATTGCGGGTATTATCATTACTCAGAAAAATGGATATTATCAAATACCGATTGAGAAATTTGTTGCGCATGTAAAATCGCTCGGTCAATTTATTGATCTTCTTGGTTTAACGACGGTATATCAAAAAGGTAAAAGTGTTGGATGTCGTATTGGTAATGCTGCTAAAGATAGCTTGGGTATGAAATTAGGTTTCATGCGGGATGATATTATTCAACAAATCGACAATTTACCTGTTACCGATATTTCAAGTCGTGTGTTAGCCTTTGATCATGTACTCCAGAAAAAAGCAGGCGATGTCATTACAACGCGTATTGATCGTGGCGGTACAACCTTAGAATTAAAATACATACTGACCAAGAGTGCGCAAAGCGATGTTGTTGAAGCAACGGTATCTAGGACAGGGGCAAAAGCTCCTGTGGTAAGTGAGCAAACAGTTTATAATTTAGAAGAAGAACGTAAAAAGCTTCTTGAGCAAAAAGTAAAAATGGCACCAACTGCACATCAACTTGAAATGGAAGAGCGCCGTAGAATGTTTGAAGCGCGTCGTCGAGATATGTTTGCAAATCGGCCAACTTCTGCTGCGCATAGCAAGCAAAGATTTGATGGCACCATGGGTCAGCAATTTGGAGCTCAGAAAGTGATGAACACATCAACGTTAGGGGCTAAGGGTGCTATATGAAATTGATTAAACGTATATCCCTCGTCTGGAGCATCATGATTGGTGCAACTGTTTTTGCCGGATTTGCAACAAGTGAAGGGGATTTGGTCCCGGCGAAAAAATCATCGCGCAATATGATTATGGGCAGTGTACAAAATAATAAGGCTTCATCAGTTGTTGCTCCATCGTTCGTGTTGCCTGATGAACCAAAAATGATGAGTGCGCCAATGCCATTGTCTACAGCAACTCCTGCTAAGGGTTTGTTAAGGCCGGTATCTGCTTCAGCTCCATCAGTTACAGAACCCACAGTTACAGAACCCAAAAATCCGCTGCCAGAAAAGCCATTACCAAAAAATATATTTCCTGTTGTCGATCACTTGCCCAAACTTATGTCAGATCAGCCAGAAGCTGATGATCAAGGAATTGATGCACCAAAAGAATTGACAGTGCAGCCAGCTGAAGAAGAAGCTATGCCGACAGTGCCTGTTGAAATTTCAAAGGTTGAAGAGTTGCCTGTGGAACCAGGAGTGCTGCATCAAAGCAAAGGATATGTAAGTGATGAGCCAGCAACGATAGCTTTTAATTTTGAAGATGCAAGCCTCAGCAATTTATTAACGTACATTGAAGTGGTGCATAATATTAAATTTATCACTGAAGATATCGTTGTTGGGGCCAAGGATGCTAAGGGTGCAGTCGTTCCAACAACAGGTGTTGCAGGACATAAGATTTCTTTTAGAACGAATCGTAATTTAACGCGCAAAGAAAGTTGGGATTTATTCTTAACTTTTATGCACATTGCAGGTCTTGATGTTATTCCGATGAGCAGTGATCGATTCTATCGCGTAGTTCCTTTAACCAAGGCAAACACGGAGCCGGTTCCGACTTACATTGGTGTTGATCCAAACGTGCTTCCTGATAGTGATATGATTGTTCGCTATGTGTACTTTACTCGCAATGTTGATCCTTCAAAGTTGCAACCAATTTTAAGAACAATGCAGGGCGCTTCTGCAAAGCTTGATGTGTACGCAGAGCTTAAAGGACTTATTTTTACCGATAGAGCATGTTCAATTAAATCATTAATGCAGATTGTGACTGAGCTTGATAAAGCAGCGCTTCCTGAGGTTGTTTCGGTAGTTAAATTGAAGCGTGCCAATGTTGGAGATGTGAAAAAACTTTTAGAAGCGCTGAGGCCACAAAATTCGGCTGGGGCAGCGCAACCACAAAAAGTTTGGGTTCAATCTAAAAAAGAATCAACGCTTGATTATTTTCCTTCGGATGTCACGCTTGTTGGTGATAACCGAACAAACTCACTCATTATTTTGGGAGCCGCTCGGGATGTACAGCGGATCGAAGAGTTTGTATCAAAATATATCGATATGGCAATTGATCGTTCTTCTCCTCCAATATTTACGTATCGTTTGCAGTACACCAATGCTTCAGATATTGCAGGTGTTTTGAATAAAATTGTGATCTACGGGGCCTCAACTCCTGCAGGGGCTGTTGGTGGTGTTCGTGATGGAATTAAGTTTTTTCAAAAAATGAACATTGTGCATGATTCATTTACTAATTCCCTGATTATTAATGCAACTCAAGAAGATTATGAGGCACTTGTTCCTTTGATTAAAGATTTGGATACGCCTCAAAAACAAGTGGGTATTGAGGTTCTGATTGTTCAAGTTACTGATGCGGATGTTAAAACACTTGGTTCACAAATTAGCGGTCCAAATGGTGTAAACTCTCCTGTCCCTGGTGCAGGTGTTTATGGTCCAACTTTTGGCCAAGCTATGTCTGCGCAAACTTCAGGTATTCCACAAGGAACTCCGATTGTGGTAACGACTGGACAAGTAGGTCAAGATGATTTTTCTTTGAAATCAAGTTTGGCCAGCCTTTTAGGTAATCCGGTCCTTAATGAAGTTGGAAGTGTTTTGGTGACTTTTGGTAGTCCAATTTGGGCAATATTTAAAGTGTTAAAAACGTTGACATCAACTCATTTGATAGCAAATCCATTTCTGGTCGTGACCAATAATAGTACGGCAAGTATTGTCAGCGGACAAGAGCGTCGGCAGGTTTCTGGAGAAGTTATATCGACTTCTAGTATTGTAACCAAAGGTGTGGCGCCGATACAGGCAAATTTGATTGTCAACATTACGCCACAGGTTAATAAAGGAAATATTATTAATTTAAAGATTAGTGTTGAAAATAGCGTATTTACAACACCTGATGCTTCCTCTGCGGGCAACCCGGACAACTCTCCTCGTGATACAAAAATAATAAATACCTTTGCCTCTGTGGGAAATGGTGAAACACTGGTGCTTGGCGGAATTATGTCAGAGTCATATACCTCTCAAGGGGCAGGTGTGCCCTTCTTGGAACATATTCCTATTGTTGGATGGTTCTTTAAGTCAAAATCAAGAACCATTAATAGAAGTCATTTTATGATATTTGTTTGTCCTCGATTGCTTGATCCTTTCGGTGAAAATGGTCATGTTGATCATTATACAAATTATAAGCTCAAGGGTGTTGAAGAGCATTTAGATTTAATTGATCAAGCTGATTGGTTTGCAGAAAAAGATCCTGTTCAAAAGGCTTTTTTTGGCAGCAACAGTTCGCTGGCCTTGCAGCAGTTTCATACCGGTACGACGTATGAAGATCGTGAAAGTTTGGATGGAAAAATTCATAATCCAAAGAAAGCAAGAAAACTTCGTAAAAAACAATCGGTAAAAAAACAACCTAAAAAAAATATGAATAGTCAAACACCTCAAACTTCTTATCATCCAGAGACCAACAAAAAAAATGCAATTAGTCGTAGCATTTTGACAACTAGCGAGGGACGTTAAATGATTCATGATCTATTTATTCCTTGTCGAGTTGGTAACTATTATTTACATACCAAACGTGTGCTTAGTGTTGAAGTAACGCCTGTTATGGTCCAGGGACTTTTGCTGGAATACTCAGGTTCATCGATCACCTTAAAAAATACCACCACTATTTTTTTAAAGGATGGTGCGCAGCAAACCCAAATTAATGCTCTGAAAAAAATTGTAACCTCTGTTGGTAAAATTGATGAAGTAGTTACGACGCTTGCAACGTCAGCGATTATATTTAAAGAGCTCGATTTACCATTTATTGGGCGCGATACTCTTAAGATGGTTATTCCATTTGAAGTAGAAAATGTTTTGCCTTTTGCGCTTGATGAAGCAGTGATTGATTTTTTAATTACTCGTGAAGATAAAAATACGAAAATATCAACGGTACTTATTGCTGCAGTGCGTAAAGTTGATGTTGATGCACAGTTTGAACTGTTTCAAAAAGCAGAAGTATCTCTGTCAATGCTTACCATTGATGTTTTTGCTTTGTATCGTTTTTATGATACTGCGATACGGGATATTATTTTGTTGCCTAAGGTGGTGGATAAACCGCTATCATCATTATCTGAATCTGATAATTCTGTGTTGGGTGATCAAAAGACTTCCCTGTCTTTTACTGAAAAAATGATGGCATGGCGAAAAAAAATCTATTCGTTAGTGCTCAGAAAGCCACAAGAAGAACAATCAACGCATGCACAATCTGTGCTTCATAATTTTCAACCAAAGCGCAGTGAAATATGTATTGATATTGGATTTAACAGCATTAAAGTTTTGTATCTCAAAGATGGCATGCTATCTGGGGTGCGTATTATTCCGTTTGGAATTGCAGATAGCCTTGATCGCCTGAGCTCTGAGTTGGTAACTCCGTATAATGATTTGGTGCATGATCTGCTATCTGGTCAATTATCTGATCAATTATCTGATCAATCTGGGGATATGGATACTCATTTAATAAAAGAATTTCAAATTGTTTTTGATGAAATAGCTCGTACGTTGTTGTATTTTGAAAAACAAGACGGCTCAAAATATCTTAAGCCTTATCGCATGGTGATGTCAGGATTTTATTCTGAAAAACCTCTTTTTGTACAGCAAGCGAAAAACTATTTTGGATCGATCGTTGAGATGGTGGACATACAGGATGCATTGCAAAAATTAAAAATAAAAGTTGCTACGTCAGATACTATTGGTTCAGAGCAAACCAAATTGCTTGCAGCAAATTTATGGATACACACCGATCAGGATTGTAATTTCTTGCAAGAAGCTGCTCGCAAAAGCGACAGTCACGTAGTTCATGTGCAGCTTTTGGTGATGTTGGTTGTAAGTATCATTTGTCTTGGTGGTATGTGGTTGAGAAGTTCTCAAGAGCTTCAAAAATGGCAATCGTCATACAATTCTTCAAAGAAACAGTTTAGTCAAGTGATTGAGCAGCGCATGGGTATTGATCTTAAAGGTGAAAAAACTTTAAAAACGATTGTTGAAAAAGTTGAAGAAACTTACAAGCGTGATCGATTGTTGTGGTTTTCGTTTATGAAACAAAATGAATCGTCAGTGCTTGAATATTTACAAGATTTGAGTATGGCAATTGATCGAGTATCGATCGGTCTTGATTTACGACAAATGCATATTGATTTTGAAAAAGTAACTATGACTGGTTCAGTAAAAAGCTTTGAAGCTCTTGATACGTTTGAAGAAGAGCTGCAAGAACTTAAGTTGCTCAAGGTGGTTGATAAGCCTCGTGAGTTGTCGTGGACCATTTTGTTGCAACCTAAAGACGATCAGAAAGGGGCATTATGATATTGGATTCTATAAAAGAACGCATTGCTTCTTTTGAACGCAAAGAAATTTTTCGATTTTGTCTGATTTATTTGGCCGTTTGTGTTATTGTGGTGATCGGTATTTTGGTTCGTCATGTGTACATTTTGCAAGGCTTGCAAACAAAAATGAGTGCGCTTAATAAGTCACGAAGCTCGGTGCAGGCTATTTTGACAAAATATCAAGTTGTGCAGCAACAAAAGAATAAAGTTGAAGCAGCTTTGAAGCAAAATAAAACATTTAACATACAAAAATTTTATCAGGATCTTGCTCAAAAATATGGTGTTACGGCGCAATCATCGGTACGGTTTAATCGTCAAAAGTTACCTAATGGATATTTTGAAGAAAGTTTGCAAATCACGATCAATCAAATTGACAGTAAAATGATGTGTGAAATCATGCTGGATATTGAGCAAGAGCCGATTGTGTATACGATAGGCGTAGATATCACTAAAATAAGTAATGCAAAAAAAATTAATCTTACGATGTCGATAGCAACGCTTCGAGCTGAGGAATAGGGTCGTACCATGAAACATTTGATTTTAAACATATTGTGTCTTGGCTTTGTTATGGGTATTCCTGTCAATTTAGTTGGTATGTTGCTCGATAGCGATATGGTACCAGCAGGTTTTGAAAAAAAAATACAAGCATCAGAAGATCAGTATGAAAAAGCACGAAAGCGATCTATTTCGGGCATTTCAAGTGAAATTGTAGATTTTGTGTATGATCAAAAAAGTATTCGCGATCTTCTCAATGAATATGCAGAAAAACTAGGCATTAATATTTTGTATCCAGAGACCGAAACGATTACGGCAAAAGTAACTTTTGATGCTGGACGCAAGCTTACGGTTGCAGAGGCATGGGATTTTGTAAAAATGATTTTGGAGCAAGCAGGATACACATTGGTATTGCGAGTTCCGGGAGTGTATGCCATTATTCATAATTCCAAAGCTTTTACCGAGCCACTTCCGTTGTACATTGGAGTTGATTTCAATCAATTGCCGGACAGCATGGAGCGCATTCGTTATGTTTATTATTTTGGAAACATATCGGCAACCAAGCAAAAGGGTGAGTTGACAACGATTATTACCAATATTTTAGGTCCACAGGATATAAAAAATACCTGTATCTTTGAAGATAGTTCAAACTCAATTATTTTAACGACGCGCGCTGACATGATTAAAGCTGTTATGCAGCTTTTGGTGGTGCTTGATGAAGGCGGTTTTCAGCAATCGGTTGAGATTCTTAAGCTTGAGCATGCGCTTGCCAAAGATGTTACAGAACTATTTGGTCAAATTATTGGAGGTGGGGCAAATAAAGCTGCTGGATTTGTTAGCACAGCCGCAACCCCAAGATCACGTTATTTTTCAGAAATGACCAAAGTTATCAATTTGGATGCTGAAAATGCGCGTCACCTTAACAGTGTTGTTATTATTGGCAAGCCAACAGATATTGAAGAAGTTATAAAATTTATTAAAAAATATTTAGATATTCCTCAAGAAAGTGGAAAGTCGTTTTTTCATGTGGTTGAGTTGCAATGGTTGCAGGCTGTAGATTTTGCTACGGTGCTTCAAACTTTAACGGCTGCAGGTTCTGGGGGGGGCACAGCTCAATCCACTGGTTCAATAATAAGTGATATTGGTTTTGATCCGCATATTAAAATCGTTGCAGAGGCTACGCAAACGACCAGTAATGCCGGAGTATCCAATCAATCTGGACAATCAGGACAATCATCAAATACTAACTCTGGTCAAATAGCAGGAATAACAGGAATTCAAAATACAGGGCAACGTGGTGCTAATAAATTAATTATTGCTTGTTCTTCGCGCGATTGGGAGCGTATTAAAGTTTTGATTGAGCAGATTGATGTGCCCCAAAAGCAAGTTATTATTGAAGCAATCGTGATGGATTTAAGTGTAGAATTTGTGCGGGGACTTGGTGCTCAGATGCGTACTCAGGGTATTGCGACCTCGATTTTTCCTAAAAATATGCAAGCACAAGCGGGACTTGTCGTGCAAAATATTTTAGGCAATGTTGGAACGAGTGCCAATCAGGGAGATCCCAATTATTATAACCTGGTGGGCGATCTGTCTGATATTTTAAATCCTGGAGGCCTTGCCAGCGCTGGCGGTGGTAGTTTAATACAGCCGAATGCGACAACGCTTGGTCCTGGAGTGCCAAGTGCTGCTCCTTCAACATTTAATGGTAGTGCGCTTGGGCTTATTAGTGGTGGTAAAGCGCGAACAGATGGTGCTTGGGCATTTTTCCAATTAATTTCAACACACAATGCCTCAAAGGTTTTTACACGCCCTGTTACGATGGCGCTTAACAATCAGCCAGTTACTGTGACAGGTCAGATTTATAAAAACTTGATTTCAAACGTGGTGACTGGTACGAACCCTACGATTAATTATACGCAAGAACCTGCTACGGTTAAAATTAATTTTACGCCACTTATTAGTGATAATAATGCTATTAATTTGCAGGTAATTTTAAATCTTACGTTATGGTTACTACCAGACAATGTGCTTTCTGGAACGAAATTGACTCGAGCGCTTACGACCAATGTTTCGATGAAAAGTGGAGATGTTTTGGTGCTTGGTGGCTTACTCAGCGAGCAGGCGCAGTTGAGTAAAACATCGGTACCATTTTTTGAGCGTATACCAATTATAGGTAACCTTTTTGCTTCAAGGTCTAAAAGTTCAACCAAATCACGATTGTTTGTTGTTATTCGAGCAACTACGGTAGAGCCAAGAATGCAGGGTGGTATGAATTCAGCAACCAAAGCTGCTGCAAATTATATGATTGATCAGTTGGCTGAAACAGAAGAGACTTTTGCAACGCTTAAGGACCCAATTACTCGTTGGTTTTTTAATAGTGATAGTGAAACAACACCATCCGAATATTTTGAACATAAAGTCACCAATCTTTCAACGATTGATTATGGCCAAAAAGAGAATGAAGTTGCTCACGAACATCCTATACCATGGCATGAAAAGATAGCCCAGCAAGGTGGTAATATGCGTCTTGGTTGGCTGAGCGGCGTGAAAGATGATAATGAGTTTGCAAGTGGTCCTGCAAATGATGTTGAGATGGACAAGCTTGCAAAACTGTTGCAAAGCGTGAACAATCCGTTTGAAACGCGATTGAACGTTTAAGATTATAAAAATAAGCAGGAGTATTCTTAAAATGTTAAAAAAAATAATTTTGGTATTTTGTTTGGGAATTGGTGAGTTGACTTGGGCTAAAGAAGATCAAATTGATCCAATTGATCCAAAAATTGCTGCTATTGTTGGGGTGGGCGGTGGTGTTATTTTTACTGTTGCGTACTTGGTAGGGCGGGAGTCAAATGCAGCTAAAATTGAACGTGCCCAGAAGCAATATTTATCTAATACATTGAAACAAGTGTTTGCAATGATTAAAACTCGAGAGCAATTGAAAGTTGCCGTTTCGGGAATTGAAAAATTTTATTCAAAAGTTGATTTTAAATTGTTGCATTGTGAAGTTCAGAAATCTTGCGATGAGCTTGAGGCACGTTATGGATCACCGTTTAAGCCATGGAATTGGACTGAACCAATGCGTATTGCGCATACCGAAATTCATGAACACGGTGAGCGTTTATTAATTTTTGAGATGATGGCAAGATGGCAATCATTTATTGCTCTAGAAAAGGGCGTTGCTCCTTCCTTGGAATTAATCCATGAGTTTGTTCAAGGTCAATCTTTGTATCCATTGTTTGAAACTGAGCGGCAACTGGTACGTGATATTAATATTATTCGGTCAATGGATCATTCATCTTTTGCGTGTTACCGGTTACTCGATCAAACTTTAACTGATACGTTAGCTGCGATGCGTCGAACTGAAGCGTTTAGTCAAGAAAAACAAAAAATGGAAGCAGCAAGGCAGCAAGAGCGTCTTGTTCTTGCTGCAGAAGAACAAGCGAGAGCGGCAACTGCGCAAGCAAATAATGTGGCGCAACGCACTAACATTGAGGCTCAAAAGTTAGCGCTTGAGCGAAAAAAATTTGAAGCAGAGCGGCAAAAATTTGAAGCAGAACAAAAAGCAGCTGCTGATAAGGAAGCTGCAGCTCAAGATAATCTTTGCAGAGAGCGAGATCATGTAGTCGTTCAACCAAAAGTTAATCGTTCTTTTGGTAAATAACTTGAATTTAATATAAGGAATCGTATTTTTCATCCCTCGATACATCCGGATTAATTCACAACTTCTACGGAAAAAATGACGGATACTCGGGACGAGCGGTATGAGGGTGTGTATCGTAATATTGGACTGAAAATTACAGAAGCTAAATAGTTTCGATTATTTTTTTGATCCCCATAAAGCACTGATTGGTAGCGCGATGATATCTTTGGTCAGTGGTATAGCAACATTACCACCGTACAAAACTATGCCGCGATGCCAGGCGTCTGGTGCCGATTCCTTTAAATACTGCAATCCCGTTATTTCTCTGGCTGATACATGCTCGTTGCTTTTCACTTCAATGCCAATGATTTTACCATCAATTCGTTCTAAAACGATATCGACTTCTTGGTTTGAAGCAGCTCTGAAATGATATAAATTTACGCGAGAGCTACACCATGTGAGTTGTTTCATGAGTTCATTGACCACGAAGTTTTCAACGATGTGTCCTTTATCGTGTGCTTCGTCATTTTCCAATTTTTCAACCGTAGTCATACGCAGCCAGCATAAAAGTCCAGTATCTACCAGGTATGATTTTGGAGATTTGATAACGCGTTTGGTTAAATTACTGTTCCATGCTTGTTGCATGATGATGATGAACAAGGTTTCAAGCATTAAAATATATCGTTGCAGTGTTGTGGTGCTGATTCTTGCTTGTCGACCAAGTTCTGACACGTTGACTAGTGATCCCGCGCGAGCAGCACAAAGTGACAACAACCGGGGCATGTCTTTAATATGTTCAATAACTGCTAAATCGATCATATCTTTTTGCAAGATGGTGGCGATATAATCATGAAACCATTGTTCTTGGTTTTCTGAGGATATGTTTTGTACCGAAGGGTAACCACCGGTAACTATTCTTTGATAAAGATGGTGAAGCGTAATGTTTTCATACGATACATTCATAAGGTTTTCGTTTGACCATATGAAATCTACAAAGCTGTCAACAACTCCGCTCAGTTCGCCTTGCGAAAATGGATAAAGTGTTAAAATTTCAACACGTCCTGCCAGTGAGTCACCAATTTTTGGGATGAGCAATGGGTTGGCTGACCCGCTTAAAATATAGCGTCCAGGGGTTCGGTGTTGATCGACATCATGTTTGATCGCCAAAAAAAGATCAGGTGCTCTTTGGATTTCATCGATAATGACTGGTTTGGGTAGTTGGGCAATAAATCCCATAGGATCATTTTGGGCTGCTTGTAAAAAACGAATATCATCGAGGGTTACAAAGTGGTAATCGGACAACTCTTTAATTAAAGTTGTTTTTCCTGATTGACGTGGCCCGATAACTAAGACTACCGGACTGCGCTGTATGGCCTTGTAGAGCTTGGATTTGATATTTCGTTGATGTAAAATAGGCTTTTTCATATATGGAGACTCCCCTTAAAAAATTTAAATCATGATGTTATTTTACCATTCAGTGGTGGATAATTCAACAGTCAGTGGTGAATTTGCATGAAATTAGGGCGTTTTTGAAAATCTCGGCACAGCTGATTTGACTGAAGATTGTTTGTTTTTGGGGCTCAAACTATGCAAAATAACTTTTTAAGTATTGTATGAATTTTTCTAACATAGTAGGACGATCGGTACTCAAAAGTTTGCTGGTTGTCTGATAAAATAGATCAAAATCTTCTTGTGAAAATAGCACAAAATGAATCGCTTTTAAGGAGGTGTTGGGATAATTTAAGATATATTCATGCACCGTTTTTACTGCTGTATGGGCTGCTTGTTTTTTGGGACAAGCATAAATAGCAGAGCTGATAAATGGAAAAGCGATTGATTGAGCATTGAGTTGTTGTGCAAGCAGCAAGGAGTTTTTATAGGCATTGGCAAGTAAGTTATTTTGTTGTGCAGTATTGGTGATAATTCTGCAATCAGGACCAACGGCATGAATAATCTGTTTAATGCCGGTAGTTGCTAAATTAAAACTATCAGTAATGCACACTTCTCCAGCAGGACAACGAATGCCGTTTTTTGTTGCAGGATATTTATTGCAAGCACTTTGTAGTTTATCCCAACCTGCAGCTGTAAAAATTGCTCCACAAACTCCACCACCACCACTAAGTTGCTCATTTGCTGCGTTGACAATAATTTCAACATGACTTTGCGTGATGTCTCCTTTTTCTATGATAATTTCAGTAGAGTTTTGGGGAATTTGAAATGTTTTGCATGTCCTGCAATTTGTTGGTATGGACAGAAAAAATATTGCGCTCAACAGAATTAGTCGTATGAATATCATATTTATCCCTTCAAGGGAGGGTGGAGATTTAAATTACTGATTGTTCTCGATAAACATTTATTATTTGTCTAACTCGACAGTGCTGTTTTTTGTTTTGGAGAACGGTAGTTTTTTCTTTTATCGATTCTTTGTGAGCTTTTTTGATTGATAGTTGTTTGTAGCATTGATTGAACGTGATTTTTTATTTTTTCAATAGCTTGCGGTGAAAAATTTTGTTGGCTCTCTGTTTTAGTAAGATCTCTGTGTCTTCCTATCAGGTACATATGCGCGATAGAATCAAAGGTTTGTCCGTGCAATTTCAATTCGCTTAATGATGCTATAAAATTATCTAAATCATCCTCATATAATGATTTCCAGTCTTGTAATTCTGCTTCAATAGAACGCGTGTTTAGATGCATTGGACTTACAATTAGAAGTAGTAAAGTGAGTAAGTTTTTAAAAGAAAACATAGTATGATCCCTTTTTTGTTTGTCGGATTTAACTCTCGAGTGTAACTTTAAGGTAACGGTTATTTATTTACAGTTTTTAAATAGCACACATTGGGTTTGTGATACAAGAGATTATTTTTTGGTGCAATCCGTTTGAGTCGCCTGCACTTGTTTTGTTATTGACTGCGCAATCTGTTCGATCATCTTGTCAAGAGTTGCTTGATCGTAAAGGATATTTAAATTACTGGTTCCTTTGGTTGCGCCAAAGGACTGCGCTGTGCTTGTCTTCTTCGCTTTGGCATTCATGATGCAAAGAGCAATTACTTGCGCAATGCTTCTGACCAGCTCTACGCTATGTTGCTTGGTAAATTCGGGATTTGATTCTTTTTTGTGATGGATGATAAGTTCTGCCAAGTTTTCAGAAATTGCGGCTACAATGTCGATTGCTTCCTTTTGAACATCCAGGGGAGTTGATGTTGTTTTTGTTGCTGCAAGATTACTTTGCGTGAATATGCTGAGCAATATTAAAAATATACGCTTCATACTATTTTCTCTTTTTTTATTGGTTATCGGACATATTGATGCAGTTTGATTTAAGCTCGGATCGTTTGATTGAAACAAGAACAACACGTTTTTCGTTAGCTTGATCAATGGTAAAACAAAATCCTTTGTAATACATATGCTCGCCCGTTTTGAGGAGTCGTTGTGCATGTTCTGTTAAAAATCCACCTAGGGTAACGGCTGTTTCCACTTGGAAGTTGATTTGTAAAATATCTTCAAGTCGATCAAGGTCGATCATAGCGTCAACGGACCATTCTTCATTGGGTACCATCACAATTATTTTATGCAGATGCATACTGCGTTCATGTTCATCGGTAATATCTCCAACGATTTCTTCAAGGGTATCTTCAAGGGTCACCAGTCCAATATTGCTTCCATATTCATCAAGAACCATGGCCATATGGATATGTTGTTTTTTGAATTCTTTGAGAAGTTCACTGACCTTTAAGCTGTCTGGTACAAAAATAATTGGTTTGACCAGAGCTCTTAGGTCAACGCTGGTTGTTTGTAAGCGCAGAGATAAAAATAGATCTTTTTGGTAAATGATGCCAATAATGTTTTCTTCATTATTTTCAAATACTGGAAAGCGTGAATATTGGTGGTGTTGAAATAGATCTAAAATAGCATTCATATCACTTTTGACATCAACGCTGACGATAGCACTTTTTGGTATGATAATTTCTTTAACGTGGGTATTTTCCATGCGGAAAATATTTTGGAGCATATGTGTTTTATCTTGCTCCATAAGACCTTTTTTTTCGATATAATTAATCAAAAATCGGATCTCTTGTTCTGAGATGATATGGTCATCTTGTGCATCATCACCGTTTTTGCGAGTAATGTGTCGAGAAATTGCAATGAGTGGTCTTGCTACGGGGCCCATGATATAAAAAATCATATTTGCAAGCCAGAGCAGTGATGCTAAAGGATTTTCTAAGGCTTGAGCAATGCTTTTGGGAATGATTTCGCCAATCAGAGAAACCACAATGGTTCCCATCACAATTCCTATGGTGAAGCCCAGTCCTTGTGGTAAATCAAAATCAGCAAATATATTTTCGATAATATTTTGAAGCAGTACTGCAGTGGTGATGCACATCATGTTGGTTGCAATCAAAACCGTCATGAGTACATATTGCGGATGAGATTCAAGCGTTTGTAAAAATAATTTATATTTTGACGTTGATCGTTCAAGTTCTTTTACTTTAAATAATCGTATTGCAGTAATGCTGGTTTCCATGAATGCAAGAAGTGCACATAAACCAAGTGAGCTCAAAAAAACAGCACAATCAAATAACAATTTTTGAGTATAAATAGTCACGTTGTCCTTTTTTATTACTTAGTAAAACACATAACCATTATTAGCCTGAAAGTTTACCTGACGTAGCCAAAGGTGCTTGCCCGGCGTCGTGTCCGTCGAAGCGTGGATTAATTTGTTACACAAATCAATCTTTTTGGCGAAGTCGGAAGCCTGGGTAGACAGGTATTTTTGTTTAGTATGATCTAAAGTTACTTAGAAGACAACCGCTGATAACAAAAGTACTCGCAAGATGCGAGTACTTTTGTATTTTTATATTATTCGTCGTCTGAAGAATCGTCGATATCATCGCCATCAGCTTCTTCAAGATTTTGTATCTCTCGATCAAAAAATGCTGCAAGTTTTTTGCTGCGTGAAGGATGGCGTAATTTTTTTAATGCCTTCACTTCAATTTGTCGGATACGTTCTCGAGTCACTGAAAAATCTTTACCAACTTCTTCGAGTGTATGTTCTGATGCTACATCGATTCCAAAGCGCATTTTAAGAACTTTTTCTTCGCGAGGAGTTAATGTTTTCAGTACTTCTCTGATTTTTTCTTTCAAATCATTATGAGCAACTGAATCTGAAAGTGACAAATCATCTTCGCTTTCAATTAAATCTTTAATTGAGGCATCATTACCATCACCGATTGGAGTTTCAAGCGATATCGGCTCTTTAGAAATTTTGATGATATTTTTAATTTTCTTTTCATCAAGATTCAACTTTTTTGCAAGTTCTGCGTAGGTAGGTTCACGTCCATGCTCTTGCAAAAATACGTGTTTAATTTTGTTAATTTTATTGAGCGTTTCTACCATGTGAACAGGAACGCGAATAGTTCTTGATTGATCTGCAATAGCACGTGTAATGGCTTGCTTGATCCACCATGTTGCGTAGGTTGAAAATTTGTAACCACGTTCAAATTCAAACTTTTCTACCGCTTTCATGAGCCCGATATTACCTTCTTGGATAAGATCAAGGAAATGAAGACCGCGATTGATATATTTTCGAGCAATGTTAACAACAAGGCGTAAGTTAGCTTTTGCTAAATCAGCTTTTGCTTGTTTGTCTTTAAGTTGACCGCGTGAAAATGAGGTATAAATTTTGACCGAAGCATTGAAATCAAAACCGATTTCATTTTCGGTATTTTTCATTGATTTACGTGCAATTCTTTGCTGTGTTTCAAGATCTAAAATTTCTTCAGCGTTTTGTTCTTTGCGCTTACGAAGGATGATGAGTTGGTCTTCACAGCTTGCAGCGAACTGTTTTTTTTCAGTAATTTTATTGATCAGTTTTTCTATCTTTTTTCCAAGTTTTCGAATCAATTTATTTGAAAGCTTGATAGAAAGAATGGTTTCACTGATTTTTAATTTATTTTCTTTGATCGCTTGCAGCATTTCTTTTTTTGCTGCTTCTGTGGTTAATTTGCCGCGATAGCTTTTGTAAATTTCTGATTCATTGTTAACAGCCTTTTTGACTTTGTTAATAATGATGAGAAGTGCTGCGCGTTCTTCTTCAAGTTTGGGCAAATTTTCTTCATCGAATTCAGTAAACTGAATAATATCTTTTAATGCGATATTTTTTTTCTGAAGACGATCGCCAATAATCAAAATTTCTTTATGAATTAAAGGGAACTTTGATAAAGCTTCAACGGATTCGCGTTTACCACTTGCAATTTTTTCAGCAATAACCGTTTCTGTTTTTTTATTGAGAAGAGGAATTTTACCGATATCGCGCAAATAACATTTAACTCCATCAGCGATCTGAGGAATTTCAGGTATTTCTTTGACAACTTCGCCGTCATCTTTATCGATATCTTCCAGATCTTCGATCTCTTCTTCGTCTTCTTCAAGTGTTGATGCAGACAGTTTGCTTTTAATTTTTGCAGGCTCTTTGTCTTCTGTTTCAAGAAAATCTTCGGTTTCTGGAGTGACTGCGGCGCCGTGAAGTTCTTCTTGCAGAATCATTTCTACGTTTCTTTTTTCAAGTTCACGTAGAAGTTGGTTGGTTTCTTCTTCATTAAGTTTATATTTATCACCAAGTTCCATAATGGATTCATAGGTGACATAACGTTGTTTTTGACTGTCTTCAGCAATTTTTTTAATAATGCCTTGACGATCTTCCAGGTTTACAACCTGTTTTAGATTTTTTTTAGGGCTAGCTTTTTTCTTAATCATAAACGTCCGTTTTTGTATACCTCTGATTTTAGTTGTTCAAAAACTGTAAGGAGCCTTTGAACTTCTTGCTCATTATGATTTTTTTTCGCCTGTATGATTTTTATCTTAATCGTGCTCGTGATTGATTTCCAATATTTTTTTTGGAACTGTGTCATGAGGTTTTGAAATGTTTGCTGTGTAGAGCCATCATGCAATTTGAACATAATGCTGCGTACATAGTCAGCCTGTGTTGTATCGATCATTTCTTCTGTACTGTGATTACATGGTCCTTCATGTGCCTTGCGATGGTCAATGATTGATTGTACTACCTGTAAGGCTTGATCTGTTAAGCACGATGTCAATAAAAATTCATGATGCTCAGTCATGATTTGTGGGCTATGAACGAGAGATGCAACAATTTGTTCTTCAAGCTGGTTGGTTGCAACTGGTTCAGTTGGAGCTATGGTACGGGCAGTGAGTATCTTTTGCTGGGGATTGTATTTTTTAGTATACTCGTTTTTTAATATTTCTAAAGGGATTTGCAGGGATTCTGCAGCTTTCATGAGCAAGATATTTTGTTTTAAGCTGTCATGTACCTGGGCAATAATCTCCAGGAGCTCGATCAGTATTGCCATTTTGTTTTTCATGGAGTCTTGTGCAAAAGTTGCTGTTTTTGCATCAACAAAAAAATTAAAAATATCTTGAGCGGTGTCCATATACGGTTGTATATCAAGCTTTTGTTCAAGCATAGAAGCTGGATCTTGCCCTACTGGAAGCGTTATCACTTTGAGTTCAAGGTCAAGCTGCCAACAAGATGAGGCGAGCCTCAATATTGCTTGTTTGCCTGCTGGATCAGCATCGTAAAGTAAATAAATTGTTTGCGCATGCTTTGCTAGTTGCTGGAGGTGGTCGGGTGAGCATGCTGTACCAAGGGTAGCAACCGTATTTTTTGCGCCATATTGCCAGAGTGCAATGTTATCCATGTATCCTTCAACGATAATTGCTTTTTGTTTTTTTTGGATATCATGTTTTGCGCTATCGAGGCCAAACAATATTTTGCCTTTTTTAAAGTATGAAGAGTCCATAGAATTGTAATATTTGGGGCGCATATCATCAGGCATAAAGATACGTCCACCAAAGCCACAAATCTGTCCGAGGTGTTCCTTTATGGGAAACATAATTCTGTTTTCAAATGGGCTGTAAAGGCCCTGTTTACCCTGCAATAAAATATTTGCTTCAATTAAGTCTTTGGAAGCAAATCCTTGCCCGGCAATATGCGCAATCAAAAGTTGAACATTGCGACTGCCGCCCGGAAAAAATCCCAGCATAAAGTGTGCAATGGTAGGGGCTTGAATGTTTCTATTTTGCAGGTATGTTGCCGCGATAGGGTGCTTGGGAAGCATGGTGTTGCACCATGAGGCAATGCTATGACAAAGTTGGTAATACGTTTTTGGAGTATGCGATCCAGTTTGTTGTTGGATTTCTTTGGGAACATCTAAGTGATATCGCTGTACAAGGTGTTGTGTTGCTTCAAAAGGTGTCAGATGCTCTATTTTTTCAATAAAATTAATAACATCACCCGTTGCATGGCAGCCAAAGCAGTAAAAAATATTTTTGTGAGGACTGACGGTAAATGATGCAGTTTTTTCGTGGTGAAACGGACATCGGCCTTTCCAGTACAAAGAGCCTGTTTTTTTGAGGCTGGTGTACTCGCCAATGACATTTAAAATGTCGACATTGTTTTTAATAAAACTAAATAGATCCATGAGAGTCATCCTTTGTCAGGATTGGTATGGCACACAGTGCACCGCAAAATATTGCCAGAGCAAACCATTGGTTGATGGATAAGTATGACCAAAATCCAGATTCTTGCCACCAGGTTCTGTCCCATCGCCAAAAATCGACGATGAAGCGTTCGGTGCTGACCAGCATCAGATAGCTACACGTGAGAATGCCAACTTTTTTTACATGGTGCTGTAGGTACCCATACAAAAACAAAAATATGCAAAATAAAATACCGCTGCTGTACAACTGTGTTGGATGGAGTGAGATGCTCAGTGGCGCCATGTGCTCAGAGTGATTATAAACAACTGACCACCAAGCGGTCGTGCTTTGTCCATAGCAACATCCAGCAAAAAAACAGCCAAGTCGTCCAAAACTTTGAACGAGTGGTGAATATACTGCGATGCGATCGGTAAATGCAAGTATAGGAATTTTTTTGAACGATAAAAATGTCAGTAAAGCTATGAAAATTCCTATGATGCATCCTAAGATCGAAAGACCTGGTTCCCAAAATTTAAAGATTAACCAAAAATCTTGATTTTGTGTGTCTTCGCTGAGCAAACACAAAACTCTTCCACCCAAGTAACCGCTTACAATCATTAGTTGCAGAGCTGTTGCTAAATTGGCAGGGCTTATTAAACGTTGTATCATGACATCTTTGTGCAGGAGCCACAGAGCAATAATAATGCCAATGGCAATACAAGTACCATAGGCATGAATTGAAAATGGTCCCCATAAATGCAACAAGATTGGATTTATCATGATACTCTCGTTATCTTTATTGCTTAGACTCTAATGTGCGCTGCATATTTTCCCATTCTTGCGAGGTACTTTTCAGCTGCGACTGTGTCTGTTCAATTTCTTTTTGAATCATATCATATTCGGGTGATCCGTAATCATGATTTGATAATTTGCTGTGAGCAGTCGTTAATTGTTCTTCAAGGCGCTTAATTTTATTTTGAGCGTTTTTTGCTTTCTTTTGAAGTTCGTACAACTCTTTGTCGGTTGATTTTGCTTTGACGGGAGTTATTTTTTCAGCAACTTTGTTTTGAGCTGTGGTTGCGTGCTGTGTAGCTGCTTTTGAGGCTAAATATTGATCGTAGTTGCCAGCGTACACGTTAACACCTTTAGGTGTGAGTTCAATAATTTTGGTTGCAAGTTTGTTTACAAAATCTTGATCATGCGATACGAACAGGATAGTTCCTTCGTAGTTTTGCAAAGCTTTCAAAATAACTTCTTTGGATTCAATATCTAAGTGGTTGGTTGGTTCATCAAGTAGAAAGAAGTTTGCGTTGCTTAAAATTACTTTGGCCATCGCGACGCGGTTACGCTCTCCACCGCTGAGCACTTTGGTGAGTTTGTAAACATCATCGCCAGAAAAAAGAAGTGCGCCAAGCGTGGACCTGATTTGTGATTCTGGAGCACGTGGGCAAGATGCTGTAACTTCTTCAACGATGCTTTTTTTCGGATCAAGAATGCGCTCTTGGTCTTGGTCAAAGAGGGCAACTGAAACGTTATGTCCCAGTGCTATGCTGCCGTGTTGCAGTTCTAATTTTTTTGCAATCAAGTTAAATAAAGTTGTTTTACCTGTTCCGTTAGGAGCAATTAAAGCAACTTTATCGCCACGCGCAATTTCAAATGAAACATTTTCAAATAATTTTTCTTTAAAACCAAAAGAAACATTTTTTATGGTTGCAACATATTCCCCAGAGCGTTGGGGTGTATGAATTTTGAGATTCATGACCTTTTGTCGGCGATCGATCTCGATACGTTCAACTTTATCGAGTTGCTTGATCATACTTTGTGCCATGGCCGACTTAGTTGCGCTTGCTCTAAATCGTTCAATCGTTTTTTCGCGTTGTTTAATTTCACGCTGTTGTTGTTCGTATGCTTGTTGTAAATATTGAGTACGAATTTCTCGCTGTTCAAGGAAAAAGCTATAGTTGCCGTGATAAATCGTTAATTTACCCATCGATAGTTCGTAAGTTTTGTTACATGCCTTGTCAAGGAAATAACGATCGTGACATACGAGCATATACCCAAAAGAACCCTGTTTAAGAAACTCAAGAAACCAGTTTTTTGCCGTAATATCTAAGTGGTTGGTTGGTTCGTCAAACAGATAAAAATCAGCATCTTGTAAAAGTAGCTTTGCAAGAACAATGCGCATACGCCAACCAACGCTGAGTTGATTTACTTGTTGTTCTTGTTTTTCTTTGTCAAAACCAAGGCCTGTTAAGATTTCTTGTGCTTGAGCTCGTTTTTTGTCGAAGTTATGTTCAAGTAGTTCATGTTCAATATCTGCATAGCGCATCATGTCTTCAGCGGTTGGATCATCTAAAATGATCGCTTCGAGCTGTTCTTTTTCTGCAGCCAGTTTATCCAGATAGTCAAAGCATGACATAGTTTCATCAACCACATTTTTTTCTGAGGTTATGACAACTTCTTGTGGCATGTACGCAACACGAAAACCTTTTGGAATTTCGACGTCACCCTTGTCATAATCAGTTTGACCAGCAATAATTTTGAGCATGGTTGATTTACCGGTACCGTTTCTACCAACAAGTCCGATTTTATCTTCGGGCTGAAGCGTGAAAGATATGTTGTCAAAAATAACTTGGCTACCGAATTGTAGTGATAAATTTTTAATTAAAATCATAGGCGATCCTCGTCATCCTCGAACTTGATTCCAGACTTCGCCAAGGCTACGTCGGACTCGCGTCGGGGATCTAGTGATGGAGAAATTGTTTTTTTCAAATTTGGTTTGCGGGCTAGTAAAATAAGAAGGGCAATTGCTGCAGGAGTGATGCCTGATATCAATGTTGCTTGTGCAATGGTTGCAGGCTTGTGCTGCAATAATTTTTGCTTCACTTCGATGGAGAGGCCTTGTGCTCCCAGGATAGCATCCTGCGGAGGCAGTGGTAAATTTTTAAATTTTTCTGCTTTTTCAATTTCAGCTGTTTCGCGTTTGATATAATCTTTATATTTCACGTGTGACAAAACTGAAATAGCGTTGCGCGTAGATACGTTTTTATATCCTACGTTTTTATATCCAAGTGCCGCGATTAACTCTTGGGCTGATAGTTCTTGCTCCAAAAATACTGCAAGCTGAGAATTATTAAATCTGCTATCAATGTCGGCGATTAATTTTTCAAGCTCTTGTTGCTGGGCGATAAATGTTTGATATGTTTTTTCATCGATGAGTCCCAGGCCGTATCCTTTGGGCATTAACCGCAGAAAAGCATTGTCTTGTCGCAAGATCAGTCTGCGCTCTGCACGCGATGTAAACATGCGATACGGTTCATCCACTCCCAAGGTTACCAGGTCATCGATCATCACGCCGATGTAACTTTCGTGACGGTGAAGAATTAAAGCTTCTTTTTTTAAATGTTTGCATGCGGCATTAATTCCAGCAATGATTCCTTGTCCAGCAGCTTCTTCGTATCCCGTTGTTCCGTTGATTTGTCCTGCTAAAAAGAGACCATTGACAGCTTTGGTTTCAAGTGAATGTTGGAGTTGATCTGGATACACAAAGTCGTATTCTACCGCGTAGCCGTATTTTGCGATGGTAACATTTTCAAAGCCTTTGATTGATCGAATAAAATCGTGTTGTACATCTTCGGGTAGTGATGTCGACATACCGCTTGGATAAGCTTCAACGTACTCGGCTGTTTCAGGTTCAACAAAGATATGATGACTGAGCTTGTCTGCAAATCGAGAAATTTTATCTTCTACAGATGGGCAGTATCGAGGCCCAACGCCTTTGATGTTGCCGCTGTACATAGCTGATCGATGAATGTTTTTGCGAATGATTTCATGTGTTTTTTCGTTGGTGTGCGCAATGTAACAATCATGTGTGTTAACAACTGTCATTGGCTCAAGTTCGTACAATGCATCAAGTGATTCTGCTTCTTGTTTTTCAAGCTGTGAAAAGTCTATGGTGCTTGTGAGTAGTCGCGGAGGAGTGCCTGTTTTGAGGCGTCCAAGGCGCAAATTTAATTTTGTTAAAAAGTTTGAAAGCTTTGTTGCTGCTTTTTCATCGCGACGTCCTGCGGGATAGTTTTTTTCACCAACGTGAATGAGTCCATTTAAAAAGGTACCCGTTGTAAGAATTACTTGTTTGCTGTCATAGATAGTTCCTGACTCAGCGCGAATACCAATAACGCTGTCATTTTCAACAAGGATTTCGTCTACCATTTCCTGGATGATCGTTAAATTTGGTGTATTTTGAAGTGTTTCACTTGCAAGTTTACTGTAAGCATCTTTGTCGATTTGAAGCCTGAGTCCTTGTACCGCAGGGCCTTTTTTGGTGTTGAGCATGCGTGCTTGCAGATAGGTGCTGCTGCAAAGTTTGGGCATCAAGCCACCCAGTGCGCTGATCTCAAAAACGATATGACCTTTGCCTACGCCACCAATTGAAGGGTTGCAGGGCATAAGGCCTATTTTATCTTTGCTGAGCGTTAGAAGTAGGGTTTTGCAGCCCATTTTGGCTGCAGCGTATGCAGCTTCAACGCCTGCATGTCCACCGCCAACTACGATGACATCAAAAACTTGATTTTGGTTTTTCATTGTTTTTTACAAAAAAGGAGGAAAGATAATCGAATATAATCTTAATTATACTCGATTTTTAAGATGATCACAATTAGATTCAATTTTATTGAATCCATCTGATATTTTGATACTAAGGCTTCGCTAAAAGCCTTAAGTAAGGACAATTTTAGGGCGAACTTTTATGATATTGAATTAAACGTCGTAGTCCTGTTTTGATACTAAATGTATAGTGCGTTATACATATTTCCTAGACTAAGTGTATAATGCGCTATACATTTAGTACATATTTTACTCCAAAACAACTCGATTTTTAAGATGAGCACAATTAGATTCAATAAAATTGAATCCATCTGAACTTGGGTAAGGCAAAAAAAAAGAAGACGCTGTTTTGGCAACATCTTCTTAATTTTTTTAATGCTTGAAATAAGTTATTTGATAATCTTATTTTGTCTTTGGTTGATCAGCAAAGCCTGGATGGGAATACCGTGGTTGACAATCTGAGTCTTCATTGTTTTTGCAATATATATAATAAGCTAATGCACAAGCAGCGATAAAAACAATAGCCTTACCTCCATGCTGTATGCCAAAAGGTTGTGTGTCCCACGTATACTCTTTGGTTAAGTTCATGGTATCACTTAGGGCTGAGCCAAAATTTTCAACGAAAATTCGTACTGATGATTTATCTAAATTTGCCAAATCTCGAGCAGCGCTTTTTTCTGCTAGTGCTATCTCTGAGGGGGTAGCGGGGCGCATTACTTTTGTTGTCTCTTTTGGCAGAGAAATATTGTTGTGAATTGTCTGGCTATGGTCAACATAACCCGAATTGCTAAAGTTTAGCGCGCAGTTGCTGAGTATTGTGCATACAACCAAGATATTTTTGTAAAATAATTTCATTTTTAAATTCCTATAATTTTAACAAAAAGAAGAAGTTGTTTTTTGGCAACTTCTTCTTTTTTGTAAGCTTTAACGCTTAGATTAGCTTCTAGTTATCTCCATTTTTCTACTGCAAATTTTTTATGTGGAGTTTTATTTACTTAATAAAGGCTTTAAATTCTGGAGCATTTTCCCGCAGAAGAGCCTTAGTTTCTGGAGCAAGATTATTTAATATAATTGGTAAATTAGATATTATATTTGTCAATGCTTTAGGATTTTTTGTTAAGCTGTTAACTGCATTTTTAAATTCAGCGTGTTCATTTTCTGGCGTTGTACTGAGAATTTGTTGTATATCAACAAGTATCGTATTAATGAGTTCAGGAAGTTGAATTGTGCCGCCGTTTTTACGCAGCAATTTAGCATTTTTTTCGATAACTTTGTGTATCTTGGTTTTAATACCTTCGTCTGCACGCGCTTCGTTTACATACACTCCCTGGGCAACAACGGTTACCATAAATAGCTTTTTGAAGTAACTCATGAAAACACCTTTTGTTTTAGGGATTGATTGGTTCTTTTCAGAACTTCTTTCTTTTTTAAGAGCACTTTTAAATGTACTTAACCAGATTACAATACGAGAATTGGTCAGTCAAAAGGGTAACCCTGTTTTTGTTTCAAAGGCTACGGTTACTGCTGTGGATGCGCTTTGAGCGCAAATTTCTTCTGATGTTTTGGTTGTGGTCGTAGCATAATTACCAAGAGCCATAAGGACAATGAATAGTAATTGATTTAAGATTTTCATAATAAATCCTCCATTTTATACTTAAACAGCATACCCCGGGAAATTTTTTGGGGCAAAAGGAGGGTGTGTTTTTGGGCCGATAGTGCGCTTGGAAGGCATAAAATGATGAGATAACTGTCAGATTATTTGAAATTTTTAGTACGCTCTATATCCTAAAAAGGGGAATTAAAAACGTCTAGTTAGGGGGCTTTAATGCTGTATTATCTTGGTATGCATGCGATGCAGACTTTTTCTTCGCTGCAAGTTGTTCATTATGTTTCATTTCGTGCAATCATGGGCCTTTTGACCACGTTTGCTCTTTCTTTGCTGCTGGGAAAGCGGTTTATAGCTTTTTCAGCTCAAACGTTTCAAAATACAGCTCGTCCCTTTACCCCTGAAAATCATCAAATAAAGGGCTCTACGCCAACGATGGGCGGGCTTTTTATTATTGCTATAGTTTTGGTAAACATGTTGCTCTGGTGCGATTTGGGTAAGCCAGAGGTGTGGATTTTGGGGTTTTGCCTGATAAGTTTTGGTGGGATTGGTCTCCTGGACGATGTTTCAAAGGTTTGGTACAAAAAAGGGATCTCGGCGCGTTTAAAATTTAGTTTACAGCTCTTTTGTGCTCTGTTTGTTACGGTAGGCTGGATTTGGCTAAAAAATCCTTCTTGGGTGATTTACGCCCCTATTTTCAAGGGCTTGGTGGTACCTGTTGGATACCTTTTTATACCGTGGATAATTTTGATAATTGTGGGTACGAGTAATGCCGTCAATTTAACCGATGGCTTGGATGGGCTTGCAATCGGTGCTTTGCTCATTAATTTTGTGTTTTTTTCAGGGGTTGCGTATGTGGCAGGACACGCGGAATTTGCATCCTATCTGCATATTGCCTATACCGGATGCAGTGAAGCTGTGATTATAGGGGCTATTTTGATTGGGGCATCGTTGGGTTTTTATTGGTTTAATGCTTATCCAGCAGAAATTTTTATGGGTGATGTTGGTTCACTTGCTCTAGGAGCTGTGCTTGCGACGTTGGCCGTTATATCAAGGCAAGAAATGTTGCTTGCTATTTCTGGCGGATTGTTTGTTGCAGAGGCTTTGTCGGTGATACTTCAGATTGCTTCAGTGAAGCTGCGAAAAGGTAAGCGGATATTTAAAATGGCACCGCTTCACCATCATTTTGAATTAATGGGCTGGAAAGAGTCCAAGGTGACGGTACGTTTCCATATCATCACCTTGGTGTTGTGTCTTTGCGGGGCTATTTGCTTGAAGGTGAGATAGCTGCGCTATCTCATCCCGGACCGCGATCCGGGATCTAATCCTTTAGAGGCGCAGCTATCTCATTTCTATTGTGCGTTCCAACGATCTTGTACCTGTTTTACGTATGAAGCGGCAGTATCTTTAAAATAAGCTCCCCATCTTGGAGTTGTTTGAGCTGGTTGTAGTGCTGGTTCAGATGTTTTATTCCACCAATTTCTAAATTTTGTTTTTATACCTGGCGATGATGTTACGGTTTCAGTTGCTTGTGTTCCCTGTGTTCCATAGAGCGCGAGGTTAATAACTGGTTTGGTTATTTGATATGCAATCGAGGCACAGGTTACCGTAGCCTTTTGCGTAAAATTAGCAGCTGAACATAGGTTATCTGCAAATTTTTCTAATATTATAGGGGTATTGGATTCTGAGTTACCGATGAGCATTCCATGAAGTCCGCCTCTACCCAGATCGCAGATGCTTGAATCCCGCCCACGTTTGCAGGTATCAGCTGCAAGATATGCAACGATGGCAAGAGCGATATTTCGTCTCCAATGTCGATATGACTGAACGGTTGCATTTATTCTTTGTGCCGTGATAATGCTGTGCTTGTTTGCTACTTTTGCAAGGGATTCCATTTCTTCTAAAATTTGTTTAAGGTTTGGATCTTGATCGCTTATCCAAGCTCTTGGATTAATCCATTTTGCAGGATTCACCCAACTGTATTTGATACCAGTAAAGAAAATACTTTGCCATGGTCGGTAAGAGCCAACTAAGTAGGTATCGTAATGATATTTATGCATGAGCGCTTTTTCAAACGCTTCAATAACGGCAATAGATTCCGCGGCATGTGTTGATTCCCCTATGGACTGTATAATTTGCTGATACGATTGATTAAGACTATGATTCACCGTAAGATTTAGAAATGTTTGTATTGCTTCCTTTTCTTTATGAAAATCAGGGTTGCTCATAATGGTCTCCATAATGATTCCGCCACGGATACCAGAAGTATAACCGTTATAACCTAAAGGTAGTGGGCCTTGGGCAGGCCTATGCAGTGCTGGAGCTGCGGGTAGTGTGTTTATGCTTAAGCATAAGAGCACACTGAGTAAAAAACGTTTGGTCGATTGCATGGTAACCTCCATAAAAATCTTAAAAATTCAAAAGGCAGTCAGCATTACTAACTCTCAAATAGATTCAACTGTATTGAATCCATCTTTTTATAGTGTGCCACGCAGTGATATTTTGTACAAAAGCTTGCAAGTGTTTTGTGGGTTCAGGTGCTTGCTGAAGGGCCATGAAAAAGGCCTAGGTTTTACCCTAGGCCTTTTTTAAATTACATATTTTAATGATGATTAACTAAACCAACCTTGTGCTACCGGTACAACTGGTGCAGCGGGTGCATCTTTAAAGAATTTAGCGAATCCACCAAATGGAAACTTTGCTATCGTCCATAAAGGTGCGAGTGGGTTGAAGTTGTTTTCATGTGCTATGTATGCCATCTCACCAACCGCCCTTGTTCCTATACTTGCAAGTAAAAGAATTAAAGCAGTTTGTGCTTTATTGTTATACATCCATCGAACTGTATTTTTGGCTGCTACTTTAATAGGGTTAATGCCTTCAACTTGTTCTTTAAATGAGCTAAGAGCTTGTTGTTTTTGAAGTAAGAACTTCGACTCTTTGCTTACGTTTTTATTCCAAATGCGGGTGTTATCTTGATACAATTCAAGTAAACTAGTTGTTTCGTTTTGTAAGTTTTCAATAGCATCTAATATTTTTGGCTTTTGTTCTCTGTCTAAATTTATGATGCCAATTTGCTTAGTAATTGCTTCGATAAGCATTTCTATGTTTTTCGTCAAATTATCTAGACGAACATCAGCTCTAACTGCACCTGGTTTAATAATGCTTGCAAGTAATTGCTCAATCATTGTCTTAATAGGAGTTGCTGCAGGTACTGCAGGATTTGCAGGTTTTTCTGCAGGTATATGGGCAGCATTTACCGCTGGCTGTACAGGCATTGCGACAACAGGAGTTCCTGCTGGTCTAGCTACTGGTTTACCTACGAGTGCTTTTGCTGGACAGAAAGATACAAATGATGTTGAAAGTAAAGCTGTGAACAATAATAACTTTTTCATATTTAGCTCCTTTATTTTTTACTAATAATTTAAAGTTATTACCAGAATGCCAGGGATAGCCTTGGTTGTAAAAAGCCCTAACCTACTTTTTTGAAACGGCCCAGTACATCAGCATTCCCGCAAGAAACATAGCTATAAACAGGTACAAAGAATTGATGTTATATTTCATGGTGCTGAGGATACAGGAGCTAATTAGCCCAGAGCAGGTTATGAGCGATAGGTACCCCAAATAGCGTGATTTGCTGTTGGTATACAGAAAAGCGATGCTGCTAATGGTATAGGTGATGGTTCCACCAAGTGTTGAGATCTGCTGTAAAGGGACCTGGTTGCCACTGGTAACCCATAAAAACAGGGTACAGATTAAGCCCTCAATCAGGACAGCCATTTGTGGAATTGAATGTTTATTGAGCGTTGTAAGGGCATTGTTTGCAAAAGTATGCTTGTTTTGGGCCAGCGTGTATAAATTCCATGAATTTGAGAACAGGATGCCGTATGCGGCACCCATTGCAGAGAACCCGATAAGAAAGCTGATAAGCGTTGCAAGTTTCGCCTGAACCCAAGGATTTGCTGGTACCAGGGTCATAAGATAGGGGTATGCCTGGGCATATGATTCAAAATTGCCCATTGACGGCATAATCATCATGCTGATCAGGGTTTGAAAGATAATATAAATCAAAATGATAGAAAAGAATGAATAAAATATGGCTTTAGGAGCGTTCTTTTCAGCATTTTCAATGTTTCTGCTGACGGAGCAAGCGGCTTCAAATCCTGAAAAACAGTATAAAACCAGTGGAATCATGTAGATAAAGTTCATGTAGGGCGTGTTTTGCGCAAATTCACTGATTAAATCGATATCCAAATGATAGAGCCCCAGCAGGATGAGTCCAAGCAGGGGTATTATTTTTGCTGTTGCAAAACATTTTTGGATGATAACGCCGGTGCGTAGATTTAAGCAGTTGAGGTACATGTACAGGGCTAGGATGCTCATACAGATGATGAGTGGATGAATGAAGGCGAAGGGATAGGGAAACAAGCGGCTTAAAAATGTAGCTGCTACATGTAAATAAAGCGTCACCGACGCAAGCTTGCCAAAAAAATAAGCCCAGCAGCTGATAAACCCTAAAAACGGGCTTACCGGCTTGGCAAATGCGTAAAAACCACCTGATGGAAATATTTCAACCAGTTTGGCAAAGGTGAAAATGAGCGGAAACATGAAGCAACCAACCAGAAAATATAAAAGACCGCCAAAGATGCTGAGTTCTTGGGTTAATCGTACAATGTTAATAAATATTCCTGCACCAGCCATGATATTGAGGTTCATTAAAATTGCGGCTTGAAGTGTTATCTTGTGGTTGCTCATGATCAAATTCCTTTGTTAGCCTGACGTAGCCTGAGGCGTAGACGGGTGTTAGCCTGACGTAGCCGGAGGCGTAGACAGGTTTGCCTTACGCGGCGTTCATTTTCAAGTACATAGCGATTGATCCTGCTACCGCGGCGTTTAAGCTTTCAGTGTTGCCTGGCATAGGGATCGTCATTTGGTAGGTACAATGTTTTATAACATGTTCTGGTAGGCCTTGTCCTTCATTTCCAATAACCAAAATTGATGATTTAAGGGGAAGGTTTTCTGGACGTTGACCTGATTTTACCACTAAGGCGCAGGTTGCAGTAGCTGCAATGACCGGTTGGAGTTCGTCCCACGATGTAGCAATAATTTTCAATGTTCCCAGTGCACCCGTAGTTGCTTGTATAACCTTAGGATTATACAGATCAACGCTTTCAATCAAGTAAAGCGTGTCAAGCTGCATAGCAGATGCTGTTCTGATTAGCGTTCCCAAATTTCCTGGATCTTGGATACCATAAAGTACCGCTGCATTGCTTGTTGCAATCAGTGGATGATGGACCATCGTAACAACGGCAAGAATTCCTGCTGTGGTTGTTGTAGTGCTCATGTGTTGCATGATTGCATCAGTAACCAGGTGAGTTTCGGGGACTAAAAATTGATCCTGGTGCAAAGCGTACATTTTTTCGGTCATAAAGATCGATTTGATTGTATAACCAGCTTCTTGGAGTGTTAAGCACGTTTTGAGTCCTTGGGCAATAAATTCGTTATGCTGAGCGCGAAAATTTTTATTGTGAAGGTGTACAACGTGTTTGACGTTTGGATTTTGAGTTGATTGAATGATCATAGGTCTCCTGCAAGGATTTTTTCGCGATAGATTTGCATTAATTTGTTCATGTACGCAATGTTGTGAATGGTTGCCAGCGTATGCGCTGCTGCTTCTTTGGCTTTAAATAGATGGTAAATAAAGCTGATTGAATAGTTTTGGCACGTGTGACATGAGCATGTTGGATCAATAGGTGTAAAATCAGTTTTCCAGATGTTTTGGGTAATTTTTTTGGTGCCCTGCATCGTCATCAGGTGACCATGGCGAGCGAGTTTAGTTGGATGAGAGCTGTCAAAGGTGTCAATGCCTAAGGGAATGATTGCTTCGATTGATGGCAAGTCAGCTATGCCCAGCAAGTGATTTGGTTTGTCTTCTGGAAGCATAGGCAAAACATATTTGAGCATCTCGATCATTTCTTCTCGGTTTTTGCCGACGCTACCACCGATGGCAAATCCATCAAAAGGCAGTTTGCTTAAAACTTCGCAGCTTTCACGTCTTAGTTCAGGGATGATACCACCATGGATAACCCCGTACATGGCTTGTTGTCGTAGATCGAGCCGATGCTGGTCAAGTGATCTTTTTTCCCATCGATGCGTTCGATCCAGTGAACGCTTGAGCGCGCGCTCATCAATGTGGTAGGGTGGAAGTTCATCAAAAGGTATGATGATGTCAGCACCTAGTTTCTTTTGAGCAATAATTGAGCTTTCTGGTGTGAGCTGCAGTAAGCTGCCGTCACGGTACGATCTGAAGGTTACGCCATCTTCATTAATTTTTAGAACGGAGTTTTTGGTATTTTTTTGGCCTTTGCTTTTGAGTTCGCTCGCAACGCCACCGTAGGCAAGACTAAAAACTTGAAAACCACCAGAATCGGTAATAATCGGTTGGTTTCTGCCAATGAATTTGTGAAGACCACCAGCTTGCTCAACGATGTCTGGTCCAGGATGCAGCATCAGATGGTAGGTGTTGCAGAACATAAGTTGTTGATTGAGCTGGTTTAAAACAGCGTTATCCAAGGCCTTGAGGGTTCCATTGGTACCAACTGCTACAAAGCTTGGTGTATCGATGATTCCGTGAGGCGTATGGATTCTTCCGACGCGTGCACGTGACTTTTTAGATTGGTAAATTGTTTCGAAATAAAAATAGGTATTCATGAATTTTTTTGCTATGAACAGAAAATCTTTTTTGTTAGTATACCACAAATAGATTTAATAGAAATTTAAATCATATGGTTCATTTTTAGAGGAGTAGTTGGGATGAAGATATTGTTTGCGGTTTTGGTCGTTTTTTGTACTTGGCTTGATCTTGAAGCGACGTTGTTGTTTCAGGGGCTTGTTGAGAACTCAGATATCAATAAAAATACCTTCCTGTGTCCCGCGTCAGCTGCAGATGGAATTCAGGGGTGCAAGGACACTCAAGCAGCAGCTCATGGATTTGATGTTTCTGGAGGCAGAACTATGCAGTTTTGCAACAATCAAGAATATTGGTTGCAGCAAGAAGCAATTCAAGCACAATACATAGCAACTGTGCGAAATTATACTGGTTCTCAGCTTGAGCAAAAGTTACACGCTGAAGGTTGGAAAGCGATGGGCGGATATGCTGTGGTGATTTCTACAAATCCATTGCTGGTTAATTTAGTGATGCCTGAGGTTGTTGCTGGAGCGGGTCAAATCAAGGTTGTGGTGCAGCTGTGGTATAATGGCAATGATTTGATACAGTTATGGTCTCAGGATGCTATCGTACTTGCTGATGGAGCAGGGTTTCAGGTCGCGCTGAGTAGTGCGCTTGATGATCGATTACCCGGTCTTTTAACGAGCAATTCTGCGACGATCACTTCCTGGCAAACAACTTTTTTATCGCAGCTTGATTTGCAGTCAAACAATCGACAGGCATCTGACTACGGTGCGGCAGTTGGTTCACCGCGTCAGGTGAGAATTATCGGACAATAAAATTTTTTATTCGAGTGGATTCTTTTTAAATCCAATCAGTTGGCATTCTGCCTGAGGCTTGACGGCAAATTCTTGAAAAACTTTTTGTTGCATCTGCACTACAAGATTAATAATGTCGGTGCTGGTTGCCTTGCCACGATTGACGATCATGTTTGCATGTTGATGTGACACGATAGCATCGCCTACAGATAGTTCGCCTTTAACGCCAATTTTATCCAAGTAGTAGGCAACGTAGATTAATTTGCGATCAGTATTTTCTACTTCTGCTGGATGAAAATTTCTAAAAAAGCTGCCACAAGTCCCTTTGGTTGGATAACGACGTTCACGATGGCGAATAATCTCTTCACGACGACCACGTGCGCGTGCAATTTCAAGGTCGGTTGCATGTTTGAGCTGGAACGTTGCGCTTACGAGGTAATATTCTTTTTCTTGAAGGCGTGATTGATCGTATCCAAATTTAAACCAGCTTGGATCAACCGTCAGAATTTCGCCTGTTTTGTGATGAATGATTTGTGCATTGACCAAAAACTGTTCAAGCAAAAATTCGTAGTAGTGCAAATTAATGTACACACAGCCACCGACGCTGCCAGGAATACCACTAAATTCTTCTAGGTTGGTCATGTTGCGATCAAGACAATACGCGATAAGGTCATGGAATGTTACCCCAGCTCCTGCTTTGACGTGTGCAATTTTATCGTCGTACTGTTGAAAAGTAATATCTTTGATCTGTGGATGAATCACGAGTCCATCAAAGCCTTCGTCGCTGATGAGGATATTGGCACCTTGTCCGAGCATAAAAACTTCAAGTTTTTCTTTCTGAGCAAAGGAAAGTGCTTGAGCAAATTCGAGTGCTGTGGTTGGCCTGCAGTAAAAACGAGCTGCACCACCAGTTTCAAACCAATTTTTGTCAGCCAGTGGAACGTTCTGTTCAATCTTAATAAAGTTTGGTTGTGTAGTTGTGGCTTGAACGGATTGTTGATTCATTACGATCCTTATCTTGTCATTTTTTCAAATGGGGTGCGTTGTGGTGTTTGAGCTGATGCTACAAGTTCTTGGCATCTTTGGCTACATGTTTTATGAAATTTTTCAATGCAGTTGGGGCATGAAGTGAAATGTTTATTGCAGAGCGCATTCAGGCAGTTAAAATATTCAGCGCTTGGAGTTGGACAGTTGAGGCAGTTGCTGAGAATGTCGCTGTTGACGGTGACGGTGATACGATTGTCAAAAACGTAATTTTTGCCTCTGAAGTGACCATCAGGGAACTGTTCAATGTATCGATGAATGCCACCTTCAACTTGATATATTTTTTCAGCTACGCCTTTTTGTGCAAGATACGCGCTTGCTCGTTCACAGCGGATACCACCAGTGCAGTACATTAAAACAGTTTTATCTTTAAATTGATCAACGTTTTCATCAATGTACTGTGGAAATTGTCTGAAATATCGAATGTCTGGAGTGATCGCATTTTGAAATTTACCAACCGCTGCTTCATAATTGTTTCGACCATCGAGGACGACCAGGTTTTCTGGTGGGTTGCTTAGCAAGTCATGGGTTTGCTGTGGAGTTAGGTGCTCTCCGCCTTGCGTTGCGGTAAGCTCTGCAGGGTCGATACCTAGATGAACAATTTCATTTTTAACGCTAATTTTCATACGAGGAAATGCTTCAGATCCGCCTGGCGCTGTTTTAAAATCAATACCACCAAAAAGTGGGTGCTCAGTCATTGCTTTGATGTATGCTTGCGTAGCATCATCTGAACCACCTACGGTACCATTAATTCCTTCATGTGCAAGTAAAATTCGTCCCGTAAGACCCAGATCTGTGCAAAGTTTTTTTTGCCATTTTTGGATTTCAAGCGGGTATTGAATTGGTACATACTTGTAAAAAAGAAGAATGGTTCCCATGGATGCTCCCAGTAAAGGTATAGAAAGGTGTTCTTTCATAAAAACAACGACGGTCAATAAAATATTGAATGTTTATAGGTTTATTTTAGCAGAGATATGCAGATTCTTCTAGGTGCTGTTTGTTGCTATCCTATTGCCAAAGACGATGTTGTTTCAAATCGAGTTGCATGTGCTTGCGCTGCGGCATTCATTCTGTTTTGTGGTGAAGGGTGTGCTTTGTCGCTGGATACTTCTATGTAAGTTTGTTGTAGAGCAGAAGTATCTGCGGGAATTTGTAGTTCTTGATGATTGTTGTAGTGCCAGGTGATTCCAGCTTGAAGAGCAGGTTGAGCAGCGTTTTGGTTGGCAAAGTTATCTGCTTGTTTTTCCTGACAGCGAGCGTATGCATAGACTCCTGCTGCAAGGGCAGCATTGCTCAGAACGCCAGATGCTACAGCTGCAGTTGCAGAGATTGCTCCTGCACATGCTTGAGCAGCAAGTCCTAGCGCAAGGCCAGCGCCCGTGGTTGTAGCGGTTGCAAGAACTATGCCACCTTTGTCGGTATGATTATTGTTGACGTGACATGCTTCGTGCAGGAGTAAATATTCATCTTCCAGAATTAACTGTTGAATGCTTGATGGAATGGATGATGAACCATAATATTGATTAATGATTTTGAGATTGTATTCTGACCAGAAAATAGCATCAGAACCAGCGTGATGATGATTTGATATGCAAAAATCAATAGAAAGCAGATTTGCTTGAGGGTATTTGGTAGCAAGATCACGATACCACGCATATGCTTGCGGATATCGTGATTTTACTGAAATTTTTTGGTCGTCTGTGATAATCAAGTGGGGCAAACAAACGGCTGCCAGCATTAGAAAATATTTTTTTAACATTCGTTTAATAGAGTGAAAGGGTTAAACGATACTATTTTAATTTTCTTGTAAGCTCTGAGCTGTTTATTTCAAAAGCCTATTTTTCTTCTTTGTACATGACATGTTTACGAACGATTGGATCGTACTTTTTGATTTCAAGACGTTCTGTGGTGTTTTTTTTGTTTTTCATCGTTGAATAGATGTGTGTGCTCTGTGAGCTTTTGAGCTTGATAATGTGACGATTTTCTTTTTTTGCCATGCTTAAAATCCTTTAGTGACTTTTTAATTGCCAGATCCTGTCTACGCCTTTGGCTACGTCAGGCTAACGACGGTAAACAACCATTTACCCTATTAGTATAAAGCAAATATTGAGTTGCGTCTAGTTGCGTTCGGCTAAAAAATTATGTGCTGCGCTCGAGCGCGGGTGTATGAATCATTATCATGTAACAGTAACAGCCGGTTTTATCTTCTGCCAGCCACGCGGACTTGTTTATCAGACGCAGAATCCTGTTGTTGCATTGTTTCATCAAAATGAGCTTTAGTTCTTGCTTGGGCTTCAGCTCGAATTTCAACATCTTTCAGTGAATCAATCTTGGAATCGACCTTGGTTTGTTGGTTGTGATTTAACCAGTTGGCAACTTCAGATCTGTTATATTTTTTTGCAATGTCAGCTGGTGTAAAGCCTTTTTTGTTTGGGGTGTTTATATCTATTCCTTTGCTATGCAACCACTTGAGTGTTTCAAGTTTTCCATATTTTGCAGCTTTGTGAGCCAGCGTGTCACCATCGTTGTTTATAGCTTTGAGATTTGCTCCCAATCTACTTAGTAATTCAAGAACGTTGATGTGCCCTAGTTCTGCTGCAATGTGGGCAGGGGTGTTACCAAAATTGTCCCTGGAATTTATATCAGCGTTAAGATCAGATAGTTTTTGAATGGCTGCTGTATGGCCAAACATTGCTGCAGTGTGCATAGGTGCTGCTCCAAATGTATTTTTTGCATCTAGGTCTGCTCCAAGGTCAAATAATCTTTGAATTATTTGAGGATGGTTGTGGGCAGCTGCATCATGAGCGGGTGTGTTACCATTGATGCCTGGGGTCTTAACATTTTTTTGTGCATCATGAAAATCGAATGCCTCAAGATGCCCCATGCTTGCTGCATGGTGAGCGACTGTATCTTTTTGAGATGGCGGATTTGTTGATTGTACGCTTGATGGAACATTGAGTGCTGCAATCAGTAGCATATATAATATTTTGTGCACAGTTATTCTCCTTTAGGTTTTTGGTTACGGCATAAGAATAACCCTTGTCGCGCTGTTTATTCAATATTATACAAATCAAGGCTTTGATTTCGCCCAGGATAACGTAAGTTGTGACTGCTGTCAGGGCAAAGTGATAAGTTCCTCTTGTTGCTTTGCTTAAAAGCGGAACTTTTCGTCTTGTCTTGACAGTTGATTTTTTATTGAAAATTTATGATTGAGGATTGTTTGATTCCATTTGAAGTAGCTCTTCATACTGTTTAATGTGGCCGTGTTCTTTTGCAAGTAAAGCTGGCGTTAAACCCCTATTATCTTTAATATTCATATTTGCACCCTCTTGGTGCAGCGCTTTAAGTACGTCCATGCATGGACGCCATGTTGCATGGTGAGCGGGTGTTTTGCCATTATCATCTGGGGTATTCATATCTACCCCCCATTGATGCAGTAGCTTGAATGCTTCTATACGTTTATATTGTGCTGCAATGTGAGCAAGCGTTTGATTAAGATTATTTGTAGCGTTCATATTTACGTTCATTTGGTACAGTGCTTCAAGTATACCCATGTCTGAATGTTTTTCCATTGCAAGGAGAGCGGGTGTCCTACCTCTAGAATCTTTAGTGTCCATATCTACCCCCCATTGATACAGTAGCTTTAATGCTTCTATGTTTCCTTGCCATGCTGCAATGTGAGCAAGCGTTTGATTAAGATTATTTGTAGCGTTCATATTTGCGTTCATTTGGTACAGAGTTTTAAGCATATCCATGTCTTGGTGTTGCATTGCAAAGTGGACGGGTGCTTGTTTTTGATTATCCTGGGTGTCCATGTTTATTCCCCATTGATGCAGCATTTTAAGCATCTTAAAATCTCCATGCGTTATTGCATAATGAATAGGTGTTCTACCAAAAACATCTTGAGATAAAATTATGGACTCATCTATTGTATGCAGCATATCCAGTGCTTCTGTGTTTCCAGCTATTGTAGCAATATGAGCTAAGCTGTTGCCGTTGCTATCGCGATACTTCATATTTATCATGACTGGGCATATTTTCGAATCGTGAATTGCTTGTATAATCTGACCATTTCCATGTTGCACTGCGAAATCTACGATAGCATCTATGCGAGCTAGATCTAGCCTTTCTAAGCCCCATCGTATGCTATCTCCGCTATCTTTATGCTCAATCATCATTTTCAATAATTGTTCAATGTTGTTTTCGTTCTGTTTGAGCCAGAGCAGGTAACCATGTTGTTTGCAAGCATTTGAAGAACGGTTGTCTTGAAGTATGTCAATGATATTGTTTTGGTCTCGTTTAAACCAGTTTTCATAAGCATTTTCTTTCAAAAAATCCGGCAGGTAGCGAAGTCTGTCAAACATCGTATGAAGCAATGAATTTCCATCAGAATCTTTGACGGCTAAATCTAATCTTGGATTACTTACTACGACTTCGGTGAAAGTCTCATCACGAATTGAAAAAATCAGTTGCGCGAGAAGCTTGCCGTTGATTGTATCGTTCGGACTAAACTCTGGATCATTAATTTTTTCAAAAATTTCACCCCACAATTTTTCATCATGATTTACAGAATACTTTGCTATTTGTTGAGCCAAAGTTTCATTGAAATCTGAAGCGCTCATTGGCGCATCATCACGAGAAGTCAGTGATGATAGTGCAAAGCCGTGATACATGAACGTGAGTGAGATGAGTAATAGAATGCGCATATATTTTCCCTAAAAAAAATTCAATTTAAACAATTGACTTACATAGTTTACTAAAAAATAGGCTCTAGGCGAGTTTTCTGTTGAAAAATTATGACCGAGGCTTTTTTGCTATCATTTGAAGTAGCGCTTCGTACGCTTCAATATTGTTCTCCTCTTTTGCTAGTAGAGCTGGCGTTAAACCATCCTTATCTTTAAGATTCATGTTTGCACCCATTTTATGTAATGCCATAAGTGTCTCAATATTTCTATTCCTTGCTGCATAGTGAACAGGTGTTTGACCCTGAGAATCTTTAGCATTCATCTTTATCCCCCATTGATGCAGTAGTTTGAGTGTTTCAGTATGTCCAAGTGTTGCTGCAGCATGAGCAAGCGTTTCCCCTGTACAATCTACAGTGTACATATTTGCTTTCATTGGGCGCAGTGCTTTGAGCATCTCAGTATGTCCATTTCTTGCTGCATAGTAAGCGGGAGTTTCTTTAGAACGATTTACAGCGTTTATATTTGCTTTCATTTGGTATAGTGCCTTGACTGCTTCTATCTGCCCATATTCTGCTGCACAGTGAGCGGGTGTGTCATCATGATCATTTGAAGCTAAAAGCAAGGATTTTTTTATTTTATGCAGCACATAGAGTGCTTCTGTATTTCCAGCCATTGCCGCAGCGTGAGCAAAAGAGTTGCCATCGCTATCGCGACAGTTCATATCTATTCCCGAATCATAAAGAATTTTTATAGCCTGACCATTTCCATACTTCGCTGCAAACCATATCAGATTATTTAAATGACTTTGATCTAGGCGCTTTAAGCCCCATCGTATGCCATCGCCACTATCCTTAGGTCCAACATGTTGAATCATTTTTCTCAATAATTTTTTAATGTCTTGGCCATTGTGATTGAGCCAGAGCTGGTAACCATATTGTTGGCAAGCACTTGAAGAGCTTTGGTCTTGAATGATGCGGACGATATTGTTTGGATCTCGTCTAAGCCAATTTTCATAAATCCTTTTTTTCAAAGAATCACCCATGCCCAGCAGTCGGTCAAACATCGTATGAAGCAATGAATTTCCAACAGAATCTTTCACGGCTAAATCTAGTTTGGAATTATTTAGTACGGCATTATTGAGAGTTTTATCGTGAACTGCAAAAATCAGTTGCGCTAGAGGCATTCCATTGATTTTATAGTTCGGATTAAACTTTGAATCCGGGTTAAGCTGTGCATCATTAAGTGTTTCAAAAATGTTACCCCACAATGTTTCATCATGATCTGCAGAGTATTTTGTTGCAGAATATATTGTTACTTGACGGGCTAAAATTTCATTGAAATGTGAAGTTGTTGCGCGCGCATCATCATGAGAAGTCTGTGATGGTAGTGCAAAGCCGTGATACATGAGTGTGAGTGCGATGAACCATAGAATTCGCATATATTTCCTATTTTTTCAGTTTAAACTCATTGCTTCAAAAGAAATCTATTTAATTTATACTGCTAAGTATAAGTTTTTTTTGATAAAAGGCGTTGTATGAAAATTTTGTTGTCTTGGTTGCTTGATTATATCGATTGTTCGATCGCTGATTTGGATGTTTCTAAAATTGTTCATTTATTTAATATTCGCACTGCAGAGATTGAATCTTTTGAAAAAATTTCGGCTCCGTATGCTTCAATGTTTGTTGCGCAGGTGACTGAGGCTAGCTCCTCAGCAGTTGTGCTTCACTGTCCTGAGCTGGGTAAAAGTTTATCGTTGCCCGCTCGATCTGACGCGGTTGTGGGAAAATATTATTTGGTGATGCAGACGCAAGATAGTTGGCGCTGGGTTATTCTTGCAGATTTTGATCAGCAAAAAGAAGGCATTATGTCCTCTGTGCATGTTGCCCAAGCTGACCTTAAAGGTGGTTGGCGCGCTACGCTACCCGTTGTTGATTATGTTTTAGATGTTGATAATAAGTCGATCAATCACAGGCCGGATTTGTGGGGGCATTATGGTATTGCCCGTGAAATTGCAGCTTTTTTAAATTTGCCCCTAAAGCCTCTTGATACCGTTTTACAGTCACATCGTGTTGCTGCGTATGAGCTGAAAGCTAACAATGCATCTGGTGACGGAATAGCTATTGAGCTTCAAGCGATGCAAGTTTGTCCTCGATTTGCAGCGCTGGTGTGTGACGGTGTTGTTTTTCAGGACAGTGATCTTAAGATGGCTATTCGGTTGGCCAGCATAGGCGCAAAGCCCATGAACGCTGTGGTTGATTTGACCAACTACGTTATGTTTGATCTTGGTCATCCTATGCACGTATTTGATTTAAAAGCTTTTGAAAAACGGAAAATGGTCGTTCGGCTTGGACAATCCTCTGAAACGTTGCAACTGCTTGATGGACAGCTTGCAAAATTGGCACCGCAAGATTTGGTGATTGCAAATGACACACAAGCCCAGTCACTTGCGGGCATTATGGGCGGTGCGCATTCATCTTATCAACCAACGACAAAATCGATTGTGCTGGAAGCTGCGGGCTTTGATCCTGCGACCATTCGTAAAACAGCACAACGCTTAAAGATTCGTACTGAAGCATCGATGAGATTTGAAAAACATTTAGATCCTATGCAAAACATTGCGGCTCTTGAAAGATTTTTATATCTAGCCCATCAAATTGGAGTGTTGCCTCACGGCGTATCTTATCCAATCGTATCGGTGGGAGTTGAAATTAAACCTCAAACATGTACCGTTGCGCATGGATACATTGAGTCTCGACTTGGTATGAGCATTACGCCTGAGTTCGTGCAAGAAGCCCTAAGAAAATTAAATTTTGAAGTAACTCTTGCCGATGGAAAATACATTGTAACCATTCCAACAGCACGTGCGACCAAAGATATTAATATTGTCGAAGATATTGTTGAAGAAGTGATCAGATCATACGGTTTTGAAAATATTATTCCTCAAATGCCTGTGCGACAAACGATCCCGTTTAGCACTCAGGCAACACAAAATATTCGATACATCAAGCGACAGCTTGCTTACAGTTTGGGAATGCATGAAGTTCGCGATTACATGCTCTATGACGCATCGTGGGTCTCTGTGTTGCAGGTTGATATGCTTTCTGCGGTTCGAGTAAAAAGTCCTTTGTCTGAAAATTGGACAACGCTGGTAACTTCACTCGTGCCGCATCTGCTCAAAAGCGTTGAACAAAACAAAGCACAACAAGATCACCTGAGATTTTTTGAGTATGGCCGTAGCTGGTCAAAAAAAGATGATGAGTATGTTGAATATAAAAAACTTGCGGGCATTATTTTTGACAAAAAACCGGTTGATTTTTATGCATGTAAAGCAGAGCTGCAATCGTTGTGGGATGCTTTGGGATTAGAGGTAATCTATCGCAGACCAACAGTAGCACTTCCAGCTTGGTATGATCCATATCAAAGCGCAGAGCTTGTGGTTGGTGACCAGGTGATAGGAGCTGCAGGAATTATGTCAGTGGCATGGATGCACAAGGTTGTTGATGGCTCTGCATTTATTTTTGAAATTGATGGGGCCTTTTTGGAAGCTGTAAAACCAACCCAACATAGATTTGCTCCATGGTCTAAGTTCCAGGAGGTTGCGTATGATATCAGCTTGTTTGTGCCACTTGCGGTAACATCAGATGTTGTGTGCCATGCGATACAAAAAGCTCACAAGGATATCAAACAGGTGGGTGTGGTCGATTTCTTTGAAAAACCAGAATGGACCGATCATCGCGCAATCACGGTTCGTTACAGCATGAGTAATCTTGAAAAAACAATGACGAAGCAAGATTTGGATAGCATCGTACAAGCAGTTCAAAGTGCACTGAAGGTATACGATGTACAGATACGTTAGATGGAGCTTGTTTTTTATTGTTCCTTTTTTGCTTGATCGATATACCAAATATTTAGTGTTAACTGATGTGATTCAGACAACCATGGTTACCGATTTTTTTAATCTGTACGTGACCTTTAATCGAGGTATTTCTTGGGGTATTGGCAATGACTTACATGATACGCATCGAATGATATTAAATCTGTTTATTGCCTGTGTGTTGATATATTTTATGTACTATTTGCGACATGTTTTACACAATGCATATCTGAGCATTGCTTGTATGCTTATTTTGGCTGGTGGTATTTCAAATTTTATTGATCGAGTATGGTATGGAAGTGTTATTGATTTTTTGCAATTTCACTTAGGAGATTGGTTTTTTCCGGTATTTAATCTTGCTGATGTGAGCATCACTCTGGGAGCAATGCTCCTTTTGTATGCTGTAATGTTTACGGAAGAATCATGAGTTTTTACGGTTCACTAAAGTTTTGTAAATATTTGTATGACCTATTTTGTTTTATCGTGAGCCCGCCATTGTGCTTTGCTTGCCGAGGTTATGTTTCAGAGCGTGTTATTTTATGTGCTGCGTGCGATGAAAGCATTGAACTTATTGCGCCTAAAATGTTTACGGTCAGTGACACTTATATTTTAACGGTATACACGGTATCGCGCTACACTGAGCCCTTGCGTCCTATGCTGTTTGCAAAATATCGGTCTGATGATATCGTGCTTGAAAAATTGGCCGATATTATTTGGCACAAGTCGGTACTGTCGTTAGTTTCTGTTGATTGTCTGATACCGATTCCCTTGCATTGGTCACGATATTTGAAGCGTGGATTTAATCAAGCAGAATTGATTGCAAACAGACTTTCCCATCATAGTGGTATTCCGGTTATGCATGCTCTGTCTCGTGAGCGTCGCACTGAGTATCAAGTGCGTGTTGATCATGCTGATCGTGCCGTCAACATTAAAAAATCAATGAATGCTACGCCACTTTGCGAACAGCTTCGTGGAAAACATATCATGCTGGTTGATGATTCTTGTACCACAGGAGCAACTGCCCTTGAGGCAGCCAAGGTATTGATCAAATATAAACCGGCATCCATCAACATGATCGTTGCTTGTCGAGCATTGTAAAATTTTTAGTTTCTTGTCTGTAACATTTTTGCAAATAATGCATCGCGCTCACTGCAGTACAGTTGATATTTTTCTAAGTCAGGTCGCTTGACCGATTTAATCAAATATTTGCCACCTTGCTCCTTGGTGCCATACTCATCGTGCGAATCAAGAAGTTGTGGTAGAAGTGCTGGTTTATCTGAAACAGCTAAAACGTATATTTCAGGTGCAGCGAAAGGATCGGGTGACCATCGCTGTAAGTCTACTGAAGTTGTTAAATCCCCTCTTTGATATCCACGTGGTCTTGCAGGATAGATCATGGTATCTACATGCTTTTTATCCACAGCGATTAAGAGTAATTCTCCCAAAGTACTACTTTTTTCGTGAAGTTCTTGTAGTTCCAACAACTCAGTGCGATATTTTTTATAAAAAGAAGATATGCCTTGTTTTTGAAACATTGCTGCTACAAAATTTTCAATATTAATGGTTGACCAATCAAGATTGTCAATTATATATGATCCAGTACAACAACTTTTACGTGATATGTTTGACCAGAAGTTTTTATTCATGAATATAGTTTCGGAATTTTTATTTTTTTCGGTTACCGCTGAAGTAACTCCCCGCCCAGAAACACCGTGTTGCAATAATTGTTTTCGATAATTTTCTAAAATTAGAACAGAGTCGTTATAAGGAGTTCTAAAGCGCAAAGAAATTCGGTCCAAATCAACCGATGTTTGATAATATTTTAAAGCGGTAATTAAGTTCCAAACATCATTGATGTAGTTCCAATGCCAAACCCTACCGTGAACAAAAGTTTGGTATCCAAGTTCTGAATATTCCTCTTGCAGATCATACAGCTCGGGCCCAAAGCCGGTCAAGTACCAGCTCCACAAAAAATATCCTGAAATACCGCCCATAATTATTGAGCCAATCATAATCTTCAATAATGGGATACTTAACGTAAAGCCTAAAATTTTAATAAAAAGCTTAGCCCATTCTTTGTTAGTAAACGTATGTTGATTCATCAATATTTGCCACAGATGCCTTACTTTTTGTCTGCTTTCAGCGGGAAAGTCTTTCATTTCCCGTATCAAGAGTTCATACATTTCTTTGGTGAAAAAAATCCAAAAGTTTTCTTGTGTGTAGGGATGGAAATTTATGAGTGCGTCAGCAGCTTCATCAATGGATTGTTCTTGGTGCATTTGAGCATTGAGTTGTTCTTGAGCCTTAAGCAGCTCTTGAGAGGCGGTAAGTGGCGTGGAGGCTTTTGGCAAATTTTCTAAGACTTGATTTGAAGGGACGATATTTTTGGCAGCGGGTTGCACGCTTAGGTTTGGTTGCGTTGTGGGCATTAGCTTGGTTAAATTTTGTTGTGTAGCAATGCCGACAGGCACCTTGTTCATGAGTCGCCTGTTTACTTGCATGCCCACCGTGCACTCAGAGTGCAACAACGGTAACAACAGAATGTATTTCATTGTTTTTAAAATATTCATAATCTATCTCTCCCCTAAAAAAATCCTGTAGGTATTTTACAGAATTAACAAAGTTCTTTGCAAGATTACGTTTTTTTGGGGGATTGAAGGTTCAATTTTTGGGATTATTTTAAATCAATGTTGCTTGTGAGCGGTGCATGACGGTGTCTTGCTTTGTAATATTTTAAATACAAGCTTTGAGCGCTTTTAATATTTTTTGTTGTCGTCCAGTTAGCTTGAGTGCATTTTTGGTCTGTTTGTCAAAGATGACGCCAAGAATTGGATCTTTGAGCTTGAGTGTTACAGAAAAACTATTGCTGGTTTCTGAGTATATGGGAATAGGGTTTCCAGCATCTTTGCAATTTTGAATCATTTCTGTTGTGCCGCGGCCCCATCTTTCTATATTTCCAATGACGTAAAAAACATGAGCAATGAGAGGATTGCGTAAAACGGATTCATGTGTTTTTGCAAGTTCTTTAATAACTATACCTTTTGGTAAAGAGCCTATGTTTGAAATTTCTATGCGGTCATCATAGCGCGCAATAGACATAGATCCACCAGGGTTGCTATAGTCACGGTGAACCAATGCGTTGGTGATAGCTTCTCGTAAAACACTGTAAGGGATTGCGGGTGTTTCAAGTCGTGTTACGCTGCCAGGGACTATTTCAGATGCAACGGGTAAATTAAAATGTAAAAAATCCATAGCTTTGTCTTGTAGATCAAATGCATTGGCTATGATACTTTTTTCATCATAAAAAAATGATTTATCAATTCCTTTAAATCGTGCCAATTTTAAAGTGGATTGTAAAAAATGTTTTTCTTCTTTTTTGCAAAATAAAATTACTGCAGCATTTGTTAATTTTTCATTACGAACTAAATTTAATTTTTTTAAAATATTGATAGCAGAATCGTTGTTTGCTGAAGCTGTAAGTCTACCAGCTGCAACTCCCATGCGCGCAATTTCTTTAATTCTTGTTTTATCAAGATCGTTAATGGTGCAGTCATTATTGGTTAATGCTTCCCAGCGCTGTGGGTTGTTTTTGTGCGTTAGATAATCAATTTCTTCTTGGGTCATTCTAGATGTTGTTGACTGAGTACGTGTAAAATGGCGTCCATCATATTTATATGGGGCATTATTTCCAGCATCAACAGATAAGACAATAACTTTGTGATCGTCGTTAACCGGAACATAATCTACATCAATGTTTGTGAAAGGTTCTATTTTTTTAATTTCTGCCGCAATTTTTTGGCGATGGGCGTCATTAATTGGGACGCCAACTATAGTTCCATTATCTTTAACCCCAATAAGAACTTTTCCGCCGAGTTTACTGTTAAGAAATGCACAGGTGGTTTCCATGGCAGTATCAATATTGGATGTGCTGCTTTTAAATTCTAATGTTTCAGACTCACCTTGTTTAACCAAGGATTTTAATTGATTTAATTTCATAGATATCCTTTTTTTCGGACATGGATTTAACGCTATTAAATCTATTTGTTATTTGATTTTAAATCAATGTTGCTTGTGAACGGTGCATGATGGTGTCATGCATTGATATGACCGGTTGCTCAACAATGATTTTTGGAAGTTCGCTGTTGATGCGTGCCGTAAAAATACGAACATTCTTTTTAGCGCCGATGCGCCAATCGTAGGGAGTGATATATTTATCGCCATCTTGCTCGAGTACGGTCGCGATATCATGGAGTTTGGTTTGAGGAATGTTGGTTACATCGACCATAAAATAGTTCATGTTGATGCGACCAACAATGCGAGCGTATTGCCCATGAATCAAAACCTTGCCGCAATGAAGCAGGTCTGGATCGACACCTTCAAAGTATCCCATGCCCAGTGTTGCTACCATCGTTGGCCTTGTCGTGACGCACAACGTGCTGCCGTAGCCAATGCTGGCACCAGCGGGTACGAGCTTGAGATTAATAACTTTAGTTTTAAGTGAAATGATTGGGTGCAAAAGTTGTTGTTTTGTGCTTTCTGCTTCAGGTAAATATCCGTAGAGCCCTGCGCCAATGCGCGCAAAGTCATAAACGTATTTGGTGTGTAGCGAGCTGTTTGAATTTGCGATGTGCATTTGAACATTGGGTTGCCAAAATGGCCTTAAAATATCTTCTTGCTCATGCACGAGCTCTTTGTTGTAAGCTTCAATAAAATGTGAGCAGATACCTTGCAGATTGAGATGGGGTAAATGCTTGATGGTGTTTAAAATATCAGGAACATCTTGGGGAAAAAATCCAAGTCGAGACAGTCCCGTATCAACTTTAAGATGGATATTTATTTTTTTGCCCAGAGCTTTTGCTGTGTTGTGCAGATCATTGATCGTCGCTAAATCTGAAACCATGGTATCAAGATGGTACTCTATCAGGGTGCTTAGGGGTGTGTTGATAAATCCAAGAATTAAAATAGGTTTGGTAACCCCAGCATGTCGTAGCTGTATCGCTTCAGCTGAATTTGCAACGCACAGGCGTGAAACAAGATGATTTTCTTGATGTAGCATACCTATTTCAACAAGTCCATGGCCGTAAGCATTTGCTTTTACAACGGGTGCAATTCCTGTTTGAGCTGGAAGCCATGTACGATATTGTTGTACGTTGTGAGTCAGAGCTGTTTTGTTAATTTCTATCCATGTTGTGTGACCCATAAAACCCCGTTTTTAAATAGTATTCTATTGGTTGTAAGCATATAAAAAAAATGAGTTAAGCACAAATAGATTCAATAAAAATGAATACCGTAGATTTAATTAAGAGATTTATCATGATTGAATCCAACAGATTTAACTTTAGTTCACAGAAACTAGTAAAACTATCTATCGTTTGGTACTCTGAGGATAATATTTATTATTGGATTAGGGAAATTATACTATGAAAAGAATCAAGCGCGGTGAAGCGCCAGCAACGAAAAGAACAACCGTAAAAAAATCGCCTCAAAGGCCAATGGATATCGTGTACGGTGTACACGGTGTTTTAGAACTTTTGCTTGCAAAGCGGCGCAAGATTTCCATGGTATACACAACTAATGCAGAAATTAAAGCATGGCCAAAAATTCAAAAATTACTTCCTGCGTATGTGCCCATTCAATATGTAACCAGAGACGCTTTAGAAAAGATGTCTGGCTCGGCTGAACATCAAGGTGTTGTCGTAGTTACCGTGCCTTTCCCTTTTGAAAGCGCTATGTTTGATCCGATTAAATTTCCTTTTCTTGTGGTTCTTGATGGAATTCAAGATGTTCGCAATCTAGGGGCAATTATTCGCTCTGCATACTGTACCGGTGTTGACGGAATTGTGCTTTGTGGTCGAAACAGTGCTCCGCTTACTCCTGCTGCAATTAAAGCATCAGCAGGTCTTGCTGAACATGCTCGGATCTTTGTAGCTCCAACGATCTCGCTTGCAATGACAGAGCTGCAGGCAAAAGGCTACCATATTTACCTAGCGACACTTGGAGGTGGAGAAAATGCGTACACCACTGCTTATCAAGGGCCAGCTGCTCTGGTGATTGGAAATGAAGAGATGGGTGTGTCCAAGGAAACATTGAAACGTGGAACTCGTATACTGCTGCCGCAAAGAAGAGCTGATATTTCGTACAACGCTTCAGTTGCTGCGGGGATATTGCTATTTTTAATGGGAGTTCAGTTTAAAAAAATATAAATCTGACAGGGGGAGAGTATGGTGGATAGACGATTTATTATCGTATTTTTGTTTATGTTTGCACTAACTAGTTTTGCTACGTTTGTGGTGTGGCGATTGTTTCTGATTGAGCATCGATTGAATCATGTTGCATCTGAGCGAGACGTGCAGGATTCTTGTGTTTACGAAGAGATTGATTTGATTATGCCCGTTGCAGCTTTTTTAAAGCGTTGTGCAAACTCGTCAGAACATTCTTACGTACGTCGATTATTTGTGAATCAATGGATATCTTCTAATCAATCAGATTTGGTAAAGCTTGTGGTATATGCCCAGGGCGCTACAACGTATGATGAACTAAAAAAAGCATTTTTGTCCGGTATTGAAAAAGAGGGCGAAACAACAGGTGCTGCAAAATTTGTTTTAGGTGGTTTCAAGGTGATGGATGAAAATCCAAAATTAATAGAACATGTTAACAAATCTTTAGTTGAAGGTTTGGATCAATCAATTCATACGCTTCGTGGCGAGATAATGAATGTTGAGCAAGATTCGACTGAGTATAAAAAATTAAAAACTCAGTATCGCAAACAGCTGGAGCAATGGATTGATGAAAAACACGGCGAATTGTTGGACGAAATTATAGCGCAACTATAAGCCAATTATTATCAGTAAACTTTAAGTCCCTTATGAGCATTGTTATCATGAGGGACTTTCTGTTTTTTAGGATAGATATTGTTGCATAAAAAATCTATGTCTTGACTTTACAGATCCAAAAACACTAGAAACAGATTAACAAGCTTCGTTTGTTATCAGTTTTTATTACTGGATCCCCGGCGCGAGTCCGACGAAGCTTTGGCGAAGTCTGGAGTCAAGCCCGAGGATGATGAGGGACGGTATAGGGTTAAGGGGGAGCTGTGAACAAGTTAGGGTGGATACTGTTTATAGTTACAGTGATTGCAATTATTGGTTTTTGGAAAAGACCAAAATCTGCGCTGGTAACTATTGCACCAAAGCAGTGTATGTTTCATGTGGATGATCATTGGTCGCTTTCCTTTCAGGAATCGATTATTCGTTCAATTACAAATTCTTATGAGTCAAGCAAAAATCCTGATGATGTGATCAGTAAAATGACCACCGAGTTTCCTGCAATTGATAGTGTTCAAGCTCAAATTTGTAGTTCAGATAAAATTTGTTTTCATGTTGATGGTTTACAGCCAGTATTTCTTTTGAATGATATTCATGTGGTGGTAGCATCTGGTCATGTATCAAGTAAAACTGATTTTGCACCGGAGGTACAAGCTGCACTTCCATGTTTGGCTTCTCAGTCTCTGGATGATGTAGCTGACATGGTACATTTTGTTCAACAGTTGCCATCAGAAATCACCAGGCCTTACACGATGCTATGGCGCAATCCTGATACGATCATTTTATCGGCCCGCGATGCTACAAATATGCAGTGTGTTACTTGTACTAGTCGAGTTCCTGTGGCTGCAGATGTGCAACGATGTCATGAATTATACCAAGAGTTACTGGCGTCTATGCCAACAAAGAAATCTAAGAAAAAAATGATGGAGTATGACATACGATTTAAAAATCAAATTATTGTAAGATCGGGGGGGTAGCATGGCACATGTATTTCATTCTTTGCTTACTGCAATTGATGTAGGAACTACAAAAATATCAGTACTCATTGCGCAAAAAGTTGGTGAAGATAGTGTAAAAATTTTAGGCATTGGTAAAGCTCCATCTGATGGGCTTGAGCGTGGGGTTGTTGTTGATGTTGCGCGCACCGTGCAGTCAATTAAACAGGCGATCAAAGAAGCTGAGCTTATGGCAGGTTGTTCGATAACGCCAGCTTTTGTAGGGATTTCAGGAAGTCACATTAATTCATTTAATACCCATGGCGCAGTTCCTATAAAACGTTTTCAAGTTATGTCATCAGATATTCAAGCCGTTCTTGCCGTGGCACAAACAGTACCCATCGAAGAAGGCCAAAAAGTGTTACACGCATTGCCACAATATTTTAAGGTAGATGGTAAAGATAGAATTATTAATCCCCTTGGGTTACACGGTGTTCGCCTTGAAGCAGTTGTGCATGTTATTACCGGAGCAGTATCTTCTATTCAAAATTTGATAAAATGTTGCGAACTTGCAGGAGTTGTTGTTAAGGACATTGTACTGGAACAGTTGGCATCAGCAGATGGAGTTTTGAGTTATGATGAGCGTATGCTGGGAGTTGGGATGTTAGATATTGGGGGCGGAACATCTGATTTTGCGGTATATCAACAAGAAAGTATTCGATATACCAAAGTTTTTCCGATTGCCGGAAATTTTTTCACCAAAGATTTAGCGGTTGGTTTACGAGCAACATTGCAAGATGCTGAGCGCTTTAAAAAAGAACATGGATCGGTATCTTTGTTTGAACGTGATGAAGTGGTTGAAAGGTCAAGCGAAGCGCAGTCCTCGGACTTGATCCGAGGAACCAGTCAGTATATGTCAAAATATATGATTGAATCGGTACAGCGCAATACTGTGCATGAAGTAAATCTGCAGCAATCTAATTTCATACTGCATGCACGAGCATTTGAATTACTTGCACTTGTGCATGATGAAATTCGCAAGGCATCGCTTGCTCCTATGATGACTGCAGGAATTGTCATTACTGGTGGGGGATCATTGCTTAAAGGCATTGATGAACTTGCTAAAAAAGTTTTAGGATTACCAGTACGGCTTGGTGCGCCGCGTGTTGATTGTAGTTTTTCTCAGTCACTGTGCAGTCCAATTTATGCTACTGGGTATGGACTTCTCAAGTATGCACTTCGTAAAGAAGCAATGATTGGACTTGATAGTATGCAGGGACCAATGGTTCAAAAAATATTTATAAAAATGAAATCTTGGGTTGACTTGTTTTTTTAATAGACTTTAAAAGGAACAGTAATGATAGACTTTGATGTTTTAAATGAAAATCAGCAGGACTCTTCTTCAGTTCGTATCAAAATACTTGGAATTGGTGGAGCTGGTGGCAACACTATTAACAGTATGATCGATTCAGATCTTGAAGGTGTTAGCTTCGTAGTTGCAAACTCCGACCTGCAAGCCCTTAAGCTTTCCAAGGCACCTAATAAAATACAGCTTGGGATGAAAACTACCAAAGGTCTTGGTTGTGGTGCAAATCCTGAAATTGGTCGTAAGGCAACTGAAGAAGATATTGATCGTATCATGGAACATTTAGATGAAGCAGACATTGTTTTTGTCGTTGCTGGTATGGGTGGCGGAACAGGTTCTGGAGGAGCTCCCGTTGTTGCAAAGGCTTTACGAGAACGTGGTATTTTAAGTATTGCAGTTGTAACCAAGCCATTTAGCTTTGAAGGTAAACGTCGCATGATCGTGGCGCAAGATTCGCTTGATGCCCTGAAAAAAGAAATAGATACATTGATCGTGGTTCCCAATGAAAAACTTTTAGGATTGGTTGATCGCTCTGTTTCAATGATTGAAGCATTTGATATGATTAACAAAGTTTTAATTCAATCGGTAAAAAGTATTTCATCAATTATTTCACGTTCAGGGCATATCAACGTTGATTTTGCAGACCTAAGAACTATCATGAAAGGCATGGGCCTTGCAATGATGGGTACGGGCAGTGCTTCTGGTGTAAATCGTGCTATTGAAGCTGCAAAGAAAGCTATCTCATCTGAACTGCTTGAAAATATGGATATTAAAAGTGCGCGTGGCGTACTTCTTAATGTTTGTGCAGGATCAAATTTGTCACTGCATGAAATTAATGATGCAGCCAATGTGATTTATGATGAATCCAATAAAGATGCACATATCATTGTTGGATCGGTCATTGATGAGTCTATGGGTGATGAGTTGGTGGTATCAGTTGTTGCAACAGGTTTTTCGCCTATCGTTGCAGCTGCAGTGCAGGTAGAAAAAGTTATTGCTGTGGTAAAGCCAGTAGAAGAAAAACAATTGTATCAGGCGCCACAATTAGCTAAAATTATGGAAGAAATGCCGACAAGTGAACAAGACAATTTGGAGGTTCCGGCATATTTACGCAATAAAGATTTTAGTAACCAAGATTTTGTAAATAAAACAATCGAGTAACCATGAACTATGAGTATCGTGATTCTTGCCTTATCTACTTTGGAGAGAAAGATGAAGCTGTTTCTTTAAAGGACGTTAAAGAATCACGATACTCTATGAGTTTACAAAACATTGTGCAAGATCATGGCCTTGAGCAGTTGGTGGTGCTTAATCAAATACATTCATCAATTGGTTTATGTGTCGATGAGATAAGTCGACAGCAGCGTTCAAGTTGGTTTGAGGCTTCAGGAGATTTTTTAGTAACCAATCAAAAAAATATTGCATTGTTGGTATTGACTGGTGATTGCATTCCTCTCACTTTGTATGATCCTGTTCAACATGCAGTTGCTTTAGTGCATGCGGGATGGAAAGGTGCATATTCAGGTGTGGTGCAACAAGCGCTGCAGATGTTACGGCAAAAATATGGAACGCAACCTCAAGATGTAATTGGTACCTTTGGACCAAGTGCTCGAGCTTGTTGTTATGAAGTTTCTCTACAATTTATGAATGATTTTAATGTAAAATATCCTGATATTGCAATGTTTGTGCAACGTGGCTCTCGATGGTATTTTGACAATAGTTTGTTTTTGCAGCAAATTTTAAAAAAATTTGGTATCATGACACATAATATACAGGTAAGTAGTGCCCTTTGCAGCATATGCAATGTTCAGTTTTGTTCATTTCGCAGAGAAAAGGAATCTGCAGGAAGACAAGTGACAATGGTAGCGTTGCGTTAAATCGAAATTATGAATGAAGGTATGATATGTTTACACAGTTTTTAGCAAAAATTTTTGGCAGCGCTAATGATCGTGCAGTACAAAAATTACAAATTATGGTCGATAAAATTAATGCTTTTGAACCTTTTGTTGAGCAACTTTCAGATGAGGAACTTAAGGCAAAGACAACTGAATTTCGTGAGCAAGTTGCTCAAGGCAAGCACTTAGATGAAGTTTTACCAGAAGCTTACGCTGTTGTTCGTGAAGCAGCAAAAAGAACTCTTGGTATGCGACCATTTGATGTACAGTTGATGGGTGCTATTGTTTTGCATCAAGGTAAAGTGGCTGAGATGAAAACCGGTGAAGGTAAAACTCTTACTGCGACCTTACCGCTTTATTTGAATGCTCTTTCGGGCAAAGGCTCTCACCTTGTTACCGTCAACGATTATTTGGCTCGACGTGACTCGCAGCTTAATAAACCTTTATATGAATTTTTAGGTCTTACTGTTGGTGTTATTACGCATGACATGAGTGACAGTGAGCGTAAAGCGCAGTATCAATCAGATATTATGTATGTCACCAATAATGAACTTGGATTTGATTATTTGCGCGACAACATGAAATTTCGCTATGAAGATTATGTGCAACGTGATTTAAATTTTGCAATTATCGATGAGTGTGACTCAATTTTAATTGACGAAGCGCGAACACCATTGATTATTTCCGGTGCTGCTGAGCGTTCATCTGATCTGTACAAAGTGGCGCAAGGCGTTGTGTATGATTTAGTGCGCACTACCGATTTTGAAGTTGATGAAAAAGCTCGATCAGTTCAATTGACAGAAGTTGGGCATGATAAAGTTGAGTCTCGTTTGCAGGTAAAAAATTTATATGCTGTTGAAAATATTAATTTACTCCATCATGTGATGCAGGCACTTCGTGCCAACGCATTGTTTCGAATCGATGTTGACTATGTGGTGCGTGACGGAGAAGTGTTGATTGTTGATGAATTTACGGGACGTATTTTATCAGGACGTCGTTATAGTGATGGGTTGCATCAGGCGATTGAAGCCAAAGAGGGTGTAACCATCGAGCAAGAAACGCAAACACTTGCGTCAATTACGCTTCAGAACTTTTTTAGAATGTACCAAAAGCTTGCGGGTATGACTGGTACTGCTATGACTGAGGCTGAAGAGTTTGAAAAAATTTATAAGTTGGATGTCGTTTCAATTCCAACCAACATGCTCATGATTCGTGATGATAAAAATGATCTTATCTTTTTAACTGAACGTGCAAAATTCAAATCAATTGTTGATGATGTTAAACAGCGTCATCTTAAAGGACAACCTGTTCTTATTGGTACGATTGCTGTTGAAAAATCTGAAGCATTAAGTCATGTCCTTGCTGCGGAAAATGTTCCGCATGAAGTATTGAACGCAAAACAACATGCTCGCGAAGCAGACATTGTTGAACATGCAGGGCAACCTGGTAATGTAACGATTGCAACCAATATGGCTGGTCGTGGTACGGACATTAAACTTCATCCTAATTCTGTGGCTGCTGGTGGACTGTATGTTCTTGGTACCGAGCGTCATGAAAGCAGACGTATCGATAATCAGCTACGTGGGCGATCTGGTCGTCAAGGGGATGCTGGGGAATCAAGATTTTATATTTCACTTGAAGATGAATTGATCAGAGTTTTTGCTGGTGATTCCATGAAACGTTACATGGAAAAAGCTGGTATGAAAGAAGATGAACAGATCGAATCAGGTACTGTAAGCAAGTTGATTGAACATTCACAGGAAAAAGTTGAAAAGCATAATTTTGAAATTCGAAAGCATTTGATCGAATACGACGATGTGTTAAATCAACATCGCAAAGTGATTTACAGCTTACGTCAAGATACGCTCAAGGATGAAAAAAACTTACCTGAAATCGTGCGTGATTTTATTTTTGATACAGTAAGTAGTTTGATTGCAATTTATTGCACTGAAAAAACATTAACGCCAGCGCAAGTAAACGCTGTTTTAGAAGCTGTAGCCATGAGTATTGATATGCCGGTTGAAATGCTTAAAAAAGCAAACATTTCCGATGGCAACGGTTGATGCATTTGAAACAGCATTGGTTCAGTTTTTAAATACTGAGTATCAAACATTGCGTAGCAAAATCGATGAAAAAATGATTTTGAATGCTGAAAAATGGATTATTCTTGAAACG
>Ga0207050_1004_pt1 | contig 63436 bp, 55 predicted proteins | sample Alteio_BWMinCont_64_FD_153291 | JGI IMG/M metagenome (GOLD analysis project Ga0207050, IMG submission 153291) | Enriched cells from forest soil in Barre Woods Harvard Forest LTER site, Petersham, Massachusetts, United States -... | ecosystem: Environmental > Terrestrial > Soil > Temperate forest >...
AATATTTGCAACGCGACTATCAATACTTGGATGAATTGGATCCGTCAATACTTCTTGTACGCTTTTCGGCACACTTAACAATAACCTTGCCTGCGATTTTTTTAGCAGACTGCTATCATTTCTATGTAAATTGCAATTAAGCTCATGTTCACATTTAAACAACTTCTCGCGATGTCGATCAAAAAATTCAATGCCACCCCGAAGCGCTTCTTTACTTGCATGTTTATTTGCAAATCTATCAGCACGTTTTTCTTCTTGGCGCAAAGCAGCAACAACGCATACTGTCGGAATTATGACCGTTGCAGCACCTTTACTCACTAACTTCGTTGCCATATTTTTATACGGTTTTCCTTTATGAACTCCCCAAAAAGCTGCAACATATGATAATACCATGTCTCTAATAGGAGTTATCGTCCCAAAAAATTCAGGCATAGTTCCATGACCATTTTCATGCAACAATACCCATTCCAGCTGCGAAGGAGAATATTTATCACAAATATCAATAGGCAATTCAACACGAGGATCTATAGCATGATTTAACAACAATGCAGGATCAATGTCCGTATCTATAACCACAGGGCCAAAATCACGCAAGCCTAATTCTTGGATCAATTCAGGATTACCCATCAACTCAACTTTCAAGTTTGCATATTTTTCTTCATTCATCGGCCTCATCAGAGGTCCAGAACAATTGACAATATCAATTGGAAGCAACGGCAAATGCGAATATTTTTTTCGAAAATCTTCTTCAAATTCGGCAAAGGTCGTTCCGCATGCAAACCTCATGCGTTCTTTACTGCTTAAGACCTCCCGTTCAGGCTCCTGAAAAGACCTTGGCAAATTTTGACTCATATCACTAAAATCTGAGTCAAAATAAGACGTATCAGCACACTTTGTAAATTGTGGCAGACATCCTATTAAAATTAATGAAATCATTGAAAACAAGATATTTTTATTCATAAATCCCCCTTAAATAAAGACTTTTTCATATCTCCATAATATCAAAACAAGTCTTTTTTGACCAACGCTCTGGACCTTTTTATGAAGTGACTGAAATTGATTAAAATGAACCTTGATCCCGTACCATTGTCCGATATAGCCTCATAAATCGAAGAGGTGAACATGGATCCCGTGATCAAGTCACGGGATGGTAGAGGACGGAAGGTGTAAGCGCGCAGTCTGGGATCGAGTCACGGCCGTGATGATAGAAAAGACGGGAATAAAACAATCTCCATCGCAATGAATCACGCCATAGTTCAAAAAAAAGGGCCTGCGTTGCAGACCCTTCTTAATTTAAACTTACTTAACCAATCGATGATCAGCTCGAGCTTCTATTCCCAAAAGTTCATAAATATCAGCTGCATACAATGTTTCTTTATCAAGCAATGCAAACGATAACTTATCAAGCATATCACGATGCGCGGTGAGCATATTCATTGCAATGACATACTGTTCATCCAAGATGCGGGTAATTTCAGCATCGATCAACTCATAGGTTTTTTCTGAATAACCACCCTTAGTGTCATAGCTATCCATGTAAACTCGCTTACCCAGGACATCTGACATACCGTAGTAACAAACCATGTCACGAGCTATCCCGGTCGCTGCTTTAAAATCACTAAAAGCACCCGTTGAAATTTCGTTAAACACTAACTCTTCAGCAGCACGCCCCGCAAGAGCAGATGCAATACTTGCAAGCATCTCTTCTTTGGTTCGATTATATTTTTCACGTTCTGGCAAGAAATGCGTTACACCAAGGGCACTGCCACGAGGGATAATGGTTACTTTATGCAAAGGATCAGTATCTTTTGGCATAAGCAAGCGCACAAGCGCATGTCCTGCTTCATGAAATGCCGTTATTTTTTTATCTTGATCAGTCAGAAGCTTCGTTTTGGACTCTTTGCCAAGCATCAATTTATCACGAGCTTCTTCAAACTCGTACATAGTTACTTCTGATAAATTCATTTTTGAAGCAATGAGTGCCGCTTCGTTGACCAAATTTGCAAGATCAGCTCCGGTAAACCCAGGAGTACCTCGAGCAATACCACGTACATCAAGATCTGCAACATGCTTAATTTTTTTCAAATGAACTCGAAGAATTTCTTCACGGCTCACCAGGTCAGGAATCGGAACAATGATCTGACGATCAAAGCGACCAGGACGCACTAAAGCTTTATCGAGGATATCAGCACGGTTGGTTGCTGCAAGAACAATAACCGGTTCTTTGCTGGTTTCAAAACCATCCATCTCAGTAAGCAATTGATTGAGCGTCTGTTCACGCTCTTCATTGCCACCACCAAGGTTACTGCTTCTTTGACGGCCAATTGCATCAATTTCATCAATAAAAACAATGCAAGGAGCTTTTTTCTTTGCTTCAGCAAAAAGATCTCGAACTCGAGATGCACCCACACCCACAAAAACTTCTATAAAATCAGAGCCACTCACACTAAAAAATGGACAGTTTGCTTCACCAGCAACTGCACGAGCAAGAAGTGTTTTACCAGTCCCTGGCTCACCCACCAAAAGAGCTCCGCGTGTGATACGCGCACCCAGTCGTTGGTACTTAGGAGCATCTTTCAAGAAATCAACAATATCCTGTAGCTCTTCTTTAGCCTCATGAGCACCGGCCACCGAGGTGAAACGTTCTTTAATGGTTGATGGCATAAACATTTTTGCTTTGCTTTTACCAATGTTAAACAACCCGCCAGATCCGCCATTTTTGCCACCATTGCGCATTTGACGCATGAAATAAATTCCAGATATGACGCCCAGCAACATCAAAATGCCAATGATCATAAACAGATGCCATGCTCCAGCCGACATTGGAGGTGTCGAAACTGAAAAATCGACGCCATGTTGCTCAAGCAAATCAAAGTCGCCTGCACGTTCAGCTACAATAGTTTCAAATTTTTGATTATCTTTCGTGATTCCATGCACAAATTGACCAGATTTATGGACTGTTTTAACCTGATCTTGACGCACTTTATCTAAAAACTCTTTATAAGATATCGTCCCAATATCTTTTGCAACATCATTAAGTTGTGTCAGTATTGCAAAAAGACCCACAACAACAATGATACCTATCAAAAGACCTTTAGGCCCGAATGAATTAAATGGTTTATTTGGTTTCATAATGCCTTTGTTTTTAGTTTTTGATGTATTATGTATTAAATTATTCTGATTTTTTAAGGTAAAGTCTAGTTTAACGTACTATAAATCTTGATTTTTGTCGACATCGGATTTAATCCAATTAAATCTATTTGCAATTCTAACTAAACATGAGATACTTATACTATGTTAGTATAGTTTCACAACTAATCTACATTTTAGCTTTTATGCATGGTTGGAAATACGAACCAGACCATAATCGCAAGAGGTCGATTAGTAGCCTTACAAAGGTCATATTTTATGAATAGCCCACAACAACACACAATCTTTATTGGTAATCTTCCATTCAGCACAACAAAAATGGACTTGCAAGCTTTGTTTGAATCTTTTGGTTCAATCACCAATATTCACATCCCTGTAAACAAAGAAACAGGACAAGCTCGCGGTTTTGCTTTTGTTAGCTTTGAATCAGCTGAACAAGCTGAAGCTGCTTTAAGCGTGAATGGCCAAGACATTAAAGGTCGTGCAATCAAGGTTCACCTAGCGCACAACAATTCACAAGAAGGTGCACAAGGCGAAGCTCCTCGTCGTTCATTTGGTAGCAATAACCGTTTTGAACCACGTCGTTTCAACAATCAGCAATAAATTCACAAAAGGTCTGCTTAAAACAGACCTTTTTCCACTCGTAATATTAGTTAACTATTTTTTGTAAGGTCATATTTATGAACAGCCAACAACACACAATTTTCATCGGCAACTTGCCTTTCAGCACAACTAAAGCAGATCTACAAGCTTTGTTTGAATCATTTGGTGCTATCACCAACATCCACATCCCTGTAAACAAAGACACAGGACAAGCTCGTGGTTTCGCTTTCGTTAGCTTTGAAAACGCAGCAGAAGCTGAAGCAGCTTTGAGCGTTAACGAACAAGACGTACAAGGCCGTGCAATTAAAGTGCACTTGGCTCACAACAATTCACAAAATGGTGGTGCAGCTGGAACAGGCGCGCCTCGTCGTAGCCCTCGTCCTTTCGGCAGTGGCAATGGCGGCGGTAACCGTTTTGAGCCTCGTGGTGGCGGTTTCAACCGTAACCGTCAGTAATTTTTTATTGAATTAAATCTGGGTACTCATGACCCTGATTAAAAACGTTCTTAGAATCTTTTAGGTTCTAAAACAAAAACAGACCCGAAACCAAATTCGGGTCTGTTTTTTTATTCTAACTGTTATTATCTTCTATGATCAGGGTTGTCAGGATTATTTTCAGCGTCTATTTGAGCCTGGATCTGATCCGCATCTGCACGATACACGTTCGCTTTTGCACGATCATCAGCCTCTTTTGACTGTAGGTTTTTTGTTACTACTGGTTTTTTTACAGTCTTTTTGCCCTGTTTTACAGGACGTGTGCTACTGCGTTTATTGGTCATGTTTTTGTTTTTATTTTTTTTGACTTTATTTTTCTTACTTACTTTATTTTTCTTATTTTTAGTATATTTTTTCTTAAATTTTTTGTATTTACCGTTTTTGCCATAATTCATGTTCTTGTCAAATTTGTGGCTTGGCTTGCTGCCTGGCTTAGTTTGTGTACGTTTAACTTTGTCTGCTGAAGCCTCAGCCATTACGGTAGATCCAATCTCACCGCCAACGATGAATAAACTCATCACCAGCAAAGCTATTTTTTGTATCTTCATACTTTCTTCTCCTTTTTTATAGAAACTCTAATATTAGAATGCCTCAATAAGGCACCCAAAAGCAAGAGTTTACATGAGCTTTTTTACAAAAGTCCGATAAACCATGGTACAAACCAATGCCCATTACTAACTGATTCAAATTATTCAGGACCCTCACTCTACCATTCCGGACTCGATCCGGAATCCATTTCTATATTCGAAAAAGACCATCTAGCCAACGTTTTAGGTTTTAGTTTATTAAAGTAAACATGTATTCCGGCCTGTTCAACGAAATTTTAACAATAGAAGAGGTGAACATGGATCCCGGATCGAGTCCGGGATGGTAGAGTGCGGGAAGTGCAAGTACATAGCCAGAAAAGGGATTATAACAATGTAAAAAAAAAGACAATATTTCAATTTCAAAAGAAATGCATGAAAAAAAAGGGCCCAAGTCGTAAAACTCAAACCCAATTCTGTGTCTTTTTAAAAAAGCGCTATCCCCTGGCAATATGCTGATCCAAGGTTTTTTGTAATTTATCAATCTTTGCTTCTAGTCGATGTTCGGTTGCTTTTATTTGATCAAGACTGTCTCTGATTGCACGATGTTCAGCTTTCATAGCTTTTCTGTGAGCCTCCTTTTCAGCCCGTTTGTGTTCCCATCTTGCTTTCATTTCTTTATCATCGCCACGATCTTTATCATGTGACCGATCTGCAAACACCTGACCAGCACCAACTAACAATAACAATGCTATAACTTGTAACTTCATATGCTACTCCTTTTTTAGATAAACTAATGTCACTGTATCAAAATAATATCTTTAACAGCAAGGCTTTTCATCAAATTGCCCTTATCGCGATCCAATCATCATTTTCACCTAAAATACCCCACTCCTTTTTACGAAAAATCATCGGTTTGATATACTAAAAACATGATTTAAAAAAGACAGAATAAAGAATTAATGGGTAACTAAAAAAAGTTTTTTGGGGGATTTATGAAACAGTATATTTGGCTCACGATAAGCATGATTCTCACGGTGAATATGTGTAAATCTCTTGAACAGCCAACAAATACTGCTTCAGAAACATTGCGGCAAGCTCAAGAAGAAATTTCTCGCTTGCAACAACATTTGCAAAAAAAATATCCACAACTGAACATACCCCCACTCAAAGTCGTTCCCGACAAAGATCTCCTGTCTGCTCAACTTCAACAAGAATCAAATTCTGGCAAACAACCATCTCCTTTTCATGAAGATTTCGACGATATGATTTCAGATCAAGCAGAAGAAACCTTCCAAGCACCAGAACCTATCATCGTTTCAGAAAGCATACTTCAACATGATCAAGAAGATTTAGAAAAATTAATTTTAAGAAACGTATACCTTCAACGGCCTTCTGCTATTGCTGCAGGAAAACTTTCTTCTGCTGCAATTAACACGGCTACAGCCTACACGTTATGTTTTGCAAACATTTTTAGAGCTCCAAGCATCACGGTTATCCCAAATGCAACGATAGCAAAAACATTTAAATGTCTAGCCATTCCTCTCTTTATAACCGGTACGTTACTATCGCACCAAAAACAACAAGCTCAAAATTTTGTGCAACAACATTATCAACCAGATCCACTTACTGCACGTCAGCAAGCTGTTAAAAATGTTTACGACGAATTTACCATGCTTAGACCAGAAACCCAAAAGGTTCTTGTGCAAACACATATCAGCACACAAAGAATGCTTGAACTCGCTCAGTAAAATTTAAGCTTCAATTTATTTACTCAGTATGCCCAAAAAATCATGATACATTGGTGAACAATCCGGATAGGTACAATGATCTTTATCACTGGTTACATATCGAATCGTGTTAGTTGGAAGATGCAGCTGTGCTATTCTGCTTTTATAACCCTCATTTAAGCCAAAAACAATGTAATTTCCGCATGGTGACCAAGTACCCTCTTCCTTGCTACCAGCAGAAGTTGTTAACTGTTTATGCTCACCTGTTTTAATATCATAGGTAAATAACTGCATGCCATGTCCCAGCATTTTGGAGTAAACCAACTGTTTGCGCACCGAGCTGTAACTTGGACATGCACAATATCCACCATCAGTAATCTGAGTTACCACTTTTGTTTTAAGATCGAGCATGAACAACTGTGGTTTATTGGTTTTATAATCAGATACAAACGCAACATGCGTGTTATCCACAAAACAAGGTGCAATATTATTACCCGTATTAAACGTCAATCGATCGAATTTACGCTGTCTTGAAATAGAATCAATATAGGACAAATACAACTGGCTCGATCCATCTTTTGATAAACAAAAAACAACTTTTTTACCATCATCGCAAAACGTTGGCTGCATATTCAATCCATCAAATGAACAAATAACTTTGCGTTTACCAAACATATTGCTCATCACAAGTTGTACATTTGAAAGCGTATTTTCTGAATAAAACAATAACGGACAGGATGGATCGTTATTCCATCGAGGAGCAAAGCTCACCGTTGGTGCATCAATAAAAAGTTGTGCATTACTTCCATCAAAGTCTGCAACCCAAATTTGCTTGTACGGCTTTTCTTTACCATACTTCATGCGCCAAATCTGCTTGGAGTATGCAATTTTTGATCGAAATGAACCCGGTTGTCCAAACAGTTGTGGCCACAATTCGTCAGCAATGGTGTGAGCAAGCATGGTCACCGGCATAGTAGCCTGATCGATTTTTTTACCTGCAATCATTTGTACTGAAGAAATATCGTACAAACGCCACGTATAATGGCAACCTGATTTGGATAGAACAACAGCAACAGCTACCTGAGCGTCAAACAAATTTGATAGATCTTTGGTATGCTTAAGCTCTGGTGCAGCTTGAACGCTGACCGCACATTGCCCACTCCATTCAAGATCTTTTTGCAAACGTTGCACACACTGATCCAAGCTGCTGTCAGTTTTGCCCAGAACAACAATTCCAACTGATACTTTTTTTGTTTTTTGTGCTTTCACCGTAACTTGCATTTCCAACGGCACGCTATTTGATTGATCAGCACCTTTCAAAAAATGAGGTAACAAGAATGCACTGACCAATAAAATTTGATATATAAAGTTGGTAAAAAAATCTTTAAAAAATGCCTTATAATTCATGTAAATTTCCCAATCAAAAAATTGTAATGATTAATTTCCCAGAACGATCGTAATCGTTTTATTGTAAACTTCTTGAGGATATTCAACCTGAAACAACGCTGCTTTTGCCGATGTATCGTACACCAACACCCCAGAACTTTGTTCAATTTTAACAGCTTGCGCCGTACCTTGCGCCGAAACGGTAACACGCATCTGACAGCTCGTGCCTGCAGCAATACCAATCGGCGGTGTCCAACATTGTTGAATCGATTGCTGTATCTTAGAACTAACCACGCACTGCTCCAACTGCTCATAACCTACAAACAGAACATTGTCTGTATCAAATGAATCGAGAAACTCCTGGCTGTCAGACTGTTGGCTCAACGGTTCAGCCGCTGCCTGGTTAGGCGTTGCCTCGTTTGTCGTCGTTGGCTTTACATCTTGAGCCGCTACATCAACCTTATTTTGCACAGCAGGCGCTACGGTTTCAGGTTTCACCGGCAATGCTTCCTCTGGTGACACAACTGGCGGTACAACTGCTTCAACCATTTTTACTTTATTTTTTTTCTTGTTTAATTGACCTTTTTTTAAATGTGCTGGCTTACGGTCATCAACTAAAGCAGCTGTTGCGCGATCTTGTTGCATGATTTTTTGTAAGCTATTTTTCGCTTTGGATGTAGCAATAACAGGTATCTTTTTTATTGCTTTTTTAGCAACAACTTGCTGCAACTTCTTTTGTCTTTGATAATCTTCATAGTTCACAACCCGAGACTTCTTGTAAGCAGCATGGTCACTGCGCTTCGCCTGTTTGGGTTGATCAACCTTTTTTTGAAGCGGCATGAGTACATAGGTCGCACCAGTTTGATGCATGGAAATAGAGTAACGGTCAGACTTGCCATCAAAAAGTGTTGCACCAACCATCATCAAAAGTAACAGAACATGTGCTCCAAACACAAATAATACAATATCTTGCAAAAAATGTTGGCGCTCAGTTGATTTGCTATAAAGCGCGCTTGGTAGCCAACGCAACATACTTGATGCCTCCAGTAACTTTTATTGTGTCGACTAAATCAATTACTTTGCCATAAGGTACTGCTTGATCAGCTTTTACAAACACGATCTCATCTGAATCTTTTTTTACAGTTTTTTGAAGTACCTTTAAAAGTTCTTCCAATGAATACTGCTTACCGTTCAGGTATACTTTTCTATTTTTATCAATGTACACCGTTAATTCTTGTTGAGTATGCGATTGCGGCATACCATCATCAATTCTACTTGATGGTAACTCAACTTTAATCACATTATTCATCATCGGAGTTGCAACCATAAAAATAATGAGCAGTGTCAATGCAACGTCAACCAGTGGCATAACGTTGATCTCTTGCATCGTGTGACCACGTTGTTTGAAGCGACGGACTCTATTGCGTCTCATACTCTATTCCTATCTTATCATCACCGTGATTATTGCTCTTGCACTGGTACACGATCAGACGGCACCATTGGTATTGACTCACTACCAACTTCTTTTTGAGCTGGACGAATCATAGACATGCGCGTGAGCAAAATAACTTTATCTGAAATCATCATCAAACTGTATTCAAGGCTTCTCATGCGCACGATAATGTACTGAGAAAAAATTAATGCAGGAATTGCGACAAAAAGTCCTGCAATGGTGGTAATCAATGCTTCTGAAATACCTGGCGCAACTGCTACGATATCTGCAGACTGCTTTTCACTGATGCGCACAAACGCATGAATGAGTCCCCACACCGTTCCAAAAAGTCCCAAAAGAGTTGCAATCGATGCACTAATTGCCAAAATCGAAGTGTATGATTCTTCATGATACATCACATCATCCACAACAGTATCAGCCTGTATTTGAAGCAACTCAATGCTGTGATTATCTTTTGCTTGTTTTGAAGCAGCAAGCAACTGAACCAGCACATAACCAGGCAATGTTTTTTTATGTTCTTGCGCAATATCAATTAATTCTGAAACGCTAAATGTTGTTTTTGTTGCAGCAAGTACCCGATCACACTGTTGTTTTTTAATGCGCAGTAAAATAATTTTATACAACGCGATTGCCCAACAAACAATCGACATACCAAACAACACCAACATAACAAGCTGGGTTACGATATCACTTTGTGCTATCAAATTCCAAATAACTGAACCACCAACTGCATGATCCATACAACATTTCCTTTACTTTGATTTAATCGTATGAAAACTCACTCATCATTTAAGTAAGCATCAGTGTACCATAAAAAGGATTTTTCGTTCCAAATAATTTTTACTGGTGAAAAGTTATTTTCTTTTTTAACTGACAGCGACTGCCTGCATCAGATCAAGCGCTCTTGCCACTACGTTCTGTCGTTGTTGCGCATCTATTTCTTTTTGCTTTTTTTGTTCTTGCGCTACATTTTGCACCACAATGTGCATGAGATCAAGCGCTCTTTCTGTTCGTTGAATCTTTTCTGCTTTTTGTTGTTGTTGCTGCAACAATAATTGCTCAGCATTTTTGATACGTACTGCCCACGATAGACCTTGATCAGGCGCTTGCATAGCATTTTTTTCTATATCGTACGCTAACCTTTCTAATTTCTTGATATCAGTTCGATTGCTTGGGGCTGCCGAAAATGCACCATGTTCATGAAAGACGTATCGTTCAACGTCTTTTATTTTAAATATGCGCATGAACCCTTCATTTTTTTCATTGATAAAACTCAATCCAGTGCTCAATTCACCATCAACAACAACATGATTCAATAAACAAACATTTTTATAAATAATTCGTTTGCCCGATGCATCAACCGCCTTCAACTCTTTAATCAAAATTTGTACCGGTTCCTCTATATTTCGAAGTCCAAGATTTTCGAGCTGTTCAAACAAGGGTTTAGGCACCAAGAGCGTATATACATACAAACTATCGCCAATATCCATTGAATAAATAACATATGAATTATTATCATGATTCATCGGCAACAGTACAGGCAAGCTATAACGTTTTCGGTCCCCGGTTAAAATAATAGGTGCTGTAACTTCATTTGCTTCAAGCAATATTGCTTCTATACTATCACTTATAATAATTTGTTTTTTGGTTAAACCATGAATTGGTGAAATTTTATACACAAATTCGTCAAATTGAGTCGGCCGAAACCATGACGTATGAGGAAATTTAATACTGACATAATTTTGCATCCTAAAGCTGTTAAATTTTTGATTCATCTGATCATATATTCCAGAAATTATAATTGCAGCTTTTTGATAATCGGGTATTTTCCGGCAAAGCTGCTCAAAATATAATGGGAACATTTGAGTTGTTTGTGGTCCCCAGCCATCAGGTCGTTGTGCATGAGGTTTCAATAAATTATTCGCCACCTGAAATGGTGCGTAAGTAACCGTTAACAATGATCCAACATTAATGATGGGGTATGATATCTGCTCAAGATAAGGATTGACATATTTATTGTTTAAACCAAAGGCATCTTTTAATTTTTTTCCACCAGGATAGCAACTGATAAATGCAATAGAACTGGTATGAACTTGAGTATCAAACCAATTTAACACACTTTGTAAGTCAGAGTACTGTTTACCGTCGTTTTTAATAATAGAAATTTCAGCTGTTACCGTCTGAAGTGAACCATGTCCTGCGATGATAACGTTAAACATTTGGTGAGACTGCGACTTCAAATCACTTGGAAATTGCAATTGAGCAAGAGCTTCTAAAAGCTTAGCACCCAATTCATTAAAAACATAGTGATCAAAATTACGAACAAATAATTCAAGTTGTTCTGATTTAGGCATCATTTGTCGATATTGAAAATCGCGTAAATGACTGAAGGCAAGACCTAGCGCAAGATCTTGATCCTGTGTTGATTTTGAATTATCACGTAATTTTTTAGGGATAAACAACAAAAAATCAGGCGTAATTTCTTTACAATCATAAATATTATTTTTACACAATGCATGATATAGCATATTAAATACATATGCCTTCTCAGTACTTGATGAAATCGAAATTTGTTCCATCGTTTCTTCATGCGTAAATTTTTTAAAACCAGGAGCTTTCATTTGCTTAAGAAATTTTTCAATTTTAATGATTTCATCGTGGATTTTCTTTTTCTGTGGATCCGTGATCGTACTCAAGCGATGGTCATCAATAAATTGCGCACGATTTTGAATAGAAACCCATAATGTTTTAGTACAGATCACGACTAGCTGATCGCTTAAAGCTTCAAGTAAATCAAACATGATAACTGGTATTGTTAATTCATCAAACTCATCATTGCGAAATTTTTCTGTTACATCATTGCAAATAACTAAATTAGTAAAATTCCGTTGATCCCCGCGATCAGCAGTCGAGGCTTCCTGTGGTGCCAAGATCAAAGCAAAAAACAACGCCTTAAATATTGTTTTATTCATCAATATTCCTTTTTTATTTTTACCATGCTTTGCAAAACAGATACGTAATGCAAAATTACATTAATTTTTTTCTTATCTGCCTAATTCAGTATTTGAAAAATCATTTTTTTGCACCACATATCTTTCAGAACGATGCGGCGGTGGAGCTACAACACCATGACGTACCATTTCACGATCTTCTTGATCTCTGGGTTCTTGATATTTTACGGAAGAAGAACGCTCCAATGGCTTTAAATGACCTGGGCGTTTACGTAGTATATCGATACTTTGATCATGCAACTGACGTAACTTTTTAATCTGCTCTGCAGAAATTGATCCCACTGGCTGAGTTTCAAGTTGTTTTGCAAGATGCTGAACTTGTAATACCACAGCAGGACCATCATGATCTTTGCTTTGTAAGCTTTGAGCAGTCACATCAACATCTTTTGCTGTGTATGAGAATTTACTTTTCAAATTATCAACCGTCTTCCAATGATTTCCTTGAGCTGCAGCCTCAAGAGCATTGGTACTATCCTCTGGTTGTTTTTGCCCAGGCAATGAACTCAAATAATTTACCATATTTTCATGATTCATTCCCGCAGCATACACCAACGGAGTCAATTTATACCCATCGTGAGCATTAACATCTGCTTGTGCATTCACCAAATGCTCAGCAATTTCTTGATTGCCTTTTTTAGCTGCAATGTGCAGCAACGTCAAATTTTTTATCTTTTTTGAAGGTACGTTAACGGTCGCTTTTGCAACTCTTTGTTTATCATCATCGGATAAAGTTTGAAACAACCTTCCAAAAGGTTCAGCTTCATTGCGCAGTGCGTATTGAGTCAGCTTTTTCATTTTTTCTTTTAGAGTTAATGGTTGAGAAGCATCTGTTAATGTTGGCAACGTTGTTGAGTTTCTTGCCGATTTTGCAGACGTATTCTGTTCCTGTAGAGGCACTGTCGGCCGCGTAACTTGAGTCGAAGGTGTGGTAGATGATTCAACAAATGTAGACATGCTCAGCATGCCCAAAATAAAAACTTTGGTAATCATATTCATACGATTAGTCCCCCTAAAAAGAATGTTCCCCTAACTTCTAACTTTTAAATTATCCTTTAAAGGAATGGGACAAAACAAGATTTGCTGAACAAATAGCCCTCATGGGCATCACTCACTATGATTTTTTAAGCATTTGCAGTAATTTTTGCTTATCGGTAATCGATTTTTCAAGCTGAATCTCATAGGCATGCTTTAATAAATCACCAAGCTCTTTACCCTGAGCATGCTCCATAAGATCTTTTCCTGTCAAAAGAGCAGCTTCATGATGATATAAAACTTTGGCAAGTTTGGCCTGCCCAGTAAACTGCTCAACCATTTCTTCTGGCCACCAACAAATACTCACGTCGCTAATGATTTGCAAACTGCATGATGGAGCTATCCAATGCGCCAGCCATTTGTACGATACATCACGACCATTTTTCACCATCAAAGGAACATAGCGCAAATACCAGCTCAATGTTGCTGCTTGATGCACAAGATCATGCGATCCGATGTAATGATGCAACCACCTCACCAGCAATTTTAATTGCTCCGTTGAAATTTTCAAATGAATATCAATGTGCTGCAATGCAATATCTTGCATCCTGCTTGCAAGAAAAGCCCATGAACCAATCAGTCGTTGCTCACCCAACATATTATCATGCTGAGCAAGACAATCTAAACTGTCATACAAATCTTGGTCAATATGAACCTGTGGTAAAATTTCAGATAATCGTTCAATGCCTTGCAACCACTTAAGACCAATTGATGGCTTTTGAGATTTTAAAAATAGTTTTGAAAATTCTTGTTCAATACGCTCGACTGATATTGCCGTAATGTCCATCGTACGACAAACTTGGCTCAACGTAACGTCAACATGCATCTCAAATCGAGCTACCAGTTGCATCACACGAAATAATCGAAGAGGATCTTGCACAAAGAAAGTCACGTCAGGCGATCGAAGAATTTTGTGCTGCAAGTCAGCCAGACCATTGTACGGATCTATCAACTCATGTGAATACACGTCAATACCCATCGCGTTGACCGTAACATCACGGCGACGAAACGCCTGCTCAAAGCTCATGTTCGGATTTAATTCTACCGTTGGCTTTCTTCCGTAACTATCGCTACGAGGAATTGACCAGTCAGCATCAAATCCATGAAGCCTAAGCACTCCAAAAGATTTACCAACAAAACTTACTTTTCCAAATTTTTGTAAAATAGCTTGTAGTTCTTCAAAAGATAAATGATAAATCTCAAAATCTAAATCTGAACCCATACAGCCCATCAAACAATCTCGAACAGCCCCCCCGACGAGCAAAACTCGGCCACCTTGTTGATAAATTTCTTCAAAAATATTTTTTACTTGCGGATTATTCTGTATAATCTTTGCAATACAGATTTGAATACGTTCTTGAATATGAGTCATATATACTTCCATCGTTTACGATGAATCCAAGGAACTTTATGCATACCAATGTTCTCAGATTAACTCTGATACTGATTACTATACCGATCCATACAAAAATTTCTATACCCAAACTACCAACAAAGGTTTCTTCTATCTTTAGTCGATCAAAAGAAGAAATTACTCATCATGAATTTAACAACGTCCAAAAACTAGAGTTCACCTGTCTGCACGGCAATATATCGGTTGAAACATGGAAACAACCATGCGTCATGATTGAACTCAGAAAAAAGGGCTCTACCAACTTCCTGGAGCAAGCAATCATTGACCATCAACTCAAAGATCATACCCTCTACGCCTCCACAAAAATCAAAGATCCAAGCGTCACAGGCAGCATACATGTTCACATACTCGTTCCTGATCATTTACCGTTAAAATTAACAACTGAAAAAGGAACCATTACGATCAAAGCTCACCATGGGCCTTTAGATCTTACCACGCAATGGGGCAACATTACCGTAAACGAAGGCACAAATACCGTCCTTGCAAAAACGGTCCAAGGAAACATTAAACTACAACGTAAAAAAATGAAACCGGGCCACGCCCTTAACCTTCAAGCTGATCATGGAAATATTAGCCTGATCGTACCACAAGAATTTGCAGCAGATCTGGAAGCACATACTGATCATGGAAAAATAAATTCAGACCTTTTTATTTCTCTGCATGGACGTACACTGCAGCTCAATGAAGAAACATTCAAACAGATGCGCCATCATGTGCACGGTTGGATAGGACAACCACAAGAGATTGACAATCCTGTCACCATACTGCTGACAACACAGTACGGCATGATCAACATTACTCCATACTCAAGTAAGAAAAAATAAAAAAATTGCTTTACTCAATTAAGGATTGTCTATGAATCAAAAATTACGAAATAAAACTAAACGGTTCTTGCTTAGTTTTTATATCATCATACAAGTAAGCACAATTCAAACCAACGATAATCCTATAAGCACAATTCAAACTAACGATAATCCTAATTGTCCTGAAAATTTTCATTGTCTTACGACAGCAGAACTCATCTTTTTGAACCAACAGCTCAAAATCACCATTACTCACCTAAAATTTACACACCAAAAAATAGAACACGAACTTCAAGAAAGAAAATCTCGAGAACTTGAAAGAAAAGCTCGAGAACTTGCGCCAGACGAAGCACAAAACAACCATAATCCAACAGAGCAAGAAATAACAGATCAAGAACGCAAAGAAAGAATGGTGAAACAAAACTGATCATTTTTCTTTGATTGATCTTAAGACCAAATATTTGTACATTAAAAAGCATTAAAGTAATACACAACCAAATAATTGTATCTAACCAAAGGAATACTCGTGAATCATAAAAATGTCGTATTCTTGCTCAGCTTATGGTGCTCCACAGTTACAACTCCATACACCATATCAATGGATGAACAAAGCGCATCGGCTGATCAAAAAATTGTTCAAGTACAAATAAACCTTGGTGAAAATGAGTCCATTATCAAACAAACCATGAGTATTTCACTTGATTCACCTCATTTGCAAATGGGCAGCGTAACGTACAATCCGACTGCTCACAAAAAATATATTCCTCAATTTTCAGATTCCAAAGATGTGTTTGAAAATCAAGTAACGATGACTATTCCTGTTCAAGCAATACAAAAATCGCAACCTATGGATGCACATTTACACCTGAGTTTTTTAACGCTTCCTGACAGCACCATGAATGAACAGATTTATAAACTGTCATTTGCTCCAACTCAGGAAACTACCAACATGTCATCTGATGGCTTGACTCCAGGAAATGCTCCTATTCATGCATCAACTCCATCAACAAGTGCAAAAAAATCATTTGTCGAGTCACTGCAAGGCATGGTACAAAACAGCAATAACATTTGGGTTCGTCTCTTGTTTGCATTTTTACTCGGGCTGCTTTTAAGCCTAACTCCCTGCATTTATCCGATGATTCCTATCACCATTGGCGTACTACACCATAACCAAAAAACAAGTTCAGTTACTCGTAATTTTATGGGCTCAATGTGCTATGCATTTGGACTTTCAACAACCTTTGCGTGCTTAGGGCTTCTTGCTGCATTTGCAGGAGCTTCGTTTGGAAGTCTTCTGTCACAACCGCTTTTTGTATTGATTTTGGTTGCATTCATCGGGTATATGTCACTGACCATGATTGGTGTTATTGATTTAACATTACCATCTTTTCTGCAACGCGGCACACAAATGAATACCTCGCTGAGTCCTTTCTTGTCTGCATATATTTTCGGACTTATCAGTGGTAGTGTTGCATCACCATGCGTTTCACCAGGATTAGCTCTTTTGCTTACCCTTGTTGCAACGATGGGTAACGCATTTTTTGGCTTTCTGCTCCTGTTTGCGTTTGGTATTGGGATGAGTGTTCCGCTCATCATCATCGGCACATTCTCTTCATCGCTCAACATGTTGCCACAAGCCGGACAATGGATGGTAGAAGTTAAAAAAGCTCTTGGCTTTGTCATGCTTGCAACATGCTTGTACTATCTCAACAACATTTTACCGACCTACATCTTCCACTGGCTTGTTGTTGCCTACTTCTTATTTGCCGCTTTATTTTACATCATTGATGCGCAAAAAGATTTTGACGCAAAACAAAAAACAATCAAAAGTTTGCTGGGTATCATGTTACTTGCTATCACCGTTGTCATGGGCATGCGTGCATATGACCAGATGGGAAATATAAAACAGGAAATAACGCAGCAAGGCGTTGCTTGGGCCGACGACTATGAAACTGGACGTACTACTGCTCAAGCTGAAAACAAATTGCTCCTGCTTGATTTTTGGGCTAATCATTGCACCATCTGCAAAGCAATCGATAAAAAACTATTTAAAAAAGATGCAGTTTGGGCTGGCCTACAAGATAGATTTATTTTTGTAAAAGTTGACTGCACCAGCACTGCAAACAGTGAAGCAAACCAACTCAAAAAAGAGTTTCAAGTATTTGCTCAGCCAGCAATCTTAATTGTAAATCCTCAAACTGGTGAAGTTGTAAAAAAATGGTCATCAGAACCATACAGCATGACCCCAGAACAGTTTATCAAGGCAGCAAAACAAGCGTAAAAAAAGGGGGCTGTTTTTTTATCAGCCCCCTTTTACATTTTTAATCTTCAGGACAACATTTCTTACGTTGCTTGATATCATCAACCAAACGTTCCTTTTCTTTCCGAAGTTCACGTTCCATAATATGCATGGTTTCATCAATCAATGGATACATATCTGCACCATCACGTTTTACCACGATATTAAAATGTTGCGATTTAATACGAACTTCTACCATCATCATATGATGATTATGATGGCCCTCAAGCACAACGTGCATGAAAACAGATTCTGGATCTTCTTTGGCTAAATATTTTTTAAATTTTTCAGCATATTTGATCACATATTTTTCCATCGCATCTGATGGATCTGTACCACGAAATAGAATTTCCAATTTCATATGATCCCTTTCTTAATACCTACAAAACCTTGGCTTACCATAGCATGGTCCAGGCCTAAGCTCAAGCAAAAGGATCAACCTCATCTGTACAGACTATTTACCTTTAGTTTTAAAGGTCCACAATATTGGAACACTTTTTAAATCTATATTTTTGCGAAGAACGTTTTCAAAAAATGCACGATGTGAATCTTCAAAAATGACCGCATTCTTCAATGTTAATTCAATACGAAGTGGTGCATGCCCAACCTGTTTTGCTTTGTGCAAATAAATCTGATTTCCATTTTTAAATAATGGAGTTTTTGAAATTGCAGCAACAAGCAAATCGGTCAAATAACGATCTGCAAATTTTTGTTGATAACGATCCCATACTTCTTGCACAAGCGGTAAAACTTTACCAATATTTTTACCTGTTTTGCATGAAATATTGAGCGTTTCTATTTTCTTAAGGACATGTTCATATTCAGAGAGTGACATATCATGTTGCTGCGCAGAATCATCAGTCAACAAATCTTGTTTATTAAACAACACAATCACTGCAGAACCATTTTCAAGCGCATACGATGTCAATTTTAATTCTTGTGCTGTTACTTCTGGCTCCTGTACGTCCATCACCAAAAGTACAATGTGTGCACGCTTTGCAGCTTGCAATGCATTGGTTACCATCATGCCTTCAAGTTCACCTTCTACACTGCTTTTTTTGCGAACACCAGCTGTATCAATCAACTCAATAACACTTTTGTTGAACGCAATCCGTTTACGAAGAGCCTCACGCGTTGTACCAGCAACCGGTGAAACAATTGAAAAATCTTGTTTTAACAGTTGATTCATCAATGATGATTTACCAGCATTTGGTCTACCCAAAAGAGCTACGCGAAACTCAGGTGTTTCATCAATTACTTTTTCTGTTACTTTGATATCTGCAAGATGATCAACAACACGATCAAGCATATCTGCAACGCTACGACCATGAAGCGCTGAAACGCCAAAGATTTCCTCAAACCCAAGTTGATAAAAATCGTGAACCAACTCATCTTGATGTTTCGAGTCAACTTTATTGACCAATATCAAGGTTGGTTGTTTATAGGTATGCAACAGTCGAGCAATCTTCATATCTTGTTCAGTCACACCTGTTTGAGCATCAACAACCATTAAAAATAAAGAAGCATGATCAAGCGCCTGCTGTACCTTGTGAGTTACAATCGTCGTCATTTCATCGGTCTTGTGATATAAATCAATACCACCAGTGTCAACCAATTCAAATGTTACACCATTCCAAGTTACAAAATCAGTAATAAGATCACGTGTTACACCCTCTTGATCCAATGTTAAACTTTTAACACGAGGCGCAATACGATTAAAAAGCGATGATTTACCAACGTTGGTGCGACCAACGACCACAACTTTATGCATCAAATTCATGAGTATCCTTTATAATTTCTCGCACCGTCCCGCCAAAATGCTGCAAGAGCGTGTGTGTAATTTTCCATTTTTTTATATCAGAAACATCAACGGTCCGTTCATTTACAGCAACTGGCCCTACTTGTTGCGACGCTAAGCGTTTACCATAGTAGGCCGTTGGTGCAGGTGTTGGAGCTTTTTTTACCATGCTCGGCGTCGTGTCCGCCATAGCCGATAGGCGACGGCTGGAAGCTTGAGCGACCGTGTCCGACGAAGTCTTAACTAAGTCAGAAGCCTGGGGCCTTGGCGCCATCACTACAGGAGCAGCTGTTTCAGATACCGTAGGTGCAATACGAGGCTTTACTGCAGCAGACATATCCTGCTTGGTAAATTGAACCGCCAAAATTACCTGAAATCCAAACAACCGATTTAAATATTCCTGATACACATGTTTCTGTTCCAAAAATAAATCTTGAAACAATACAAATTTTTTCAACGTTACTACTTCTACGATTTGTCGTGCTCTATCAAACTGAACCAAGTCCGTTGCATACAACATCGAAGCAAGCACCGGATCAATATGTGCACTCACCGTCTGCACAAACTGCTTCCACAGCAACTCATCTTGATTTTTTGGTATGCCCGATTCTCTTGATGAATTTATGGCGCGATCATTTTTTTTTTTGATCGTCCACAACGTGACGATTTTGATATTCTGGTGCAACCAACCGAATTAACATCGATTCCAAAAGCAACTGTTTTTTACTTGTTTTTGAAATCACCATGTCCAACTGACATAATTCATCAAACCAATAGATCAAATTCATCATTTTACAATCTTGTATCTGCGCCATCAACGGCCCTGGTATATCACTACCATACTTTGGGTTACTACCATATTTCACAATGACACAATCATACAACAGTTCAAGCAAACGCTTTAAAACATATTCAGTTGAAATTGTTTTGTGATGAAAAGCGCTCATAACTAACAACAATTCTGGAGCATTTTGCGCCATCATAGCGGACAACAGTTGATACAACAATTGATCATCAACATACCCAAGAACTGCTATCACTGACGACTTGGTTACTTTCGCGGCTGAAAACCGAGCTTGTTCAAGCAAATTAATGGCATCTCGCATAGAACCCTGCGTCGCTTGAGCAATGGCTACCAGTCCCTCTTGGTCGTATAAAATAGCTTCCTGATCACAAACTCGCTGCAGATGTTGTACTACTTCAGTTTCAACAACTGGATTAAACAACAATTGAAAACAACGTGACCGTACGGTGTCGGGTATTTTTTGAGCTTCTGTTGTTGCTAAAATAAACAAAACTGATTTTGATGGTTCTTCTAAAATTTTTAAAAGCGCATTAAATGCTGCTTTACTGAGCATATGTACTTCATCAATTAAATATATTTTACGATGTCCAAGCACCGGTAAAAAAGATGAAGTATCAATGATATTTCGAATATTATCAACGCCCGTGTATGACGCCGCATCAATTTCAATAAAATCAGGATGTTGGCCCATCTTCATTGCTCTGCAAGAATCACACAGCAAACAAGGGACCTGTATTTTAGGATTTTTTTGAAATTCAGCTAACTGAAAACAGTTAACAGCTGCTGCAAACACTCGAGCTGTTGACGTTTTACCACACCCTCGCTGACCAGACATAAGATAGACAGGAAAAAATTGATTTTTAAAAAGACTATTTTGCAAAATACGAACAACCAGATCTTGTCCAATAATTTCTGGAAACTGCGATGATCGCCATTTACGCGCTAAATTGAGTGAAATTGGTTCGATTGTATTGAACCCAATTGGATTTAATTCCATTAAATCTCTTTGCTGCATAACACCCTGCATAATGATTACAAAATCTAAGCTCTCTGGCTAAGACTATAACACTGGACAAAAGTACGAGAGAAGCCAATACAAACTTGAAAATATTTCTGCTGCTTTCTTCCGAACCTGACAGATTAAATACTACAAACTTTATCGACTTCTCTCAATTTTATTCAAAACTGTACAAAAAATCTGATGCTTTCAAATATGTCCGTCTTGCGTCTTGGCCTACCACATCTACCCAGGCTACGCACAAGGCTACGCCGGGCAAGCTGCCTTCGGCTTCGTCGGGCTTTGCGGCTTCGATCGCACTTCGTCGCTCAACAAAATGAATTTTATTTCAATTATGTCCGGCTTCGCCTTACTACGCGTTACTGCGTAACTAGCTTTCTACTTCGTTAAAACTTCGTCGGACGCGTCGTAACGTTTCGCCGAGACAGTCTTCGCTTCAAAACTTCAATATTTTATTGATTTCAATACCTTCTGTACTGGCCGCGCCTAGGCGTAGCTCGTAAGAGCGAAGACTGGCGGAGAGAGAGGGATTCGAACCCTCGATGCTTTTTTCAAAACATACATGATTTCCAATCATGCTCTTTCGGCCACTCAGACACCTCTCCAATATCACGCCTTACGGACGCGAATGTTTCTTTGGAGCTGGTTTTTTCAAAACTGGCGCCTTTGAACGCTTTGCGTCAGATTTATTTTCTTCTTCTTCATCTTCGTCAAGCAATGCAACATCAACTCTTGATGCTACGTTTTTTGCAGCTCGTTGTTCTTCAACATCTTTTGCTTTTTTAACAGCAATTTCAGTACGTTGAGATAAACCACGAAGAACACCTTCCTTGAGATAATCCAACACAAAAGAAATTCCTTTTGCTGAATCATCGTTACCAGGAATTACGTATTGAATATTGCTTGGATCTGAATTTGTATCAACCAATGCAACCAATGGAATATGCGCAGCAATCGCTTCAAGCAATGCTGTTTGTTCTTTGCGCACATCAACGACAACCACTGCACCAATTGGCATATTGAGCGTTTTTAAACCGCCAAATGTTCTTCTTAAACGATCTGCTAATTTCTGAATGCGTACAACTTCTTTTTTAGTGTACGATGAATTTTCTGAAGCAGATTTCGCTACGATATCGTCATAGTGAAGCAATTTAGTGACAGCTTTTTTTACCTGAGCATAGTTAGTAATAGTACCACCAACCCAACGGTAATCAACGTATGGCATACCTGTTGCATTTCCTACTTGCACGATTGCTTCTTTTGCAGGTTTTTTAGTCCCAACCCACAACACTGTTTCACCGCGAGCAACAACAGCCTCTAGAAAGGATGACGTTTTTTGCAGAGCATGTGCAGTTTTTGAAATATCAATCAGATGAATTCCACCTCTATGTCCCCAAATATATGGTTCCATTTTAGGACACCATCTTGATTTTTGATGACCAAAGTGAAGCCCAACGTCAATCAACTGTCTGAAATCTATCATAGAAATACCTTCTTAGGCCCTTTGTTATGTACGAACGAAACAATGCTATTAAATATATTTACATCGTACCTGAATTAGAAAAAATTACAAATTTTAACGATTATTCTGCACCAATTGCTTGGCCTTTTTTAATGACAGAGGCATATTTTCGGCCCAACAGATACGCGACCAGTGTCCACAAGCAAACAACTATTGCAAAAAAACCTGAAAATAATGCGATATACAGAGGCGTCCCAATCACTGCAAGCGCCTGTATTGAACCAATAACACCAGACCCACATGCCTTTGCAAAACGTTGTCCAAAAGATTCAATCCACGCTTTTGATTTAAAGCGAATATCTTTGACCGTTGGAATGTACAATGCTTCACGTAGCGGCGACGCAAACGCGTAATTCAATATACCAAGCGCCATAAACACAAACAAGATCGCCTGTTCGTTGTATGTCAGCATAAAGTATATCAACAAAATACCGGTAAATATCGGGATCAACATCAAGCAAACTTGTTCGCCCAAACGTTTGACCAAAACGCGCGTACCAAAGAATGAAAGAATAAACCCTACAAAATGCATCCAAAATCTTTGCTCAAACATAGTGCCACTAAAAGCAGCTGCATCTTTGGATGCCGCTTGCACCAAAACCGCACGCTGAATTCCCAGCACAACGTTGACCAGTTCATAAAAGAACATCATTCCAAAGATTCCAAGAATATACGGATATTTAAACATCATGATCAAACCAGACAATGCGCCTGTTTCCGACTCACCTTTTTCTTCTTGTTTTTGCTCATATTTATGAACAGCTTCATAACCATCCAAGCTTTTCTTTTGAGCCGTTTTCAAGAGGATATAAATAATTGCTGGAGATATCGCAAGCATAACCGATGAACTTACCAAAATGATCTGATGTGTAAAAACGGATGACCATCCAAGTTTGCCAAGAAAACTGGTTGGCACAAAAAGAGCCCAAGCAAGACCAGCCGTAAACATGCCACCAAGCTTTGAACCTGCAATTAAAAGCGTGTACCCTTTTTTTGCCGTTTCAGGGTTGGTAATCGAGTTTGCAAATGACCAAAAAACACTAATCACAAATGGCATAAGTCCTTCATAGAACAAGTAAACAACCCATCCAAACAAACGATCAGGGCTTGATGCTGTATTTGCAATGCCCATCACAGGATCCTGTAGAAAATAAGCAATAACAAAGCCACCAACGCCATACAAGGTGCTATAAAAAACAAGCAATGAAAAACGACTTAAATGATCTACCAGCTTTGCATACAACAATGTCGCAGGAAGCAAAACAAACATCGACAAAAATTTAACTTTATACAAATATTGAGCACCAACGATCTGAGCAAAAAGAACATCTTTCATTTCTTTAAGAACCGTATACGAACCAATAACACAAAAAAAGGCAACGGTTAACCAAAAAATCTTATTTCTCTCTTGTTTATCAAGATCAAACGACAAACCCGCTTTATGCAATATTGTGCCTAACATGGCAATCCCTTCTGTAAGTTATAAAGCAAGGACCTCCTACAACAGGAAGTCCTTGTATATACCAATATATTTTAATTTTCTTAAGCCCGCTCAGAACCAATAATTCCGTTACTTTTAATAGCTTTTTCATATGTTTTTCCCAGCATCCATGATGTTAAGAACCAAAGCAACATCAAGCATCCAAAGAATCCTACATACACAATGCTAAACCACCCCGAATTTGCCGGAACCCTGCTGGTTATATCTGCAAAAAGACTTCCAAATCCTTTTGAAAACTTTGTACCAAACGTATCAATCCAAGCCTTAGCCTTAAATTTCATGTCTTTTGTTGCAGGAATATACAGCGACTCTCTGAGTGGATACGATAACGAATAATTAATCGTTCCCAAACCAATAAAGACATACAATATAGATTCTGCGCTATAGGTCAACACAAAAAACACCAGCAAGAGCGAAACTGATAGTGGAACAACCATAAGACAGCGACGCACATCTAATTTTTTAAATAAAAGTTGTACCCCAAACAGTGACAAAATCAGTCCATAAAGATGCATTTGATAGCGCTGCCAGAACATAGAAGCCGTAAATCCAGCCATCGATGTTGAGGCATCTTTGAGCAACCCTATACGCTGAAAATTTAAAACAACGTTCAACGTTTCATAAAAGAAAACTAATCCAAAAATACCCAAAATATAAGGTGATTCAACCAGCAGCCTGATACCTGACAACATACTTGTTTTGGTATCAACATCATCATGTTGATGCTTCTTTTCAAGTTGATAAACAGCTTCGTATCCATGCAGATAACGTCCTGGAACAAATTTCATTAACGCTATCAATATAACCGGTACAACCAAAAGCATTCCCGAAACAATAGCCATAAGAATCTGATGAGCAACCACATCATGGTTAATTTGACCAAATCCAGACAAAACATTGGCATGATCGAGCAAATACCATGCAAACAAGGCGGTCAGCACCCCTCCCACCTTCGATCCAGCGACCATGAGCGGATATTGATTTTTCGCCTCATCGGGACTTGAAACCGAGTTGAGAAACGCCCAAAAAACGCTCACAACGAAAGGAGAATACCCTTCCAGCACAAAGTAAAAGATCCATCCAAACAATCGCGCTGGACTTGCCTGCGTGTTATAAAGACCTATCGAATGATGCCCCAAAAGCAACGTAAACAAGGCCAAAACAAGGCCATACAAAAGACTATAAAATGCTAAAAGTTGATAACGACGACATATGTCAACCAGGCGAGAATACCCCAGGGCAGCAGGAATCAAAAGAAAAATAACCATAAATTTTGCCGTAGGCATGTACTCTTTTCCAACAATGCTCACGAAAATCGAGTCTTTAAGCTCTTTTGCGATGGTATACGATCCAATCACAAAGGCAAAGGCTAGCGTTAACAAGATGAACTTTAAACGTTCATGCTTATCGCTAAAACGAATCGTAAACAATCCCCCCAAAAACGAAGCCATATGCATATCCTTAGATTAAAAAATACAAAATTTTTATACAATTTATTAAGATTTCTTTTTTGAAAAGAGTTGCAGTCAGTATAGCACGTCTCCTCATTCCCGCAAAGAAATTATTCAATACGAAACAAATGAATGCCGTCCCTGTGCCTTTACCCCTCAAAATGATCGCCTTTTACCCTAAAAACTGATTTACCAAAGCCTTTTTATATGGTATATTTTTATATGTCCCTTTTTAACAAAAAAATGGACTTAGGTTACCCTTAAGCATAGGAATAAGGCTTATGATCGAAGAACACAAAATATCAGTCTCAAAGCCCTTTGTGGCACCAGAAGTCCTTCATCAACCGACTTCTGAAAACATCCTTCCGATCCTTCCGCTTAAAAACATGGTTGTTTTACCTTCAAGTATTATTCCAATCATTGTCGGTAGAAAATCATCGGTTATGGCAGTTGAACATGCACTAAAAATGCATAATAAAACTATTTTTATTACGGCACAAAAACACCCTGAAACCGAAAATCCTTCCCAAGATGACCTCTACTCATGTGGTACTAAGTCAACCATTCTTCAAATAATGAAAATGCCTAACAACTCAGTTAAAATACTCGTTGAAGGAATCACTCGGGCATCCATGATAGAAACCTATCAAACCGAAAGCTTCACCTCTGCTCTTATTGAAGAATATCAAACAGACACCGTTTCAAAAATCGAAATTGAAGCAGCATGGCGTAACTTGAAGGCTTGTTATCATGCCTATACGAAATTAAACACTAAGATCCCAACCGATCTTATCGGCCTTGCAGAAACGATTCATGATCAAGAAACAATTACTGACACCATCGCGGTACATGCAAACATTTCATTTTATGATCGTCAGCGCATTCTTGAAACAAGCGACCTCCAACAACGTATGATCCTGCTGACCATCCTGATCAAACAAGAAATAGCAATTCTGCAAGCTGAAGAACGCATCAAAGGACGTGTTCAACATCAAGTAGAAAAAAATCAGCGTGAATATTACCTCAATGAACAAATCAAAGCGATCAATAAAGAACTTGGACGCGATGATCAGTCTGTTGAAATTGATAATTTACGTCAAAAAGTTAAAAATTTATTGCTTCCCAAAGATGTTCATGAAAAAGCAGAACGCGAACTTCACAGACTTGAGCAAATGCCTCCAATGTCTGCTGAATCAGCGATTAGCAAACATTACATCGATTGGATTCTTGCGCTTCCATGGCACAAAAAAAGCAAAGACTCAATCACCTTAGAATCTGCAGAACAAATTTTACACAAAGAACATGCAAGCCTTCAAAAGGTTAAAGATCGCATCTTGGAATTTGTCGCAGCGCAAAAATATTCACAAAACCTTAAACGATCCCCAACTATTTGCCTTGTTGGGCCTCCTGGAGTTGGTAAAACGTCTCTAGCCAAATCAATCGCTAAAAGCCTTGGCCGAGAATTCACCAGAATTTCGCTGGGCGGCGTAAAAGATGAAGCAGAGATACGTGGACACCGCCGTACCTACATTGGTGCTCTACCGGGTAAGATTTTGCACGCAATGCGCAAAACCAAAACGATTAACCCTGTTATTTTGCTCGATGAAATTGATAAATTGGCTCATGATATTACCGGAGATCCAGCAGCAGCTCTACTTGAGGTGCTTGATCCGGAACAAAACAAAACATTTGTAGATCATTTCATTGATACTGAATACGATCTATCAAGCGTTATGTTTATTGCTACAGCAAACAGTACGGAATCGATTCCGTACGCTTTGTATGACCGCATGGAAATTATCAATTTGCCAGGATATACTGACCACGAAAAAATAACGATTGCTCAAAACTTTTTGATGCCAAAAATGCTCAAAGAGTACAGCCTTAAAAAATCACAGGTCAAAATCAATGGCCAGATGCTGCTTCAAGTGATTCATGAATACACCAAAGAAGCTGGCGTACGACAACTGGAAAGAGTTTTAGCTAAATTAATGCGTAAAAGCATTCAAGAATTCTTAAAAGATCCGATCTTAAAATCGGTGACGATTACTCCTGATAAAATTACCTCGTGGCTTGGTCATGACAAGCACAAGAAAACTGAACTTTGGAAAAAACCAGATGTCGTTGGTATTGGAACAGGACTAGCTTGGACTGAGCTAGGCGGCGACGTGCTAGAAATCGAAATCAGTGTTATGCCGGGCAAAGGTGGATTCACGCTCACCGGACAACTGGGTGAAGTTATGCAAGAATCAGCACAAACCGCATACAGCTACGTACGATCACGCGCTCCAAAGCTAGGAATTAAAAAAACTGATTTTAGCAACAATGATATCCATATTCACTTTCCCGATGGTGCTACACCCAAAGATGGGTCATCTGCTGGTATTACCATTGCTTCAGCTCTCGTTTCAGCTTTAACCGAAAATCCCTTTAAAAATCATCTTGCCATGACCGGGGAAGTAACACTACGAGGACGAGTTCTAGCTATTGGTGGCCTGAAAGAAAAACTTCTGGCAGCACAACAACACGGAATCACAACCGTCATTATACCAAAAGCAAACGAAACCGATTTACTCGATTTCAAGCAAGATATAACAAATTTGAATATTATTTTTGCAGAACAAATGGACTTTGTTTTACAACAAGTACTTGCAAAAGATCCTTTTAAACGTAGAATTCCTATGTCTACTAAAAGAAAATCTACCAAAAAAAAGAAACCATTGAATTCAACTAATTAACCTTCTTAAAGGAATTTTATGAACAAATCACTTTTCGTTCTTGTTTTCGCTCTTCCATTTCTAGCTGCTTGCTGGGGTAAAAAAGAAGCTGAAGTTATTAAAACTGAAATTGTAGAAGAAATGGTTCCTGTTGCGGACGAAGCAGACGAAGCAACTGGATGCACCGACGAAATTTCAGAAGAAGACGCTGATCACGAACACAACGAAAAATAAATTATTTCGTTTTATAAAAAATGGGCTAGATATTCTGGCCCATTTTTTTTACTTAAACTCAAATTCGCTGCATCCAATACCTGGCAACGACGATTCAACAATTCATGACCATTGTTTTTTTTGCCATTTTTCCTATGCTTAATTTTGCTTAATGCCATAAAATATCGCCCAATAATCCGGGCGACAATAAAAAAGAGTATACGAATGAAACAATGCATTGTTTTATATTTCGCCTTCCTTATCACACTTATTTCATTGCCTACGGTACCACTTGGTACACAAACAACATCCCAGACAGAGTTCATAACGATTGCAATTCTTGCTAAAGATAAAGCTCATACATTACCTCTGCTTTTGAAATGTATTGAGCATCAAACATGGCCCGCAGAAAAAACTTATATTTACATCCGAACCAACAACAACAACGACAACACCAAAGAACTTCTTGAAGCATGGGTCAATACCGTACAAGGTCGATACGCAAAAATTTATTTTAATGGTGAAAATGTTGAACAACCGGTTGAACAATACAAACAACATGAATGGAACAGTACTCGCTTTAAAGTCCTAGGAAAAATACGACAAGATTCAGTCACTTGGGCATATGAAAACAATTCTCATTATTTTGTGGTTGATTGCGACAACTTCATACAACCAAACACGGTTGAAGCAATGTTTCATGCAAACATGCCTATCGTTGCGCCATTTTTAACGTGTTCGACGTGGTATGGATACTCCAATTATCATGCCGCAGTTGATGAAAATGGTTATTATGCTCACAACGATGAGTACATGACCATTTATTATCGTCATGTACTTGGAATACACCAAGTGCCCGTTGTACATTGCACCTATTTTATCCGACATGAAAATTTACCATCCATCTCATACGACGATGACAGCTATCGCTATGAATATGTTATTTTTAGTGCTGTTGCACGCCAAAACAACGTTCCTCAGTACCTAGATAATCGCGAAATGTATGGATATATTAGCTTTGCAGAAACAAGCGAAGCATTATTGCAAGATAGTTGCGTGGCAGAAGCAAACAAATGGTTTTAAAACAAATAGTTTTTAATGTTTTAAAACTTTTCGAATCACATTCAATGCTTGCTGCAAAAGTTCATCAGCACTCACGTTAGTTGAATCAAGAGTGATTGCTCCATCAGGAATTTGAAGTGGTTCCACGAGTCGTGTTTTATCCATTTCGTCACGCACATGAATTTGCGTCAGAGCTTCATGATCAGTTAAACTCTTACCACGCATCAACTGATCGCGTTGCAACCGGCTCGCGCGAAGCTGTGGTGAAGCATCGATGTAAAATTTGATATCAGCCTCAGGATACACCACCGAACCACAAGCTCGACCTTCAATAACCGTATCTTTACCTTCAACAAGCGATCGTTCATACTGACGTAAAATGGCACGTGCTCCATCATGACGCGCAATAATTGCTGCCATTTTTGAAATTTCAGGATCCTTTAAAAAAGGAGTGATGTTATCAATCCAATAAACTTTGGTCAAACCTTGATCATATTCGTATCGAAAATTTCCACTCCCAAAAATTGCAGCAACATCTGCAAGATCAGGAGTTTGCATCTTGAGCATATCGTAGGCATAGTAAGTTTTTAAAACATAAACAAGACCACGGTACAAATATCCACTGTTCATGCAAAAAAAATTTAAATGCTTGGCTATCATGAGTGCAAGCGTTGTTTTACCACTACCACTCGGTCCATCTAACGTAATTATCACTTATTTTCCTTTAATCCAACAACATCAATACCTTGCAATTCGATCGTATACGACCCATTCCAATAATTATGAAGAATCTGAGCCACAATATCAAACGGTTCATCACCCTGAGCATTTAATTTTTCAGCCAATTCAGGACGATTAAAAAACATCACCGACTTCAACACACCATCAGCAAACACCGTACATTTGACATGCAATTCTTTAAGTATTTGTGGCTGCTTAACTAAAACCACGCCCCGTACATAAAAATAAGGCTGCGGATTTTCATGACCAAACGGTTCAAACATCCGCAAATCTTGCATCAACCGATCACCAAATTCAGATAACATTGCAGGTGCATCAACTTTAAGTTTTTGTTTTAAATCAAACTCAGTCAACGTCACCGCAATTTTTGCTTCCAGTCGACGTTGCAACTCTGGTAAATTTTCTACCTTCAACGATAGCCCTGCTGCATGCGAATGCCCACCAAACGCAATGAGCAAATCCTTAGATTCTTGCAACGCTTCAAAAATATTAAATTCTTGAATTGACCGACATGAACCTTTGGCAATGCCATCCTTGGTCAGATGAAACAACAGTGTTGGTTTGCCGTACGCACCAACGATACGCGATGCAACAAGCCCAATAACCCCTGCGGGCCAAGAACCACTTGATGCAATAACCACATTTTTTGAAATATCAACGGCACCAGATTCAATTTGCTGAGTCACATCATTGATGATTGTTTTTTCTACTTCTTTTCTGGCCTGATTCATTTCCAACAGTACTCTACCAACACGATCAACTTCACTGCTGTTATCACCCAGCAAAAACTGAACACCTTCACGCGCATCATCAAGTCGACCCAGCGCATTAATTTGCGGCGTAATTGAAAAACCAATATCTGTTGAAAACAGTTCAGGTTTTGTAAAATTGCTGTTCGACTTAAGTACTTGCAAACAATAACTTTCATGCCGATTCACATGCTCAAGACCACTTCTGACCCAATACCGATTTTCTCCGGTAAGTGGTACCACGTCAGCAACTGTTCCAAACAACATCAACTCAACCATCTTGTCTGGTATTTTTTGGCCTGTTTCCTGGTACAAAAGTGTTAAAATTTTAAATGCAACACCCACTCCGGCAAAATCTTTGTAAGGATACGGACAATCATGCTGATGGGGATTGACGATTGCGTAAGCTTGCGGTACATGGTCATGCGGTTGATGGTGATCAGTGATGATTAAATCAATTCCCAGTTTTGCTGCAAGCTCTGCAGGAGCAAATGCGGTAATTCCGTTATCCACCGTGATAATTAATTTGTAATTATTGTCCGCAGCTTTTTGCACAATTTTTGATGATAAACCATACCCATCTTTGACACGATTTGGTAAAAAGAAATTAACTTTTGCCTTGAGTGACAAAAGACCAATCATCATCAGTGATGATGAAGTAATTCCATCAACATCATAATCACCAAAGATTAAAATTTTTTCTTGATTTTCAATAGCCTGCAGGATCCGCTGAACAGCTTTAACGCCATCCTTGAGCAAGCGTGGATCATGCACGTCTTTGTCATAGCTTGTCAGCAAATAATTACTCACTGCAGCAACATCTTTCATGTTGCGAGCAATCAACACCTTTGCCAGCGAATCAGAGATATTAAAATGAGATGCCAACTGTGCCGCTTCATCATCTGAAACAATGGGAAGCCCTATTAAATATTTATGGCCTTGAACGTATGTATAATCCATCATGTACCTGCTAACGCCGGACTTTAAAATAAAAACAAATGTATGTATTTCAGTTTAACGCGATAATCAGTTTCTAGCAAAACAAAAATAACGTTTATGCTGAATTTGTCTACCATGATCAAAAATGGTATAGTGTCCCTACTTTACAAGGTTTTTTTATTGCGCATGACACATATTTTGAGATTTTATTTTATAATTTTTGTAAGCTTTATGTCGATTTGCGATACTCAAGCAGACGACCCTTCAAATACTTGGTACCAAGAGTTTTCCCAAGAAGATCAAAACAAATATCAATTCGACAAGTCATATTATATCCATGACGATTGCATTAATGTTCTCATCAAAGATGGACGTTTTGACTTAATCAAAGCAGCTCTCAAGGCAAACAAAATCTATGATGCTGATATATGTGAAGCACTATTTAACCATCAACGCATCGACCTAGTCTGCCAATGGTTCTATGATGGCACTTGGAAAAAAACTCCTCCTGGTTTGATAGAGAATTTGATGGAACATAATCACGAAGACTGCCTGCAGCAACTGCTCAAAGATGGCAAAATCAGCAAAATTGACGTTATTGAAAAAGCCATTATTGACGGGTATCCATCGTACGTCGACAAAGTGCTTACCACGGGACTATCAGACAAAGAAACTCAAGAAATTATACCTAGTTTAAAATGGAGTATTGTTCTATTACAGGAAAAAAACCAAGATGCTCAATATCAAGCGCTAGCAAAATTTGTACAAAAAATTCAAAACCCACAAATTGTGGATGAACTATTTACCGATACTTACAACGAACATTTTTGTGGACGCATATTGCGCACCATTAAGCCCGAATTTGTACTCTCAGAATTGGCCAATTGCAAAGAGCAACTTGTACAAGATCATACACTTACCCAAGAACAAAAATCAGGTATTGCAAATTTATACACACAGACCATCTTTGAAACTGATCGCACCCAAACACCTTGCAGCCTACCAACAGAACAAATGCGCACACTGCAAGATTTGAATTTAAATATATGGCAACTTATCAAATATTTCCCCAGCAGCCTGTTTGAAACCAAAACATTATTATCATCGAAGCAATCAACCATTACTCATTTCATGCTCATCAATTATTTAATCAAAGCAAAGAACCGTAGATATATGTTTGAAACAAAAACGCCAGAAAGCATTTTATACCAGGCAGGCATCTATGATCAACTTTTAAAAATTGAATCTGAAATGGGATCTGAAGGTTACAGCACCTTTGTGTATGGTCGATGTTGGAATTTTAATTTTTCAGATGACATTGAAAATCTAATTCACGGGGTGCGTACAGGACAACAAAAATTACCCCCAACCACCATCATGCCTTGGAAACATTCAGCTGGCATAACACCTGAAGAAATATTAAAAAAACGCAAAGCAATCATAGAGCGTGGTGCAAGATCTGAACACGATGGAGCTTGTTTCAATAGCTCTATTTTGTCTAATAATTGTGAACCTGATTCATATGCAGCATTATACTCAGCAGCTTATTTTACCTCCAAATCATTTCATGACTCAAGCGCCCAAGCAATTTGTACCAATGCGGGCATGCCTCATCTTTTTGAGCGCTATAAAAAGTCATTTGAAGATTTACACCAAAGCCACAAAGAATGTAGCACAACCGGAGAGCTAGTAGTTGCTTCCATTAAAAATGAATACATAAGCGACCTGATGTATGTTGCCGGATTGCAAGCAAAAAAAGTAGTCGATGAACCAGCAGGAAAATGGTTGAGCCAAACATTGATGAATGCTTATGAAGCACGCAAAAATCATACCGACGGTTGTTATTTCTATTTTGCTATGCCAGATGCTCCTGGCGAACGAGAACGTGGTGATTACATCATTCAATCAATTCATGCTGCAGACCCCGAAAAATATGCCGCGTATCGCGCAAAACTACAAAAATTATTTGAAACGATTAAAGCTGAACACCAAGGTTCTGTAAACTAAAATTTTTATTTGATCAAAATTTAAGCTTAGGCCAATGAGTGACCCAAAACTCCAAGCAAACTTAGCTTCCAAATCATCACACAGCAAAAACGACACTGTATATTTCTTTATTCCCAGATTTCTGGTATTTTTATATTTATTAACTTCATTACATGGAGTTCTCTATGAGCACAAATAGATCCAATAAAATTGAATCCATAATGGTCAGGGAATTAATAGAAGAGTCTCTTAAAAGTTCTCACTACCCAAACAAAACGACTATCAAAGCGATCAAGGACGCTCAAACCGGCAAAGGCTTAGCAAAATCAAAATCTTTGAACGATCTATTTACAAAACTAGGTATATAGAACGCTTAGTTGATCTTTGAGGGATAATGTATGAAGCCTGAACCCATTGTTTTCATTACCTGTGTAGTGCTAGCATTAGACGTACAAGTACGTGCTTCTAAAAAAGTAACATTTGATCTAAAACAGAGTGAGCAACTGACATATCAACTGCAGATAGAACGATATTACAACCAAGAACTTAAAAAAAGATCTAAGGTTGCACAACAAGAGCAAGAATATAGACTAATGATAGAGCAGGCAAGCATAACCTCACAGCGCAAAATACATGAGCTTTATGAACGAAAAGCTATAGTGCACACCATGGCTACACTACCAGCGCTACAAGAAGACTATGCCAGACGGTGTGCTTTTCTTGCAACAAAGGGAACGATTCCTGGCCCTAATGATGTCGTGTCATGGTTCAAGCTTAAAGGTTATAATCTTCCAACAGATGCACAGCCCAGAATTCATGAGAAGCCTTTTGGCGCAAATCGCAATAGTTGAATCAATTATATCATCAAGAGAACGCGATTAAAATAATCAATTTAAACTTAAAGCCCCACAGCGCTGGAAAACTTCCAATGATGAGGGGCTTTTTACTGAATTAGGTTTCAAAACTTAAAGAACTTTTTTGCCCGTTGCATCATAACGAGCTTTGGCTACCATTTGTAAAATTTCTGTCATATCAGGTACTTGCGATTCAAATGCATCATCAACAATACCCGCTAATTTTGCCGTATCATTTTTTGTGTATTTAAAGTTAGCCGTGGTAAATGGCGGATTGTTCACATCAACATTGGTTGGAAAATAAAGCAATGTTGGCTGCTTTGAATTGTATTTTTTTATTTCACGCGGATCATTAAACACCGTCATCGTACGTGACAATAAATCCTTTTTGGTGCGATCACCCGTAATCGGCATTGATATATTTTTACGTTTAAAATAAGCATCCGCATTTTTAAGTGTTTGAACATCTGCAGGATTTGAATCATACATGATCACAACATCAACTCCACGCTCTACCTGATCAAGAACCAAGGGCAACGGAATATTAAAAGCAACACCACCATCAAACAATCCAATTTCTGCTTGGTTTTTAAGCAAGCTATCTTTTAAACCAACTGAAAAATTTGGAAACTTTGCATGAATTCGATCAATGCGTTTACTACGAGTTTGCTCACCAACATTTTCTTTCATGATTTGTTGTACCCATACGTCCACAGGAATTTTCACTTCTTGACCAAACACATCAATGGTTGGAGTTGGAATACCTTTTTCTATAACATCATTAAACGTCAACGAAAAGGCTGAACCATACACACCAAGCCAAAAACTCATTGGATATTCATGTTGCAACATATCCACCACTAAATTTCCATCCTTAAATTCACTACCAAAATATTTCATAGGAATATACCCAAGCACGGTACTACCCGCTTCAAACGGACCAGTTTCTAACCAATCGTACAATGCGCCAACTTCCAGCTTGCTAGCATGAGAATCATCCAGGCGAGCATCAAAGGCAGCAGAACACAATGGCAATGGAATATCCCCCTTACGGGCAAGATCATACAACTCTGACCAACAAACCTGTAAGCGATCGCCTCCAGCAATCTTTAAACTAAAGTTTCCAATAAAAGCTGCCCACACATCAACTAGAGATACATGCTCGTCATAACCAAATCGAATAGCCATCTGAGTTGCAAAAACTGTTTGCACATCACTGCCAAGCATCGGTGGAAAAAATATTCCTTTTTGAGGAGTTTCTATCATGCTTGGATCATCTAAAACGGTAAAGTAACTGTTTTGCAAATCTTTAAATGATTGTTCATAGCTGCTTTGATTGACCAGTCCCTTCAAAAACAAGTAACTCCATGGTGCAATCGTCCACGTAGAACCAGAAAGTCCAGCGCAGTACACCGCCGCTTGTAAGAAATTATGACGTGATGCCGCCATAAACATTCCCAGCGTACCTACCATTGCGCGATTACCACCGCCACTACAACAGAATGCAATGCGAAGAGGTTCAGAAATTCCAAACGCTTCACTGAGTACTTTTTGCACTTGCGGCATACGATTTTTTAAATATTCTTTTTCTTCATCACAAAGCCCTTTGGAAGTACGAACAACAACGGCACCTGCTGGCGCTGAAACTGGATATTTATTGCGTATTGCTTTTCTAAGGGCAATGATAGCAATATCTGCACCATGATTGGACAGAAATGATATTCCCTCTTCTTTCAAGCGTGAACTCAATTCACCAATTTGAGCTGCTACGGCAGGGCTGATGTTCTCTTTGGCAAAATTAATGACATTTCCCCCTACGCGTGACGCAATATCACCACCAATTTCTGCGATAGCTACTTCTGCTTGTTTTGCTACTTCTTTTTTCACCGCTCCTTTAAACTGACTTGAAAATTCGTCGATGAAGCCTTTACCCTCATCTTTAAGTCTATCCCACCAACTACCGTTCAGGTCTTTTTCATTTTCTTCTTTTTGCTTTTCATACGCTCGCTGAGCCTGAAGCGCAGAATCATAAAAATCATGAGCAAGCTCTGTGCTTAAACGATTCGATAAGTTCTGTGTTGTTAAATCAAGAACCAATGCTTGTACGCGCACTACGGCTTCTTGAGTAATGTGCTCAATACCCTCTAAAAACAATCGCTCATCTTGGGCAAGATTTCGGGCATACACATAATTTGGATCAGTTTTTTCTACAAAATTAAAATAATCAGCAATCATAATAGTTTGCTCTACGTGCATCTGAGCGCGAAATCCAGCGACCATGTCATTTAAAAAATCAATAAATTCGTCTGAATCTTTTTTGGAATATCCCTTTAAAGAAGCCACTTTGTCTTGAAGTGCGGCCATAATCTTCTGCTGAGCATCTAAAACATCAGCTTGAGCCTGCAAATACAACGAATCAATCTTTTCTGCTTTGAGCTTGTCCAGCTTTTTTTGAGGGGACTTATCATACCTAACATCAGATACAACTTTCTTGCCAACATAATGTCGTCCAGGTGTTGAATCAGACAACGTCATTTCTTTACCCAGCACAATCCCTCGATCTCCTACAAGGATCCCACCCATGAGAAAAACAACACTCAATCGCACGTTACGACTATTCACAACCATCTCCTTTTTTATTAATTGGCTCAATAAATTCAACCTACACATGAGATTTATAAAAATAAAGTTTCAAAAAGAATGTGGTAGAAAAAGGTGCCTATTTTGATATGCTGAGTATTAGAAATATTTTTACCATTAAAGGATTTATATGGTTACTAACAAAAAGTCATTATCGCTTCAAATAGTATTCGGCCTTGGCCTTCTTACAGGTTCAACACAACCAGATCTATCACTTCACGCTCTTGCTCATTGTTACCAAGGAGCAGATAAATCATATAAATACCTCGAACTCATTTTTATAGAACAACCAAAAAGTGCCCTTAAAGCAAAAGCTCAAAAAGCACAGGCACTATCACTTGGCCTTACAGCTGCTGCAATCATGATCCTGAATAACATCATGAACAAACCAGAAACAGAAGCATCACAACTAAAAGAAGCTACTAAAAATATGTTGACCATCGGCGAAAAAGGCTTAACGACATATCCATCATCACCAAAAGAGTTTGTTAAATTTAACGCATCAGCGGTTGCTGGTGGCGTTCTTGGTCTCATTTTGTATGAAACTTACTACAACTATATCGATCAAAACATCAAACATGATACGTTAGTGAAGTTCCTACAAAATTGGAATTTCCACAGCCAACACGTTCCAGCAGAACTTATTCCAGCTTTTGATGAACTAGCAGAAGCATTTGCAACTTCAAAATCAAAAACTATCCCAAGCGCACAAGTTTCAGAATTTTTTGCAGTTATTCAACATTTGATTGAACATGAATTTGCAAAACGTTATGAAAAAGGCGCAGCAAAATCTGATATGCTTGGCACACTCAAAACCCTTACAGATATCAAAAAAAATCTATAGTTTTTGAAAAACATAAGCAACAAAAAAGCCTCGGAAAATTCCGAGGCTTTTTTGTTGCTTGTTTTTAAGTCAATTTCATTGAATCTGGTGGATTCAATTTCATTGAATCTGTTTCTTAAGCGTTGGAAACAAAATCACATCTTTAATTGATGTTGTTCCTGTCAGAAGCATCACAAATCGATCAATGCCGATTCCAAACCCTACCGTTGGCGGCAGTCCATGTTCCAAGGCTAAAACAAAATCAGCATCAAAGTGATGCGCCTCTGCGTCACCTGCGTCACGCGCAGAAACTTGGTCATGGAACCGCTGTGCTTGATCAAACGGATCATTCAACTCATCAAACAAATTTGCAAGCTCTAGTCCTGCAACAAATAGTTCTGCTCGAGCTGCTAGCCCAGCATGCTGAGGATCACGCTTTGCAAGCGGTGAAACTTCAATAGGAAACCCGGTGATAAATGTTGGTTGAATTAAAGTTTTTTCTACAGTTTCTTCAAACAATAAATAAATTTTTTCTTGGATATTCATGCCGCTTTTTGGCAGCTTTATCTTATGGGTTGCAAGTAACTGATCAAGTTTTGATTCAGTTTCAAGCTCTACGTCAGACAGATTGTGTACTGACTTAACAGCATCACGCATCGAAATGCGAGCAAACGGCTTGGTGAAATCAATCGTATAATTTCCAAAAGTTACCACCCCTTGAAGTCCCGACTTTTCAATCACATACTTGGTCATCTCTTCAATCAAATTCATCGCGTACTGCACATCTTGATGAGCAGTGTAACATTCAAGCATCGTAAATTCTGGATTATGCTTTGTTGAAATACCTTCATTTCTGAAATTACGATTAATTTCAAAAACACGATCAAGGCCACCAACTACCAATCGTTTTAAATACAATTCTGGAGCAATGCGCAGATAAAAATCTGATGCAAGCGCATTGTGATGCGTTACAAACGGACGAGCCGCTGCACCACCAGGAATTGCATGAAGCATAGGTGTTTCTACTTCTAAATAATTTTTATTTGCTAAGCATTCACGTAAATATTGAATCATGAGTGATCGCTTAACCAAAAGATCTTTACTTGCCGGATTGCTGATCAAGTCCAAATATCGTTGACGATAACGAACTTCAATATCCTGAAGCCCATGAAATTTTTCGGGAAGCGGATGCAAACTTTTGCTCTGCAAGCTCAATTGCTGGGCACGAAGCGAAACTTCGCCTCGTTGAGTTTTAAACAATGTACCCTGTATCCACAAAATGTCGCCAAGATCGATAAATTGTTCAAAATTCTTAAATGCTTGAGCACCAACCAGATCTTCTTTAAGGTATACCTGAATTTTGCCCGTATCATCCTGCAAATGAATAAAAGCTGCTTTTCCATGCAAACGAATACTCATCACGCGCCCAACAAGCTCATACTGCTTACTATCATCTTCAACAAAGGTCGTGAGCAACGTCCCTGCATGAGCAGTTTGAGGCTTCAATGCTGGCCACGGCTCAATGCCCTGAGCACGCATCGTCTTTACTTTTTGAACTCTTACTTCATGTTCTTGGGATGCATGCCCCAAGAAATCTTGAAGAATTTCATCTTTTGGCTTTGATTCCATATTTAATTCCTGTCAATTCATAAGAAAATCGTTGTTTTCAGTATAGCAAAAGCTTTTAATTTTGCCGAAATAGATTTACAAGCCCCGCAAACCCTTGATTTTGAACATGTTTTTTTGCAATAATGAATGTATAAGTTCATATAAAAAGGAGAAAACATATGAAGATTTATAAGCTTATTGCCCTACTTTCTGTGTTTGCGGTATCTGCCAACATCATGGAAGCTCCATCATATAATGAAACGAAAAGCGTAGAAAGATCATCTAATCCTAAGAAAAAGCCCGCTACCAAGAAATACCACAAAAAATATTACCTCCGTAAACAAACAAGAGTAGTCGAACCAATTAATCCTGATTCAGACGATGTTTTAACAGCGCTTGATGAAGTTGGAATGGAAGCTTAAGAAACGGTTCATAAATTTTAGTTTAAAGGTACCTCATCAAGGTACCTTTATTTATTCAAAATTATTTCCCCATACACACCATCATATCCCGGCTGAATCTTTACATTGCCCGTACGAATTCTGCCGATAAACTCAGCAATGCCGGATGTAGATGCTTGCTGTATCTGCTCTAAAGGAGCCTTAAGCAAAATATCAAATTCACTACCAATTTCTGCAAGCATTGTATGATATAAACTGGTTACCTTTTTGCTTGCTGCAGGCGCATTGAGCTCAGCTTGCAAAATATCAAACAAGGGAACTACCTGATACCGAGAGCGCATGAATGCAGCGGCCTGCTCTGGAGTCCGATCTGCTAGTTGCTGTACTCGATTGAGAACACCAACCGTCACCGGTTTACCACAAACAGGACAACGACCATGATGCTGCGCTGTTTGCTCAGGCGTAAAATAAACCCCGCAAGCACGATGCCCATCTCCATAGTATTTGCCCCGCTCGGGGAAAAATTCTATACCCGCAATTAATTGCTTATCCGCAATTAATTGCTCAGGATTATTTGAGCGCAACGCGCCTGTGATTCCATCATACGACAAGGTCGTTTTCATCAAGTTCGCTTCGCGGCCCAAATTTTGCACGCTATGGGCATCAGAATTACATAGGATCGCCAACCGATCTAATTCTGACAAACTCGCATTCATCAAAAAATTGGAAGACAATCCTTTTTCGATTGCAAAAATATGATCGACCAAATCACCAAAAGCCTCATGGATCGAATTAAAGCCCGATTTTGAACCCAGCAACCCAAACCATGGTGTCCAAATATGGGCAGGAATCAGCATGCTGTCAGGCGAGCTATCAAGCACTATTTTCAGTAAATCTCTGACATCAAGGCCCAAGATAGGACGACCATCATGAACCAAATTGCCAATGGTTGCTAGTTTTTTTGTTATTTTTTCCACCGTTGCAAAATCAGGGGCCAAAATAATCGAATGGGTCCGATAGCAACGGCCATTGCGTTTAAAAATGGTACTAATCTCAGACGAAAGCAAAAAACGTTGCGATGCTTTACAACTATCTGGGACTTGCTGGTCAACCAAAGCGCGATACTCAGGCTTCATTTCAAACAATCCTGACTCTGCTTCTTGCAGCTGCTCACGCAACTCACGCTGCCATACTGGGTGCGTAAAGTCGCCCGTACCCATGACTCCAATTCCCTTGAGCTGACCCCATGCACTCAAGGCGATCAGATCCATAAACTTTGAGGTTGCATGGGAATATTTGGAATGAATGTGAAAATCAACAATACTGGGTGTTTTCATAAAATATTAATCAACCATTAAACGATAACGCTCTTCAACAAATTCCCAGTTCACCACGCTCCACCAAGCCACGATATAGTCAGGGCGTCTATTTTGATATTGTAAATAATATGCATGCTCCCAAACATCAAGGCCAAGCAGAGGCATATCCCCAGACATCAATGGTGCATCTTGATTTGCCGTAGAATAGATTTGAAGCTTACCTTGTGCGTCCATCACAAGCCATGCCCAGCCGCTTCCAAAGCGTGTTTTTGCAGCTGTTTCAAACTGCTCTTGAAATGCCGCGTACGATCCAAACTGTTGCGTCAAATCTTGATACAACTGACCTTGTACCAACTTGCTACCAGGCGTCATCATCTGCCAAAACAAACTATGATTAAAGTGCCCACCACCATTATTTTGTACAGCTGTACGCACCGCTTGTGGCACTAAATCTATCTTTTGAAGCAACTGCTCCACGGACCAGCTTTGCAGCTCTGGGTACGCAGCAACAGCTTTATTCAGGTTATCGATATATGCCTGATGATGCTTGGTCAAATGAATTTCCATCGTTTGGGCATCGATATATGGACTCAATGCGTCATACGCATAGGATAATTTTGGCAATGTAAACATATTTTCTCCGGCTCATCGTCCCGGCCACCGCCGTGTCCGCCATAGCGTTACGAAGCTAGTTACACAGTAACGCGTAGTAAGGCGAAGGCTGGAAGCCAGGATCCAATTATTATTATTCCGTTATTGCTTTACAAAATAAACAGTTTCATCATCACGTTTCATCAAAAGCTGCTCACGAGCAATGCGCTCACCAGCAAACAAACCACGATGCGACTTAGTTAAACGACGAAGTTCATCATTTTCATGTTTTAAAAAAACAATTTCTTGATTCATTGTTGCTTTTTGATGATACACGTCATACAAAGTTTTAATACTTTTAGGACCAAAACAATATATCACAAAAAAGACTGCCATCTCAAACATCAAGAAAAAGATGATACAACGTCGAATAAAAAATGTCATAAAACTCTTTCCAATCGCTTCATACCGGCCCACCACATTGACATATCGTTCTTTTTAAGTCATGCTATCTATGCAACTTTTATCTATGCAACCAACATACAAAGGTTTAAATATCATGACAAGAAAAACTAAATGTCGTATTTATACGTCACTTCTTACCCTGTCGATATTTGCGTTCTTTTTCACACTAACATCAATTCACCATACTCATCGTCACTCGGTTGAGATGGATCAATCACTATAAAAAATCTCGATTTTATTTTGCCTCAACGTTTCCTACGCACACAATTGAAATAGTGTCTCGGTTAAGATATTTTTTTACCACACGTTGCATATCTGACTTGGACATTGATCGCAGCAAATCAACCTGTTGTTCAAAATAATTAAACGGCAAATCATATCTATGCAAAAACGCATAGATACCAAGCTTACTGTCCAAATATTCATAGTTTTGTTTGTAATCATAAATTAACAGTTCTTTTGCACGCTCAAACTCTTCATCGGTAACCTGATTAATTGCATCACACATCACCGCCAATATTTGCTCTTGAGCTTGTACCACTTTATCAGGAGCAACCTGTGTTTTGATATAAAAATATCCTGGAGCATCACCTGCACCCGTCAAAAGCGATCCACCAATAGTATAAAACAGTCCCGTACGTAATCGAAGCTGCACTAAATAGCTACCCCACGCTGATCCAACAAGCAATTGATCATAAAGTTTTAAAAATAAATAATCCGGATCAAGACGCTGCACAGATCGACCATAAAAACCTAGATACAGTTGATCACGATTCATCGGTACGGTAGTTACCGCTGGCTCCAACTTTGATAGCTCAGGATAAACAATGCTATCAAGCTCTCTGTTGCTACATGAACCAAATACATCCTGAACCGTTTGCTTGATGGTAGTCGGATCAAAGTTTCCAACAACGGTCAAACATGCTCCCTTGGGTGAAATATTTTGAACGTAAAAATTATAACAAGCATCCCTGGTTATTTTAGAAACAGACTCAATGGTACTCATTCGTCCATATGGATGATTGGGATACAACGCATCAAAAACAACCTCATTTCTTACCCAGTGCGGATCATCTTTGCTGCGTCTAATTGACGTCAATGTACGATCTTTGATCGTTTCAAAAACCGTTGCATCAAACTCACCATCCGTCAAAATCGATTTTAAATAACCAAGTCCCACTCTCACATCTGCTGGAAGCATACGCATCCAAACATCGCCACCTGCAACAATACCGTAGCCGTCAAGCGCTTGCACAAACTTATCACCCGGCAAATCCTTTGTTCCCCGAAGCAGCATTTGCACGCGCAGGTCATTCATTCCTTCAAGTCCTTCTGGATCATGTAGACCGGAAAGAGGGTGCCAAAACTCTGCTTTAACCATGTCAAAATCAGAATTATGCCACAATAAAACACGAAGACCATTATCCAAAACATACGATTCAGGAACATCAAATACTGGTCGCTCAAACTTACTTACCGTAACGGTATTTGCATATCGAGCGGACTCCAACTCTGCTGTACGAATTTTTTGAGCCATAAGCGCCGCACTAAGTGCTTGTGATTTTTTTTGCTTAGTTACCAAACATTCTTTATCCTGATCCGGAATTTTGAGCACATAGCCGTCATGGCACAATATTGGCTTGAAATAGTGTCGTACAAAATCAACAACTGCTTTTTCACCATAATTTTCGGGAAGATCAAACGCTGACTCAATGCTACCAGTTGCCACGTACGCCGCACCCAGATTATCAGCAAGCCTACTGACATACTCTAAATTATTCTGACGACTCATCGACAATAACTTCTGAGCACGATTCAACTCTTCTGGAGTTACGCCATGCTCAACAATATCTTGAATTTCCTGCAAAATTATCTCTTTAATTTGAGCAATTTCTTCTTCTTTTTTAGGAACAAAATGAATAAAGAATAAGTTTTTTTCAAACAACCCGCCAGGGTATGAAGATACTGACAAAACCAAAGATTTTTCAACAACCAATTTTTTATATAACCGAGCACCCATGCCCTCAGTCAAAATCTTTGCAACAAGAGTTGGCAATGTTGTCGACATTTCTTGTCGCCCAGGAATTACAAACGCAAGCATAGCTTGTGACTGTTCAACATCTCGATATACCTTGAGCGATCGCACTTGCATGTCATCTTCAATATAAAAATTATCTGCTGGTCGATCAGCTCCGCGAGGAATTGCTCCAAACAGCTTTTTTACTTCCTTAAAAGCCCGGTCAGGATCAATATCCCCAACAAGTACCAACGTTGCATGCTGCGGGATGTAATGTTTTTTATAAAAATTCACCAGAACTGCGCGGTCTAATTTGGATAAATCATCTTTAAAACCAATAACGGGATAATGATACGGATGCGTATTGAAAATATCACAGATCAAGCCCACCAAAAGAACTCGAGCATAGTTATCTGCATACTGATCAAATTCTTGCACGATCACTTTGAGCTCAGAGCTCATGTTTTCAGATAAAAATCGACAATTTGACATAGTATCTGCAAATACTGGCAACACTTTTGTCCAATTTTCCTTAGGAAGCGCAAAGTCATAATAGGTCCAATCATAATACGTATGAGCATTATTGTACGCACAAAGCTTGGTAGAAAGTTGCGCTAAATCTGTTTCAGACAGCAGCTCATGTGTACCCTTAAACATCATGTGCTCAATAAAATGAGCCATGCCACGTTCACCCACATTTTCATGCTTCGATCCAACGTTGTACCACATCTGCATGGCAACATTGGCCCTGCCTTTCATGGGTAAAACCAAAAGCGTCATTCCATTATCCAAATGGTACTTTTTAACCGTTGCCGCCAAAGGAGCAACAGCTAATTGGCTGGCAAACAGGCCCACCCCCGAAAAAAACAAGGTCGTAATCACTACCAATCGCACTAACAACATGCTTAACTCCTTATATTTTTGATAATTTTCACAAAAAAAAGGTACATGTTTCCATGTCCCTTTTGAACCATTGGTCCGTAAGTTTTATCGCTTTGTAAATTGGAATTTACGACGCGCTGCTTTTTGACCGTATTTTTTACGTTCTTTAACGCGTGAATCAACCGTTACAAAACCCATTCTACGTAAGTCTGATTTCATAGTTTCATCAAACATTAAGAGTGCTCGTGCAACACCAAGTGAAATTGCGCCTGCTTGTGCTGTATAACCGCCACCTTGTACGGTAACATCTGCCATCATTCCTGTTGTAACAGGAAACGCTCTAAATGAAGCTTGGCATGAATCAAGTGCTGTTTGAACCGTGAAGTATTCATCAAACGGACGACCGTTAATGACAATCTGACCATTTCCTTTTCGTAGCCAAACTCGAGCAACAGCCGATTTTCTACGTCCAGTGCCTTGAGCAAACGGTCTGTTTACCACTTCAGATTTTCTTGATGGAGATTTTGGTGCTGGAGCTTTTGCTACTGTTTTTTTTGTAAAAGCTGGAGCTTGTGCCATAAAAAGTAAGCCTTTCTTCATTGATTCTATATTTTGCAAATCTTTAATTCAATTGGATTCAATATTTCATAGATCCATCGTTACATTTGAGCAAGTATCTATTCTGCCCATGTAAAATAACTATATTTCAGAATACAAAACTCCTTAAAAAAGTCAAAGAAATGACTTTAAGAAATATTGTTCTGTTCTTCTTCAACAGTTGAAGACAGAGCCCGCATCTCTGCATCCTCACCGAATTCATCGTCTACAGAGCCTACAGAATCATCCCAATTCGAGTCTCCATCATCTTCAGTATCCCAACTATTTGCATACAACACTTCACAAATTTTACATTTTGGATGAATTTTAAGTTCATATATTGCGTAAAGCTGAATCGAGGACTGATTTTGGCTTGTTGAAAGAACAAAGCCAAGATCTTCAAATAATGTTGCAAGCTCAAGGCAAGCAGTCGGGCAACAAAGCGTCACCGTTCTCACTTTTGGCACAGAGGCAAAAATTGCAAATAAAAGCTCTTTAACAAGCACCGCGTCAAACATTAAAGGATCAACTGCAAGCTGCCGAATGCGAACCTGATAGCCTGGCAACAAGTCGCATGAAATGTACCCCACAACATCTTCTTCGTGCAAAGCATGAAAAAACAACGTTGCCGGGTCCTCTTGGGCAAAAGCTTGTTCTTCATCTTTAAATGCTTCACCTACCACTTTTGGAGCTACTGATTGCTGCACACAAACACTACAAAAAGAATCTATAAATTTCTCAAACAATATCCGCTCTTTTTCAAGCGTTGGCGTGGTAATTTTTTGCACAACGATTGGATCACCTGTGACCAGCCCAGCAGCATTAAAAATCATCTGCACAGCAAGCAGCACTTTAAAATGCCTTATCGTTATTTTTTGATTCATATGAACTCCTTTAATACCCTGATTCTGCTTTTTCTTGACACTCAATGCAGCGACGTGCATTAGGATTATATTTTAAACGATTTTCAGAGATTGCTTGTCCACATTCTTGACATATTCCATAGGTACCTTTATCAATTGCATCAATTGCTGCTAAAATATTGGAATATTCTTGATATTCTGTTCCTTGAAGTGAATTTCTCAGTGCTTCCATCGTGATTGATACGACTTGATCACCATCATCTTGAGATTCTCCGTCTACCATTTTTTCTGATGCCAGATCTTGCAACTCTTGTTCTATCTCAAGCTTACGCTCTAAAAGATCATTCTTGATTTTTGCTAATTCAACCTTGCTGAGCTTCATGCTTACTCCTTTTTTTTTGAAAAAATAATTGTAATAACAATTTTGCTGGTTCATAGTGTATACCATGCATCGTAGTATGCAAATTTTGATAAATTCCAACTAAATCCACACTTACACTAGATACACCATACTTGGGCGACTCAACTCCATAGACAATCCTGGTGACTCTTGATAAATACAATGCCCCCAAGCACATCATACAAGGCTGGACGGTAACATACAACGTCATAGAATTTAAACGCCAATTTCCATTTTTTTTTGCACCCTTACCCAGCACAATCATTTCAGCATGTGCCAGCTGGGTACCTTTTTTTTCAACTTGATTATAACCCCGAGCCACAACGACTCCCGCCCCATCCACTAAAACAGCACCGATAGGAACTTCATTGATTGCGTATGCCTTAAGTGCCTGGGCATATGCTTGGTCCATAAAAAAAAGATCATTTTGCATGAACAAAAACCCTTTTAAACAAAAAGATTTAATAAAAAAATAGATCCAGTCAAAAACGGTATATCCCGAAAAGATTGGAATTTTTTCATTTCTTTACTAAACTTTTAAATGAAGCATAAAAATAATTTATACATTGTATATGAATTAAATTTTTTTGCGATGAAAAGTAAACGATATTAAAGAAATTCAGGGAATCCTTGTGGCAGATAAACCAGATAATCCATCAAATAAAAAAGACAGTTCTCTGTATAGTGCCCAATCCATTAAAGTTATGGAAGGCCTTGAAGCAGTTCGTAAACGACCTGCAATGTATATTGGCAGCACCGGACCCCAAGGACTCCATCACCTGGTTTATGAAGTTGTTGATAACTCCGTAGACGAAGCACTTGCAGGACATTGCAACAGCATTGAAGTCGTTCTTCATACCAATGGCTCATGCTCTGTAGAAGATAATGGACGCGGTATTCCCGTTGACATTCATCCAACCGAAAAAGTTTCTGCGGCTCAGGTAGTTTTAACCAAACTGCATGCCGGTGGTAAATTCGATAAAGATTCATATAAATATTCAGGCGGACTTCACGGAGTTGGTATCTCTGTGGTCAACGCACTTTCAAAAGATTTAAGCCTTGAAATTTACAAAGATGGCACAATCTACAAACAGTCATACCAAAAAGGTGATCCAGTTGCTCCGCTTAAAGAAGCGGGAAAAACAACCAAACAAGGTACTAAGGTCACCTTCACTCCAGATGAAACAATATTTCAAGAAACCGTTGAATTCAGCTTTGACGTTTTATCAACACGACTACGAGAACTGGCATTCTTAAATAAAAATTTACGAATCAGCATCGCCGATCAACGCACCAATAAAGAACATGTCTTTTTCTATGAAGGCGGAATCGTATCGTTTATAGAATCAGTTAATTCCAAGAAAACTCCGCTCTTTGAAGATATCGTGTCTATTTTTCATGAAGATGAAAAATACATTTTAGAAGTAGCAATGCAGTACAATGATGGTTACGCAGAGCAAATATTTTCATTTGTTAACAACATCAACACCATTGAAGGCGGAACCCACGTCAGTGGATTTAAATCTGCTCTGACCAAAGCATGTAACAAACGCGGACAAATGCTCAAGATGATCAAAGATAGCGAAGGCTATTCAAGCGAAGATGTTCGCGAAGGCTTGGTCTGCGTTATCAGCATCAAAGTTCCAGAACCACAATTTGAAGGCCAAACAAAAACTAAACTGGGCAACAACGAAATTAAAGGTCTTGTTGATTCATGGGTCTTTGCAAAACTCGATGAATATTTCGAAGAAAATCCAAGCATTGCTAAAAAAATACTTCAAAAAGCTGAACTTTCTAAACGAGCACGCGAAGCTGCAAAACGAGCGCGCGATATCACGCGAAGAAAAACCGTTCTTGAAGGATCAGTCCTTCCAGGTAAACTCGCTGACTGTTCTAACGAAGATCCAGCAACCACCGAACTATTCATCGTAGAGGGAGACTCTGCGGGTGGATCTGCTAAACAAGCTCGCGACCGTTTCACACAAGCGATTTTACCACTCAAAGGTAAAATATTGAACGTTGAAAAAGCTCGCTTGGACAAAATGCTTGCAAACGAAGAGATCAAAGCTTTAATTGCAGCAGTTGGATGCCATCCTGACTCAGAAGAATTCAATTGCAGCGAAGTTCGTTATCATAAAATTATTTTGATGACCGATGCTGACGTTGACGGATCACACATTCGAACATTGCTTTTAACCTTCTTCTTTAGATACATGAAGCAACTGATCGAAAAAGGTTACCTCTACATTGCACAACCACCACTGTATAAAGCTAAACTTGGCAAAATGTCACAGTACCTTAAAGATGATTCTCATCTTCGTGCATTCATTTTTGATTGGGCAGCGCTCCACGTTGACTTTGCAAGCTCAAAAGAAACATACACATCGCAAGCTTGGCTTGCGCTCTTGCAACAGATAGCTGCCTATGAACAAAAAATTCACGAAATTAGCAACCAGTTTAAATTAGAATATCGACACTGTCATATTTTAGCGCGCTGTTTGCAAGAAAATACCATTACCGACATTGGCAATCCTGACGTTGTCATCAAAGCCCTACAACCATTCTTCCCAGAATCAATCATCTCAATCCATAGCATGGAACTTCCAATCACCAACCAAATTGATGATGAAGATGATATGATTGAAGATGAAGAAATTGAAAATACTCCAGAGCAGTCAGACGAAGAAACAGAGAAACCTGTTAAAGCACGCAGAACAGCTGCACTTGATCTTGCATACCAAGCAAAAAATGAAATCATTTTCCATCACAACAATCAATCATGGACACTGGATCTTAATTTCTTTGTTGCTGAAGAAGTTGTTGAACTATCTGCACTGCTTAAGCCTTTAATGTTCCTTGAAAAAGAAAATTGGAATATTTCAGAAAAAGATAAAAATATTTCAAACTCAGGTATCTTAAAGTTGATTCTTGCAATTGTTGGTCTTTCAAAGCCACACATGAGCATTCAACGATACAAAGGTCTTGGGGAAATGAATCCAGATCAATTGTGGGAAACTGCAATGGATCCAAAAACACGCTCAATGCTGCAAGTTTCAATTGCAGATGCGCTCGAGGCTGATTCATGGTTCTCAACCTTGATGGGCGACGATGTCGTTGGACGTCGTAAGTTTATTGAAAAAAATGGCAGATTTGTCAAAAACCTCGACATTTAAATTAACGAGTAGCCATACGAAGCTAGTTATAAAGTAACGCGTAGTATGGCCGCTTTGTCAAAAATCTCGACATTTAAGTTAACTTACCAAGCCCCTGCTGCTTGCAGGGGCTTTTTTATTGCCAAAAATAACGCTTATTTCTTTCACACAGAGAATATCCGCAATAAAAACAACTTGCCACAAACGACAAATTCAACTTGTTTTATATACATATTGAAACTTTCGTCAAAATAACCTAACCTAGGTATTGGTTTTACGATTCAACAATAAAATACAAGGGGTTTGTCATGTCATGCAATAAACTATTTATCTTTCTGTGTCTGGGCATCCTAGTTCCTGAATATGTAATCACGCAACACCAAAATGTAAATACCTCTTCAGAAGAATATTCTATACTGCATCCTTGTGATTCCAGCGCTCGCAAAATTGCCTTAGGTGAACATCCTTGTGATCCGGCAGGAACAACAGAAGAATCTCAGATATTAAATAGTTGTACGCTCAGCACCAGTATCAATCCTAAATCTGTCGACATTGTTTCAATCTATGATTTTTTACCAACGCATCCAGAAATTGGATATGTAAAATCTCATGATCAAATTCCATTTCTATTTGAACCATTTCCACTATCAGTGTTGCAAGATAGCCAACCTTATCAAGGATCTTTTAATGAAACATTCATTCTGAGTATCCCACAAGGAACCGCATACTCTTTTGCTGGATGGACGGTGGTGGATAACTGCTTGATCAAAGAATTAATATGGAAAAATAAAGCTCTAGGATTAAGACATTTTAATCAAGCAAACTTTAACAACCCAACAAAATATCCTGGTAAAGTTGCTGTGATTACGCTTCGAGGAGCAAACTGTTATTTCCACTGGATCTCTGAAGTGTTAGGCAGACTGGCTCTTCTGGAAATGAATGGCATAGAATATGATTGGTTATATGTTTCAACATCAAAACCATTCATGAAAGATTCACTGGCCCTCTGGGGAATTGATCCTGCTAAAATTATTGAGCCTTCTGACGAAAATACATGTATTCAAGCTGATGAACTCATCGTTCCATCAATGATCTCTAAAATAAATGCAGGGTATACTCGATTTGCAAGCTATGCTCCAGAATATATTCTTCGTTATGTTCAAGAAAAATTAACCCGATCAGTACAATTAGATTCGATGAAATTGAATCCATCAATACATCAAGAAAAACAGTTCTCGCAGCGTGTGTTTATTTCAAGAAAAGATACATCCATTCGCCAAATGAGCAACGAAGACGAAGTGTTTGCACTATTTGAAGCTCAAGGATTTGAACGTTATTGCTTAAGCAAGCTATCAATTCAAGAGCAAATACAACTTTTTAGCAATGCTCAAATTATCGTTGGATGTCACGGTGCAGGACTTACTAACATTATATTCTGTAAACCAGAAACACTCATCATCGAACTATTTCAAGCACGTGGCTCTGCAACCTACTGGTATATTTCTCAAATGCTAGGACTCAACCATAAGTGTGTGCCAACAACTAATTTCGATACGACAACAAATGGTTTCCGTGATACGCATGTTCCTCTATCAATTGTCCAAGACATTTTAAAACACCTATAAATTATTTTAAAAAATGAAAAAAATAATGAATGGTTATCCCGTAGCTTTAATGTTATTTTTCACAATCATTGCACTCAACAACCAATGCAATGATGTACCAACTATTGCACTGCAAGATTTAATGCAAAAAAATTTGGGCATACATTATCAACTATGCGATGACCAACATCATTTTAATTTTGAACCATTTACGATTTCACCTTGGCCACATCTTCAACCATCACAAGGTATTTTACAAGAAACATTTATACTCACGATACCTCAAGGATGCACGTACTCTGCAAGCTTAAAAATACCAGGACTTATTGTAACTGATTATGGACTTGTAGAAGAATTGATGTGGCCGAGCGCACAACGTTTTATGAGAAGACATTCAAACTTCACGTTAAACCATCTTCCAGAACCTACAAAAATACCTGGACGACTTGCTGTCATAGCACAAGAGGGTAAAGCCTATGCGCATTGGATGATTGAAACACTCGGGCGACTGGCACTTCTTGAAATGCATAACATTGCATATGACTATTTATACGTTTCAATGGATCAACGCTTTAAACAAGAAACATTACAACTATGGGGCATTGATCTAAAAAAAGTCATTGAACCAACAAACTCAACCAAACATGTACAGGCAGATGAACTCTTAGTTCCATCTCTTGTTGGGCGCAAATATCCGCCCTTAAATCATGAACCGTTATTTTGTTTATACATCCAACCATGGCTCCTAGAGTTCGTACGAAATAAATTTCTATCAGTACCTATGCTGCAAGAGATAAACCGATCTCAATTTTCTAAAAAAGTATTCATTTCCAGAAAAGATACAACGCTGCGTAGAATACTTAACGAAGATGAAATATTTGCATTATTTGCAAATGAAGGCTTTGAGCGATACGAACTAAGTAAAATGTCATTTCTTGAGCAAGTCTCATTATTTAACAATGCCGATACGATCGTTGCTTTTCATGGTTCAGGACTCACCAACATTATGTTTTGTAAACCACAAACACAAATCATTGAATTTTTTCAATCTCGAGGTGATTGTACGTTTTGGTATCTTTCTCAGTTGCTCAATCTTAAACACCAATGCATTAAAACAATTCCTTTTGACTTGAAAAATAGCATGGCACACACATCGGTACCTATTTCAATTGCTAAGCAAGTTGTTAATTCTTTGTAACTCTTGCTTTTACATAAACTTTGCTACAAAGATATCGCTACTGATTCAACTCAAAAAAAGGATTTTGAAAATGAACCGATACTATGTACGCCTTATTTTTTACGCCTATCTGTTGATAACTTTTTCCATCTCCCAAGCAGCCAAATCTGACGTCGTTGTCCGTTGCCTCAACCTCATAACTGCTGTAGCAAAAACAAAACAAACTCAACCAAAAATTCAACAACCTGTCCCAAAACAACTTGAACCAAAAAAAACACCTGCTGCAAAAAAACAATTAACCCCTGAACAAATTAAAGCGGCAGAAATAATTTCTAAATTAATACACCGTAAAAAGGCAGGCAGGGACAAGCGAGAATCTATAATTGAAACCAAATATGTTGTACTAAAACTCGATAATGACGGCTATCCAACCAATGATGCAATTAAAGGCTTACTTATAAAAAACTTTTTCCCCAACGATCCAGGATCACTTGTCGTTGAAACTATACGAGGAGGTAGTTTTAGCGCAAAAATGTATCAAGCTTCAATTACAAAGCCTGTAAAAAAACCAATATTCTTTTTAAAAATAAGCCGACCAACAACTCCAGATCAACGCGAAGATAGCGCTGCGCGATTAAAAAAACTGCAAGAAAGCAACATCGGTAGACTGGGCATAGAAACTCGATATGCTGACTCTCACCTACTCATCCCTCGCAAGGATTTGCCAAATATTGTTTGGCTTGAAAAGATTTATTATTACCTTGATAAAAACAATAAGTCCCACACCATTGAATTAAGCCATAGCGCAAAAGGCCAACAAGTTTATTCTATTTTAGAAGATTTCAGCAATGCTCCTTTACAAAAAAAATGCTTACATGCTATAGGTACAGCAATTGGATCATTTCAGCAAGCATTTATGGATTATCACGGTCATTCTCATAGTTCCGATGCAAATAAATGGACAACTGTAGGCCACAAAGATTTACATGTTGGCAATATATTTTTTGATCCAAAAACATCCAAAGTATCTTTTATCGATGTTGAAACCATGCGCGATGGATGCTCACTATGGGACGATATTGATTATCTATTGTTTATAAAAAATATCGCACATGGTTTCATCGAATATGAACATTTTTCATGGTGGTCTCTTTGGGCACAATATTGCCTTGAATTTTTTAAAGGATATATTGAATCGTTTCCAAACCATCAAAAAGCAGCGGTTGCACAATATTTAAGTGACAAAACAGATAATTTTAGAAAATACAACGCTCATCAATTTAAAGATTTGCGACTCGACAAAAAAATTCAAAAAACTATTCAAGGGTACTTTAAAATTATCTTTATTAAATACTCTACCCCTGAACAAATTATGAAAAAGTATCAAACAACTTCGCTGCATATCGCCGTAGCAAAAGGGTTACTCAGTGACGTTCAACAATTATTAAACCAAAAGGTTAACAGACAACAAAAAGATATCGATGGAAATATTCCACTCGATCTTGCTATCTTCCTTGGTGACCAAAATATCATTAAATTACTTGCTACCAATAATCCCCAAATCAATGCTGTTGACAAAGATGGTTACACGCCTCTAACTTACGCCATAAACATAGATGATGCACAAACAGTTACGACCCTCCTGCAAGCGGGCGCAGATGTTAATACCCCAGATGCAATAGGGCAAACACCCATCATGCAAGCCGTCAGGCATGGCAACCTAAAATCCTTACAAGCTTTACTGCAATCTCGAACAATCGATCTTAACGTTAAGAACGTAGATGGAAATACACCTCTTGCGGTAGCTGTGTACCATCTTGTTAATACCCATGAGCAAGATTTCATTCCAATAATTAAAGCACTTCTTCGTGCCGGTGCAGATACAACCATAAAAAACAATGATGGAAAAAATCCTTTAGATTTGAAAAGTTTTAAAACCAACTTCCAGCATGATTTTGCTGGATATTTACCAACTCCATAGCTTAGACTTTTTACGTCGCGCATGAATAAGGGCTTGCCAAAAGCAAGCCCTTAAAAAATTCAACTCAATCATTAAAATTATATCATGCGTTGCAAATACCATGGAAACTGATTTCGTATTGCTTGCGATGACTCTGGGGGTAATTGTGCCAAAATTCGTGAAACTTTTTTCATACAATGATAACTTGCAGAAAGCGGCTCTGAATTTAATGATTGTAAATCACGTACCAACTCTTTATGGGTATCAAGACCATAACCATGAATCTCCCGTTCAAGTTCTTTGATGGCGGCTGAAACCCCATCCAGTGTTTCAAAAGAATATCGATTTAAAATTTCATGTACCACTTGATTGAGAACTACAGAACTATCCACGACGCAAATTTGCTGCCCAGCATCATGAATCAAATACTCATCATCTTCTAACACAAACGGTTTATGCTGCTCTTGGATAGCAGCAGCAAGGCCCTCATCCCCAAACAAATGCGCAACCTCAACATATCGTATCAACAAGGAGCGTAGGTTACGATTTCGTTCTTTTTGAAGCTGAATATCTACCTCTTCCCTACACAAAACTTCAATGCGCCCAGACTCTAGTTTCAGGCACAAAGCTTCAATGCGGTGAGAATCAAGTAAGTCAGCGTTGCGCGCAGCAGCAAGGATAGTACGGTTATCCATGTTGACCAAAAAAGATGAACGGGATGCCCCTTGATCAACCAAACCGGCCCTTGGCACATTGTTATAACAGGGATAAATAAGCGACACAGGAACTGCCACGAGTTGATAAAACCCAAGCAAGGCTACCACAAACGTGAAATAATTTTTGTTATACATTTTTTTAATAATTTCTCTTAGAACCACACAACTCTTAAAATATAGCATTAGACTAACAAAAAACAACAAAAAGCGTCGCCATTTGATCTTTTTTGTCCTTCTGGTATCTTTACAGTATGATAAAATCTACGTTTAATATAGTTCTAAACCAACTATATCCTGTAAAAAAACGGACCTTTGCCTATGGAATCCTAGCGATTCTGGGAACGTTTTTCATTATGGCAGATCAACAAAGTAGCCCTCATAAACTACGGGTAATATCTCCACAAAAAGGGCACTATCAAGTTGTTATTTTTGACCTAGGTGACGTAATATTTGAAACGTCAAAATCAATGCAAAGAGCCATTATTGGCCCCACAATTCTCAAGAATCCAAGCTTAATCTATCATTTATTCATACGTAAAATTGATATTAAAGAAGCCTTCTTTGATATTTTACGCCAAATTCCTGCAAAAACTACTGATCTAATCTATAACAAAGGCAAAGCAATGCCTCAGATACTCAATGATTGGCAGACCGGGCGTTCAACTCTCACCGAATTAAAACTATTAGCTTGCAACCAAATTCACAAAAGCAATCATCCAACAGCACTTAAAAACTTATTTTTCAATGTTGCTTATTTCATGTTTGATGAAGAATGCATAGCAAAATCTATGGTTCCCGTCGAACCCATGGTTAGACTACTCAAAGAATTAAAACAATCTGGTTATAAAATCTACGTTTTATCAAATTGGGACCCTTATTCATCTGCTGGCATTCAAAAAAAATATACTGAACTGTTTAGCCATTGCGATGGAGTTATGACTTCTGGTCAGGAAGGAATTACTAAGCCAAATCCAGCATTTTACCAGCGCCTTCTGACAAAGTATTCATTAAATCCTCAAGATTGTACCTTCATCGACGATGAACCTTTTAACATTGAAGCTGCGCGCAAACTAGGTATCAATGGTATTTTACATACTCATCCAACATCGACATTTAAAGAGCTTATTCAATGCCGCATCCTGGAACTAACCGCTTAATTTCCGCTGAACATATTCGTCCACATATTCCTAAAAATTCAACAATTATTGTCGGCCTTTCAGGTGGCCCAGATTCTGTTTGTTTGCTGCATCTACTTACGCAACTTAAACAAAAGCTTAACCTGAATATTATCGCAGCTCATCTGGATCACGGTTGGCGCCAAGAATCAACCAGCGATGCCGTTTGGTGCCAAGCTTGGTGCAAGTCAATCAATATCCCTATCGTTGCTCAAACAGCATCTTCACTTGCCTGTCAACCAAAATATAACGGCTCCAAAGAAGATCTTGGTAGAAAATTACGTCGTTATTTTTTTGAATCACTCGCAACAAAGTACCAAGCCCAAACAATCGCACTCGCACATCACCAAGATGATCAGATCGAAACATTTTTTATTCGGCTCCTGCGCGGTAGTTCAATTGCCGGCCTTACGGGCATGAAACAAGATGATACATTGTACGTGCGTCCTCTGCTTGCTTTCTCAAAACAAGAAATTTTAAATTACCTCGATCATCATAAACTTTCGTTTCTTGTCGACTCGTCCAATGAAAGCGATATCTTTTTAAGAAATAAGATTCGAAATAATTTGTTGCCTATGCTAACCACCATTGATCCTCGATGGAAACGCACCATCCCAAACTGCATCAATCAACTGCAACAAGCCAATGATTTTCTAGAGTCACACACTCAGATGGTGCTTCAATCTATTTCAACAACAACAAATCCCAAAACGATCAGCATTCAACAATTTTTACAACAACACCAAGTGATACAGCATAGAATCTTGCTCAACCTTCTGATTGAACAACGAGTACCATTTACCCCAAGTACAGCGTTATTTGCTGAAATTATTCGGTTTCTAGAGTCAACCAAGCATCAACAGCATGCCATTTCAAACAAACTCCTGATTATTAAAAAACAAGAACATTTTTATTTATCGCCGCTATAGCTTTTTTCATACCTTTTACGATAGACTGTGTACAAGCAGTAATTGAAGGAGCACAGATGAATCAAGCGGATTTTATTAAAAATCAAAACGAATCAACCAAGCAAGGAACTCCAGCTTCCGTCTGGATCATTGCATCCGTCATATTTCATGTAATCATTTTACTGTTGATTATGACCTATAAATTCAATATCTTTGAACAAGAACGTCCACAAGCCCTACGACCAGATGACCAGGTTGTCCTGTGGACAAGTCAACCGCAACCAAAACAGGCCTCACAACCAGTTTCCGTTCAAAACGAACCAAAACCTCAACCAAAATTAAAACAAGAAGAAAAAAAAGAAGTAAAACCAGAACCACAACCAGAACGTTCTCAAAAAATGCCTATCATTGTTGCTGGTAAACAAGGTATTGATCAGCAAAACCTTGATGGAACGCAAAGTTTAGTTCAACATCCTCAAGAAACAACTGAACCAATCACTGAGCCAATCGCTGAACCAATCAATAATATCACCCAACAGCAACCAGAGCAAAAACAATTACATCAAGAACCACCACCACTTGCACAAAAAATACCGCTTTACACAACGACTCCGCTCAAACTGCCCAAAGGCAATCTCTTTGTTACAGCGGCACCAAAACAGCCAACAGAAAAATCAAATTCAAAATCATCTTTGGATAATCAACCAAAAGAATCAACTCAAATGCACCAACACGTACCAAAGCAAACCAAAGAAATTCCCATAAAAACAATTTCTTTTAAAGATCTTGGACTTGGTGGAAACAATGCTATTTTAACATTTGGAAACAGCGCTCACATGGGCATTCAAGGTGATAGTCCCGATATTCCAACCGGAGAAGAACTAAAATATATTACCTACCTCAATCAAATGGCCAACATGATCGTAAGCTCAATGCATGCCAACCCCCACAAACAATTAATTCATCGTAGAACGTATGAACAAGTTGTTTTTCACGTCAAAGTAGATCGAGCTGGCAACCTTTTGACCACGAGGATCATCCACCCAAGCAAACATGAAATCATTAATATTTTTATTCTCGAATCCGTTAAACAAGTTGGGCTCTTTAATCCCTTGCCAAATTTTATTAAAAAAGACACGTTCGAAATTAATTGGCGCATTTCAATGTAATTTTTTACACCGCCAACCTCTGCCCCTGGTTAACATCCAACCATTTTTATAGTATACTAATCATAAATCTATTAATTTTAAAAAAAATTAACGCTCAAAAAATAACTGATCAAAAATAATTAGTTCAAAAGAGAATCTATGAGTAAACGTAATTTCTACGAAGTCCTTGGCGTTAACAAAGATGCTTCTCTAGATGACATCAAGAAAGCGTATCGTAAACTGGCAATGAAATATCATCCAGACAGAAACCAAGGCGACAAAGACGCTGAAGAAATGTTTAAGCAAGCAGCAGAAGCGTATGAAGTTTTATCGGACGATAAAAAACGCGCTGCCTACGATGAGTACGGTCATGCTGGATACCAAAACATGCAAGGTGCTGGTGGTCATCAACACGCCAACATGGATGATATCTTTAGAAATTTCGGAGACATATTTGGTGGCGTAGATTTTGGCGATATCTTTGGGCAAGGCTCAGCGCAACGTCGCAAAAAAACAGGGCCAACTCCACAACGTGGTCATGATGTGATTAATGATGTAACCATTACACTTTCCGAAGCATACCTTGGTGTAAAAAAAGATGTTGCATACTACCATGCTTTTGCATGTACCGAGTGCAATCATCAAGGATACAAAAACAAAACGGATGTCGTCACATGCAGCCAATGTAAAGGCGCAGGACAAGTTCGTTATCAACAAGGATTTTTTGCAGTAGCGCAAGCATGCCATGCATGCCAGGGTCAAGGGTTCATTATCAAAAATCCATGCCCATCATGCAAAGGACAATCGCGCAAACAAGAGTTTGAACGCTTTACAGTCAACATTCCTGCTGGTATTTTTAACGGTGCAGAACTACGTGTTGCCGGTAAAGGTGATGCTGGAATCTATGGTGGACCAAGCGGAGATCTGTATCTTAAAATTAAAGTTGCCCAAGATAAACGCTTTATCAGGGAAGAAAACGATCTTGTATGCACATTAATGCTTACGTACCCACAGTTAGTGCTTGGATGCCAAGTAGAAATTGAACATATCGATGGATCAAAAATTGCAATTAAAGTTCCTAAGGGATGCCCTGTTGGTGAAAAAATTCTCGTTCCTGGAAAAGGATTTCCAAAATTAAAAGGCATGGGAACTGGTAACCTCGTGGTAATCACACAATGCCACATTCCAAAGAAATTAACATCTGAGCAAAAAGATGCCTTAGATATTTTTGCAACTCAGCTAGGTAACAGCACCGATGAACAAGATGGATTTATCAGATCTATTTTTAAGAAGTTTTTAGGTTAAATTCATTACCTGAATGAAAAATAAAAAAATAAGGCACTTAAAAAAAGTGCCTTATTTTTTATTTTTATACTAACTAACCTTGTCGACGTAGACCCGCACAACAAGCAATCCATCGTGCATGTTTTAATCGTGCATTTTTTTCAGAAATAATATGAGCGCTAGTTAAACCAGTTGAGGGTACTGTTACTGTTCGATCTGGTTCTTCAACAATTGGACTTGTTGGACAATCATTTGGATTTGGAGGACTTGTTGGACAATCATCTTTGCGAGCTGTTCCCGTTGGACTCGTTGGACATCCACTTGGATTTATTGAACATCCCTGTTGGTTGCATCCCTCTGCTGCTCTGAGCAAAGCATCTAACTCAATAACAGAATCAGTCCTTGAATTGAAATCTAACAAACCATCTTGAGTTGCTAATCCACGAGGCGATAATTCATCATTAGATGAATAAATTGGATATTCAACACCTTCGGGCCGTGTGTTAACTTTCAAAAGAGGATTTACACAAAACAAATTTGGCAATACAAAATTACATAAAAACAATACGCACAATACGTGACGCATTTTCATCTCGGCTCCTTGACCTGTTAAATAAATTTTATTTTTCAATTTTTAGTAAGGTAATGATCTGGCTTGCAGACACTATATAATCAAATTGATAATAAAGCAATATCCCCTACGGCTGATTTAAACAACAAACTATCATAGTAAGGTGTCAAAAAAAACAGTTCTAACAAAAAAAAACTGTTCTATCTAACCATAAGCTTTTTTGAAAAAAAATTTAATTTAGATCGCGAAGTTTTTAAAAACAATTGAAAAAATTCACTTTTTACAGACGGCTTGTTTCATTTTGTTCACAGAGTGAATAATTTAAACCTACAACAATAGATCTGGCATAGTACGTACTCATCAATTTTTGTAACTCTCTACGACGTTCTTCAAATTGTGAGCCTTGCGGTGTCGCATTCAATGCCAATGCCACGAGCTTCGCTTGTTTATCCAAATGTTGTTGCAATTGTAGCAAGTCACGTTGCTCTTTGGATAATTCTTTACCATTCTTAAATAACTGCAAAGTATGATAGAGTAATTCAGTCGCCCTATCTTTTAATTCTATTGCCACTGGATTTTGAATTTCGCCCTCAATCTGAGCAATGTGTTCCCTTGGTAGAGGATAAACCACGGGTCCCTCGGGAGATTTACCATGGTTAGGAGATTGACCATTGTGGGTTGGAACATACTGAGATTGACGATCAACCAGTAATCGATTTTTTTTCAATAATTGGTTTGCTGATTGAATCAAATCATCAGTATTTAAAGATCTATCAGAATGAACTCTTTTAGAACGAGCACTATCAGAACGAGAACGAACTGTACTTGCATCACAAGCAAAAAATTGTCCTGCAAACTGCGTTAATATTAAAGCCAAAAAAATCTGTATAAGTTTCATAAAAAATCCCTAAATAACCCCTAAACAAAACAACATTTAATTAGTATACACCAGCTTTTATCAAATAGGAACCTGGACCTTTTTAGCACTTTTTCGGGAGCGTTGGTACATTTGAGCATTTTGAATGTATAAACGCCTCAAGCTATCATAGAAAAATTCACGCTCAGCAGCTTTAACCACCGCTTGTTCATGCGCTTCAAATAATGCAACGGGGTATCCACGACCTTTTTCTATTTGACTGAGCACCATGCCACAAACTTGATCTACCAGAAGATTGTTGGATGCTATCCACCAGGGAAATTCTAAGCGAACAATTTCAAGGCCCGCATTAACATAGCAAAAATAGGGCTTCAAATGCGCTGGATATGCATAGGACACAGGAGCTTTGCTACAAAAAACTATCGACCTAGTTCCAGGCGTTAAAAATAACTGTGCAACATCCATATCGCTGAATTTATACCAGTTTTCAGTTTGCGCTATCTTGGTTTGACAATAATTGGCCTGAGCAATACGAAGAACATTTAAAAGATCCTTGGTTCTTGGAAAGCTCATATACGCAACATGCAAAATACGATGCTGATACAACTGATCAAAATAGTTCATAAATTGCGCAAAGAAGTTACGCTGCTGACCCTGCGCTTGCAAATCAATTTGAAAAAATATCATAGATCCATCAAGCATACACAAAAAAGGAGCATCACCTGCATTCATAGATTCAATCGATTTACTCACAGCAGTTTGGAGCTCTTGTTGTTCTCGATACAAATTTATAGATTCAGTTCCCATATCGATGGTCTCTTGGCCAGTTGCAACCACCAGTTCAGGTTGACTATCAAAAACAACCGAACTTTTATCGATTCCATACCGCAGCAAAACAGATCCAGTATTTACCAGATAACAAGCTGGCCCTTGGTGTTTATCATAATAAATCTGTGACCCATCAACTGCAAGAACGCTGTAGGGGTGAGGGCATGGCGCAATG
>Ga0207050_1005_pt3 | contig 60945 bp, 70 predicted proteins | sample Alteio_BWMinCont_64_FD_153291 | JGI IMG/M metagenome (GOLD analysis project Ga0207050, IMG submission 153291) | Enriched cells from forest soil in Barre Woods Harvard Forest LTER site, Petersham, Massachusetts, United States -... | ecosystem: Environmental > Terrestrial > Soil > Temperate forest >...
GTGTTTCAGCTTCCAAATACTATGGCCGCTTCTTCATCATCGATAATAACTCGACCGATGGATCGGTGGATTTTTTGTCGCGGCAAAAAGATTGCCATGTGTTTTTGACTCATAATTCCTATCTCGAATCCGGCTTTGGCCGCGATTGGCAGCAAACGATTTTGGATCGCTACAGCGAAAATCACTGGTGGCTGATCATCGATGCCGACGAAATTTTTACCTATCCAGCCAGCGAAACAATATCGCTGCCTCAGCTGTGCCACTATCTCGATAGCATCGGAGCGCAGGCCGTCTCGGCAATGATGCTCGATTTATACAGCAAAGAGCCTATTTCGGAAGCTGCATATAGTCCCGGCCAGCCGTTTACAGATGTCTGCAATTACTTTGACAGCGAATATAGCTTCTGGCCGCGCCCGCGACATATGAAATTATACAAAAAAACCGGCCATAGTATTTGGAAGCTGAAACACGATCGCGCGCCTTTATTGTTTCCGGCGATGGAACCGATCGGCGGACCACGTATTCGGGAATTTTATCCGCAATATCACAAACCCGGCCTGTTCACCGTGTTTAAAATGAAATTGATGCGTCAGATCGGGAAAATTTTAACTGCTCTCGAGATTAAGCTTAAAGGCGCCATGCTGATGCCCAGCGTTCTGTTCAAAGTGCCGCTTGTCAAAGGCGGCTGCGGCGCAAGGCTGATTGATTCGCATAGTGTCGCTAACGTTGAATTGGCGCCCATTACCGGGGCTTTGCTGCATTTTAAGTTTTTTGCCGACTTTCATAAACGCGTGGTCGAAGCCATGCATCGCGGCGAGCATTTCGACAGTGCCAGCGAATATGCGCTATATCTCGCGGGCCTTGAAAAAAATCCGCTGCTTTCGTTTTATTATGAAAAAAGCGTGAAATATGAAAATTCACGCCAATTGTCGAATCTCAATTTCATTAAAGACGATCTTTCATACGTCAATTACCGCCGGACACAGAGTTATGACACCGCGCTGCATGCGATTGAATCGTTACTGGATGAAGAACAGGCGGCAGAACCAGGTTCTGCAACCAAAAATGATCTTTCGAGCTGATCGTTTTTCTTGATTAGAAATAATCTTTCGCCAATGAACGAAAATTTATTGTCTTTTTTCGTTTTATCCACATGGAATTTTTATGCCTATAACACTGATATTCCAACTTAACTAGGTTGTGCGCAGGAAATCGAAATAAGGCGGCGATTGACCATCTCTGACCCATTTTTGCCTTTTTTGCATGCGACAAGAACCTCGGCCTCGAAAAGAACGTCCCTCGAGGCCGGCAACCAGAAATGAGGAGGATACTCATGTTGAATGAACCATCCCGACTGGCCGATTTTTCAACTCAGTTGGACAGCGAAACAGACAAGACATTGCTTTTAATCGATGATGATGTGGTGTCGCGCACTCGTCTTGCGCGGGCGCTTGAGCGCAAGGGATTCGATGTTCGCGCAACGGATAGCGTGCGTGAAGGCATGGAAATCATCCGTACTGAACAACCCAAATATGCGGTTATTGAGATTCGCTTGGGTGACGGCAATGGCCTCGAGATCGTTTCGGAAGTGCACAAATGGCGTTCGGATGCCCGCGTCGTCATGCTGACGGCGTATGGTAATATCGCGACCGCTGTAGCCGCCATTAAAGCCGGTGCTGTCGATTATCTGCCGAAGCCTGCCGATCCACATGCCGTGGAACTTGCGCTGTTTTCGGATGGTGACATCGCTCTGCCGCCTCCTCCGGAAGATCCCATGTCTGCCGACCGCGTGCGTTGGGAACATATCCAGCGCGTGTATGAACAGTATGGCCGCAATGTTTCGGAGACAGCTCGCCGTCTCCACATGCATCGCCGCACCTTGCAGCGTATTCTCAGCAAGCATGCGCCGCGCGACAATCAAGGCGGTAACGACAACAACCGCCGGGAAGAAAGATTAGCCAGCTAAAATCGGAACCGATTACTCACTGGCCTTGGCAAGGAATGACAATTCACCCTGAACGACGTTGCTGTTAAGGTCGGTGAGTGAAATCGGATAATCGCCTGTAAAGCAGGCATCGCAATATTGCGGTTGATTGGCATTGCGCTTGGTCTCGCCCATGGCGCGGTAAAGCCCATCCAGAGAAATAAAGGCAAGACTGTCGGCGCCAATAAAGCGGCACATCTGCTCGACCGTATAATTATGTGCCAGCAGCTTTTCCGGCTGCGGCGTGTCGATGCCATAAAAGCAGCTATGCCGCGTCGGCGGGCTGGAAATGCGCATATGCACTTCCTTGGCGCCGGCATGGCGGACCATCTCGACGATTTTGGTCGAAGTGGTACCTCTCACAATCGAATCATCGATGAGAACAACGCGTTTGCCCTCAATGAAGCGGCGATTGGCGTTGTGCTTGAGCTTGACGCCCAAATGGCGAATGCGTTCGGTCGGCTGAATGAAGGTGCGGCCGACATAATGATTACGGATAATGCCGAGATCGAAGGGGATGCCACTTTCTTCCGCATAGCCGATGGCAGAAGGCGTTCCAGAGTCCGGCACTGGCACAACAATATCGGCAGCAACCGGGTTTTCGCGTGCGAGTTCTACGCCGATATTCTTGCGCATCTCGTAAACCGAGCGGCCTTCGACCGACGAATCCGGCCGCGCGAAATAGATATATTCGAAAATGCAAAATTTGTGCGGCTTCGCCATAAAGGGATGCAGGCTCTCGACTTTTTCGCCATTAAGTACAACAAGTTCACCTGGTTCGATATCGCGAATGAACTCGGCGCCGATGATATCGAGCGCACAGGTTTCACTGGCAAGAACATATGCGCCGTCTTGCTTGCCGAGCACCAAAGGGCGTACGCCATGCGGATCGCGTGCGCCGATCACCATGTCTTTGGCTAGGCATACGATCGACCACGCTCCATCGATTTGCTTCAGCGCTTCGATCAGGCGGTCGACGACATTTCCGGTGCGCGCGGTCGCCATCAAATGGATGATGACCTCGGTATCCGACGTCGAACGGAACAGACAGCCGTGTTTCGCCAGGCTTTTCCGCAAGGTGTAAGCGTTAGTGAGGTTGCCGTTATGGGCGAGGGCAAATCCACCGAAATCGAAATCCGCAAATAAGGGCTGCACATTGCGCAATGCCGTTTCACCGGTTGTGGAATAGCGCGTATGGCCGATGGCGGAGCTGCCGATCAGGCGATTGATAACTGGCCCAGTATTGAAGTTCTCGCCAACCTGGCCGATGGCATGGTGGGAATGAAAATGCTCGCCGTCATAACTCACGATACCGCAGGCTTCCTGGCCGCGATGCTGCAGGGCATGCAGGCCAAGTGCTGTCATGGCCGCCGCCGAATCCTTCGCGATGATGCCGAAGACGCCGCATTCTTCCTTCAGTTTGTCATCATCGAAAGGATGTGTGGTGACTGTCATGGTTTGGTAGCCGGTTTATCCGTTGGTGAATTGGGTTGCTGATCGGTTATCTGCCGGACCTGATTTTGGACCGGGACAGTCGTTCCGGGCTTGGTTTCGGAAACGGCATCGCTTTTTGCGTTTACCGTACCAGTGACATTGGTAGGCGTAGGCGGTTGGTCAAGGCGTGGCTCAGGAGCAGGTTTTTCAATGGCATTGAGACGCTCCGTCACCTTTTTCATTTCTTCCTGGGGCAGCAAATTCTTCATAGCTTCTGCGCCTGAGACGAGCAAAGGCCTGCTTCTGGCTTGCGCCAGAGCTTCGGGCTCTCTTTCTTTCTCCGGCCATACCCATAAAGTGACCAGGAAAAGGAGACTTACGATTAAAACGCCGCGGGCAATGCCGAAGACGAACCCAAACGACCGGTCGATGGCGGTCAGAGCGCGGCCGCGGATGAAGCTGCTCAAAAAATACCCGAGCGGCAAAAGGATCAAAAGTGCGACACAAAACAGGCTGAAACCGGTTGCGACATCGGCGCCGAATTCATTCTTGATATGGGCATGCATCCAGGGGCGAAGAGAGGGGTAGAAATAGACGGTTATCAAAACCGCCCCTGTCCAGGCTGCCAGAGAAAGCACTTCGCGGACCAAACCGCGCCACAGTGCTAAGGCCCCGGAAATGAGGACTACGGCAATAACGCCGAGATCGACGACGTTTAACCCGGAATGATGTTCCATCAGCTAGGTTCCCTGCCTAATACCGGCATTATCTAGCACGAAATCAGTAAGAAAATATGCTTTCATAAAGTATCAGGCGCGCCAGATATTTAGCCATATTTTTAAAGCTTTAGGATGCAGTTTATTGAATCGAATCCCGCAATACGCGAGTTTTGGCAGTATTAGCCCGGTTTTTTAAACCTGGGTCTGAACAATGCTCTGATAGGCCGAAATGACCTTATCCCGGATGGCGACCACCGTTTGGATCATAAGTTCCGCATTATTCACGGCCGTGACGACGCTGGTGAGATCCGCCTTCCCGGTGGCTCCCACAGTGGCGGCTTTTTCGCCATCCTTGACGGCGCCGAGGGCGTCATTGGCAAAACCCTTCAGCGCATCGGCGAAGCTCTCGCCGCCATCGGAAACATCTATACCTTTACCCGCATTCGCGCCGGATTGGCGGTAGGCGCTAAGGGCGTCGGCGATATTCATGACCATGAGCGGATTTCCTTACCTTTATTGATTGAGCAGATTGATCGTGTTGAGCACCATGCCGCGCGCGGCGTCGATCATGTTGAGGTTCGCCTGATAGGCGTGTTGGGCTTCCATCATATCCATGGTTTCGGTGAGCGGATTGACGTTCGGCGTCAGGATGTAGCCATTGTTGTCGGCGGCTGGATTGGTCGGATCGAATTTTTTGACGAAGTCGCTACGATCGGTGATCACACCAGAAACTTTGACGCGCGATGCGCCCAGTGCGCGGTCGAATTCGTCCTTGAAAGTGACAATCTGGCGGCGATAGGGCTGCTGTCCTGGCGCGCTGGGCTGTGTACCGGCATTGGCGATATTTTCGGCGATCACCTTCATGCGCTGGTCCTGCGCCTGCAGGCCGGAGCCGGAGATCGAGAAAACGCGCGTTAGTTGATTGCTTTCTTCAGCAGCCATTTATTAGTTTCCTTTAACCGCTATGCGGAACCATCCGGTGACTTGCTTGTATATGCCGGTTATCAGCTGATAATTCACCGAGGTTTCCGATACCTGCATCATCTGCTGCTCGAGATCGACCGAATTGCCTGACGGCACCGTTTCGAACGATTTGGTTTTCATCGTTTTGTTGTTCACGCCGGCCATGGAGGCAGGAATGAGGTGCTTCGGATCGGTCACATTCATGCCGAAACTTTGATTAAGCGCATCGCCAAAAGTGAAGGGCGTGAGATCTTTTGCCTTATAGGCAGGCGTGTTGGCATTAGCGACGTTTTCCGAGAGCACGGATGATCTCTGATTGAGGTAATTCATCTTCTGCGTCAGAAGACGCATCAGGTTATCGCCGCTCATTTCCATATCGAAAGCTCCCGTCACAAGAATATGTGACCCGGCGCAGCTGTTGCTGCGGAGACACATACTGGTGGTTCAAAACTTAAAAAGAGGTTAACAAACAGCATTGGCGTCGATACCAATCTCGGCTAGGATTTTTGAATGACCGAAGACGAAGAACCACAAGGACCTTATTCACCGCTTAGATCAAACCGCAGGGCCGCGGCTGTTGCGATCAAGGGCGGGGAATCAAACCCTGATTCCCTTCCCAAGATTATCGCGTCAGGCCGCGGGAAGCTAGCAGAGCAGATACTGGAGCTGGCTTTGGCCAAGGGCGTTAAGGTTCGGGAGGATGCAGATTTGGCCGAATTACTGGTAAAACTCGATCTCGATACGCCGATTCCCGGCGAAGCAATCGTTGCGGTAGCGGAAATTTTGGCGAGGGTATATGAAGCCAATGCCCGCATGAAGCCTGCCTAGCCGTACTCAGGATACCAATTATGGACCAGACCCCCAATTCCTCCATCAACGCGCTCGATGAGTTGATCGCGATACGTGATTATGTACTTACTGCGCAGCGACAGCTGAAATCCGGAAAAATGCCGGATATGACCACACTGGAAAAACGCACCAATGAATTGTGCCGCATCATTGAGCGGGCGTCATCCGACATTCAGCAAAAGTGCGCGCCGGAGCTCAAGGAGCTTGCACGCCAGCTTGATGATTGCGAGCAGGAACTGCGCGCTTTCTATACGACGGTGCAATTGGCATCGGATCCGCTGAATGACTAATGCCGATGTGGAAAGCATTTCCTGGCTGCGGGTTGTTTTGTCCATCGCCGCCGTTGCCGGTTTGCTGGCGTTCTTCGCTTTCACACTGAAATATTTTAAAATGCGCGGCTTCAGAATGCCAGGCGTGCAGCAGGATGGACGACGTCTGCATATCGTTGAAAATCTCATGATCGATCCACGGCGGCGTCTCGTGATCGTGCGCTGCGACGGTGCGGAGCATCTGCTTTTGCTCGGCGTCAATCAGGATATTGTGATTGAGACGAATCTCGACAAAAGTCGGCTGCAAGTCAAAGGCGGGGCATGACGCGTATCACAAAACAAAACATAAAATACGGCGCGATAGCCGCTGTGCTCGCTTGGGGCGCATTCATGTTCCAGGCCGTGCCCGCGCTTGCGCAATCGGTCAATATCGATCTGGGGCAGGGGCCGACGACGACTGCAAAGCTGGTTCAGCTGATCCTGCTCATCACGGTCATTTCTCTGGCGCCGTCAATTTTGGTGATGGTGACGTGCTTCACGCGTGTAGTCGTGGTGCTGTCGTTCTTGCGCACGGCGCTGGGCACCAATCAAACGCCACCCAATGTCGTGCTTATTAGCCTTGCGCTGTTTCTGACCCTGTTCATCATGCAGCCGACTTTCGATCAGGCTTGGGACAATGGATTGCAGCCGCTGATGAACAACCAGATCGATGAGAGTATATCGTTCGACCGTACCGTCGAGCCATTCCATGATTTTATGCTGAAGCATACGCGGCCGAAGGATATTGATCTCTTCACCGAACTCAGCAAAACCGATAATAAAAATGCGACAGCCACGAAGCCGGGATCGACAAATCCGCCCACCAATAAATCGCCTGCCGCGAATGGCAAAACACCAGCCGCGGGCGCTCAGAAGGATGGCGTAGAAGAAGTTTCGCTGCGCGCCCTCATTCCCGCTTTCATGATTTCCGAATTGCGCCGCGCCTTCGAAATCGGTTTTCTGCTGTTTCTGCCGTTTCTGATCATCGATATGGTCGTGGCCTCGATCCTCATGTCGATGGGCATGATGATGTTGCCGCCATCCCTCATTTCTTTACCATTCAAAATCATTTTCTTTGTACTTGTAGATGGTTGGTATCTGGTGGCGGGGAGCCTGATCCAGAGCTATGGGGGGAGTTAAACTTCAGGTTGTGTTTACTTATTATTTTAAAAGCATTACCGTCAGCTAATGAGCAACTTCAAAATATTTGGGGATCGTAATGCCAAATGATGCCAATGATTCCGCGCCTAGACCCGTTGATACACATCTTGGTTCCTTGATTCGAAGGGAGAGAACCCTTAAGGGCATGTCTCAGGAGCAACTGGGAGATGCGCTTGGGTTAACATTTCAACAAGTTCAAAAATATGAGAGAGGCGTAAATAGAGTAAGTGTCAGCAGGCTGATTGATATATCGCGAGCTCTTGATGTTCCGGTTTCACATTTTCTCGATAACCTGACTCAAGATGCTGCAAGCGATATGACCGGAGCAAAAACGCAGGTAACAACTCACAGCCTGGGACCAGTTGGAAGACTGCATCTTGAGCATATTCGTCATTTCAATCAATTATCTCCAGACAGGCGTGATGCAATTTTTCAACTAACCAAAACAGTAGCAGAAAAGCTGGAAAGTGGCGTCAACTGATAAAGTTAGTTTTTAGCCGATGATACCACTGGCCTATTTGCCGACAACCCAACCGCCGCATTCTCCTGTCTGCGCACTTCATTAAGCTGCGCCTGCGACAGTTGAAAACCTGCCAGCACGCGATAATTGGGGCCGGTCTGCTTCTGATCTTTGGGCAATGGAATAAAGACGTGCAGTTCTTGTTCCTGCTCGGCGGTTTTTTCGCTGTCCTTGAATTTGAAATCGACCGACATCTGGTTTTTGTTGAGAATGCCCTGATCGGGGTCGAGCACGGCAATAAAGAAGGGAAATTCTGCCTTATCGCCGCCAAGGCGCGGGCCTTTCGCTGCGGTAAAGGCAAGTTTAAACGCGATATCGATGCCTTCATCCTGGTAAGAACAGGTGCCGGCAACGTTTTTCATATGCGCGGCTGCCACCAACTGAGCCGGATCGGCATTTTCCGTGCCATAATCATCTGCCGTGCCGAGTTCGCGCACAATCGCGACCTGCGGGCAGATAAGATGTGGCTTGTAGGTATCCCTCGCTGCCTTGGCTTCGGCGGCTTTCTCTTCCTTGGTTTCTTCGTCCTTGGCGGCCTGTTCGTCCTCTTCCTTCTTGCTCGCGCAGGAGGCAAGAGAGGCCATGAGAAGCAAAACGCAAAAGGCATGTCTGAATCTCATCTCAGGCTCCAAGTTTCGTGGCTACACGATCGAGGATCGCCATGCCCTCGTCAATTTGCGCTTCGGTAATGATCAGCGGCGGAACGAAGCGAACGACATTTTCTGCTGCATTAATGCAAAGCATTTTTTCCGCGCGCAATGCTTTCGTCACGGCAAGGTTTTCGGGAATACAGCGCAATCCCTGCATCATGCCTTTGCCGCGATGATCGGCAAAAACCTTGGGATGTTTTTTGAGCATTTCCTCAAGGCGCTTCCATAAATAATCACCACGCTTCTTAACCGTATCGAAGAATCCGGGCTTCAGCATTTCATCCAGCACCGCATTGCCGACGGAACATGCAAGCGGATTGCCGCCATAGGTTGAGCCATGCGTGCCTGGCGTCATTCCCTGCGCCGCCTTCGCGGTGGCAAGACAGGCTCCAATAGGGAAGCCGTTGCCGAGCGACTTTGCGATGCACATCACATCCGGCGTCACATCCGACCATTCATGAGCGAACAGCTTGCCGGTGCGGCCCATGCCGCATTGGATTTCATCGAAATAGAGCAACAGGCCGAACTCGTCGCAGGTTGCGCGCAGCGCGCGGAGAAATTCCGGGCTGGCTGGTTTCATGCCGCCTTCGCCCAAAACTGGTTCAATGACTATGCCTGCTGTTTCCTCGGTAATCTTGCCGCGCACTTCATTCATGTTTTCCCATGCGACCAGATCAAAACCGTCTGTCATCGGACCGAAGCCCTTGGTCATCTTTTCAGTTTTGGCTGCGGCAATGGCAGCCAACGTCCTGCCATGGAAATTGCCCTGGAAGCTGATAATCCGGTAACGCTGTGGTTTGCCGATGGTGCTGAAATATTTGCGGATCACTTTGATGCCGCATTCCCATGCCTCAACGCCGGAATTCTGGAAAAACACTGTGTCGGCGAAAGTAAGATCGACCAGCCGCTTCGCCAGATTTTCACTTACATGCGTATGGAAGATGTTTGATGTCGTCCATAATTTATCGGCTTGGTCCTTCAGCGCCTTGGCGATGACCGGGTTTGCGTGGCCAAGGCCTGCAACGGCAATACCCGCTATGAAGTCGATATAGCGATCGCCCTTGTCGTCGAACATGTAAACGCCTTCGCCGCGCTCGAAATAAATATCGGCGCGGTTATAGACCGGCATGATGACCGGGAAATTGTTCAGATCTGGCGGCGGAGCGTCATCCATTTGTTTTCTCAGGATTTGATTTTGTAACCGGTGGCGAACATGCGGTAGCAGATCAGCAACAGTATGGCATCAACCACGGCCATCACGATCAGCCCCACACCCAATGTACCGTCCGACACGCCGATAAATCCATAACGAAATCCATCGATCATGTAGAAAAACGGGTTGAGATGGCACAACAGCTTCCACGCGCCCGGCAGCCGGTCGGCGCTATAAAAGGTGCCTGAGAGGAACGTGGCCGGCATAATGATGAAATTCTGCACCGCCGCCATATGATCGAATTTCTCCGACCATAAGCCGCCAATAAGGCCCAGCAAGGCCAGCATCGTCGAGCCCATCAGCGCGTGATAGGCGATATATTCCGGATGCTCGACCGGCAGGTGCGTAAACGGCACCAGCACGAGGATTGAAGCTGTTCCCACCGCAAGACCGCGGACAATGCCGCCAAGAGAATACCCTATCGTCATCTCAAGCGCAGATATTGGAGGCATGAGCACATCAACGATATTGCCCTGAACCTTCGAAATCACGATAGAGCTTGAGGTATTGGCAAAGGCGTTCTGCGCCATCGACATCATGATCAGTCCCGGCGCGAGGAACGAAAGATAGGGAATATCGCCGATCATCCGGCTCGCGCCGCCCAATGCTAGCGCAAACACGGTATAGAAAAGCAATGTAGTGATAACCGGTGCGATGATGGTTTGCGTGTAAACCTTCACGAACCTTTTTGTCTCTTTCCACGTAAGCGTCCAGAGACCGAGCCAGTTAACAGGATCGAGATTTCGGGGAAAAGGGGCGGCAGCGACGAGAGGCTTATTCATGCCGCCAGATTGATGGATTTTTGCCGAAGGCGCAAGCGGTGCGGCAATTATTTTGGCGGTTCCATCTTAAGGCACCAGCACATGATCGCCTTTTGCACATGCAAACGATTTTCGGCTTCGTCAAGCACGACCGATTGCTTGCCGTCGATGACGTCATCGGTCACTTCCTCGCCGCGATGGGCAGGCAGACAATGCATGAATATGGCGGTCGGTTTCGCGCGGCGCATGAATTCGGCATTGACCTGATAGGGCGCCAGGCGTTCCTGCCGCACGGCGGCATCGCTGTTATGCATCGAAACCCAGCAATCGGTGATGACGATATCGGCGCCCTTGGCAGCCTCAATATCGGCCGAAACGTCGATCCGGCCACCTTTTTTCTGAACCGCGGCAAGCAATTCCGCTGGCGGAGAGAATTCCGGCGGGCAAATAATGCGCAGCGAGAAATCGAGCGCCGGTGCCGCATGCATCCAGCTGGTCAGCACATTGTTGTCGCCGTCGCCGCTCCAAACCGCGGTTTTGCCGGCGATGGAGCCGAGCTTTTCCTCGACCGTCATGATATCCGCCATCACCTGACATGGATGCGAACGGTCGGTGAGGCCATTGATAACGGGTACGCTCGCACCTTCCGCAAGCTCGAACAATTTATGCTCTGCAAAAGTGCGCAGCATGATGATATCGACATAACGCGACAGCACACGGCCGGTATCGGCAATTGTCTCGCCGCGCCCCAGCTGGATTTCCGCGCCGGATAATGTGGTGACATTGCCGCCCAACTGGCGCATGCCGACTTCAAACGAAACGCGCGTGCGGGTCGAAGGCTTTTCAAAAATAAGCGCCAGTGTCTTGCCTTCCATCGGGAGGAAAGCCAGCGGCTTTTTCTTCATATTATGCGCGGAAGAGAGAATCGCCTTGAGCTCGGCGGGCTCAATTTTATCCAGGCTAAGAAAATCTTGATTAGAAACCGTGGCGGATTCAGGACTGATTTTGGTTGAGCGAAGCATGTTGGTTATTTTCCGAATTAACCATATTTGGGATTGGGTTTACATTACTTCATGAAATCAAACAGGTCTAGCCGTGCTTGGTCTGTGTGAGCCAGTCCAGTTTGGCCGGACGGTTCTCGAGATAACTGGTCAGGGCTGCCAGTACCCGCTCGTCATAGGCTTTGCCCGCATCACGCATCATTTGTTTGAGCGCTTCCTTTAATTCCAAGCTTGGACGATGTGCGCGGGGGCTTACCAGTGCGACATAGGTATTTGCAGCAGATACGATGCGCGCCGTGATCGATATTTCGTCGCCCTTGAGGCCTTGCGGTGCGCCGGTGCCGTCTACGCGTTCCATAACTTGACGCAAGGTGGCAACCACCGGGCCAGTGAAGTCGATGATTGAGAGAATATCGGCAGATGTCAGGATGCTGTCGCGCACGCGCTGTAATTCTTCGGGCGAAAGCGGGGTGGTTTTGGTGAGGATTTCGCGCGGCACCAGAACCTTGCCGAAATTCATCAGCGAGCCCGCGATTTCCGCCGTTTCGATCATCTTCTCGTCCAGCACCATTTCCTCGGCAATCGCGCGCGCCAGCTGGCCTACGCGGGCGGAGTGGCCGGCAGCATAAGGATCGCGGCGGTCGACGACCGCGACCAGCGTTCCTATAACCTGGCGCAACATAGTTTCGCGGCGTTCGCGCTCGACGATGAGGTTGGTGAGGTCTTCCTCACGCACCATCACACCACCCGGAAAATCGCTCGACGGCTTTATCGCTTCGTAATGCACCTGCACGAAACGCGGCAGGCCGCTGCTGTCGGTCGATTGTTCCATCGCCTTGATCGATTGGCCGGTTTTGCGGACCTCGTTGAGCCTTGCTTCAAGCCGACGCGCAGTGTCGGCGCCGATAACGCGAGTTGGCATTTTGCCGATGATATCCTTCATCTCGGCGCCCATGGCAGTCGCAGCGTACTGATTGACGAACCAGTAGCGGTTCTGCAGATCGAAAATCATCACCGATTCCGGATGACAATTCATGATCAGCTGCAGCAAGTCTTCCTGATGATGCAGACGCTTCTGCACTTGATCGAGGCGCGTCTGATAGCTGGAAGAAATCCGGCCATGCTCCAGGCGCTGGGTCGCCGTCACGCTGATGAAGACAAACAGCACCAGCGGCAAGACGACGACGCAGATATCACGGAAAATCTCATCCTGATCCGGCAGATGTGAAGCCGGCATGCTGATCCACATCCACAACCCATACGCGCTTGCCGCCAAAAGGATGGGGCACAACGCATAAGCTAGAAATGGCCTCCACCTCACTTGCGGGGCTGTTGCAATCATGATGTCTGAGCTTGGAGTCATGCGGTATTACGGCCGGTATCGGGGCTTGAGGCTGGGGTGTAATAAATCTAGCCTCGACATCTGAAAGTAGAGTTAAGGGGACGGTTACGAATCCTTAACCAACTGCCTTCACGTTTATTAACGAATACCGTCATGCCCCTGATTTTCCATGGCTGAGCAAGTACCCCCGCGCCCTTCGCTGCAAGAAAAGGCGTTGCTGGATTACATCGAACGGCTGGACAAACGCCGGTCCGGGCGATTGGCCCTGCATGTCAAGCTGTCGCGCCTGTCGCGGGAGCATGCCCGAGCCCATTACCTGCAAATGGCGACGGATATGTTTTCCGCTGCCATTCGGACGCTGGAAGGGCAGTTTTTTACGCTGCATAACCACGACCTAGTATTCGTCGCGGTTTCCGCTCCATTTGCGATGCTGGACCGGATCGTTGACCGGTTGCGTTCGCTGTTCAGCGAAGATCCTGTGCTTGCGCACAAGGATTCCGGCGATCAGTCGTTCTGCACCTGGTATCGCCTCGAGACCGATTATGACGCGCTGCGTTCGGCAGCGCGGCAGTGGCTGAGAGACGCGGAGCAGGCTCAGGTCGATTATTCCCGTAAGGATCCGCTGGCAGGGCTCACGCCCATTCAGCCGGATTTGCTTGGCCGCATCGAACATACCCTTGAAAAAACCGATGTCACCAACCTCACCCGCAGGCAAATAATCAGCACGATCATACCGGGGCAAGCACCACAACCGATATTCGAGGAACTTTATGTTTCTATCCTCGATTTACAGGCCGCGATTACACCCGGCGTGAACTGGCTAGCCGATCCGTGGCTGTTTCAGTATCTCACGCACACGCTGGATAAGCGCATGATGGCGATGCTGACCAAAAACGGCCCGCCGCGCGAGCGACCATTCAGTATTAATCTGAATGTCGCCAGCGTGCTGTCGCCGGAATTCCGCCGTTTTGACGAGATTACCTCGCCGCAGGTGCGGGGAAGGCCGATGATCGAGTTCAGCAAGCTGGACGTTTTTGCAGATATGGGCGCCTTTATCTTTGCCCGCGATTTTCTGCATGAGCGCGGCTACCGCGTTTGCCTTGACGGCCTGACGCATCTGACACTGCCTTACTGTAACCGTGCACGGCTGGGTTTCGATCTGATCAAAATCTTCTGGAGGCCCGAAGGCATAGAAGATATGCAGGCCGAAATGCTGCCAGCCGTGCGCGATATTGTCATGGAAGCAGGGCAGGCGCGGGTGATTTTATGCCGCTGTGAAAATGCCAAGGCGCTGGAAATAGGCCAGCAGCTCGGCATTGTTATGTTTCAGGGACGGCATATAGACAGGATAATCACCGCGAAAGGCCCCAAAGGCTAGGGCGCGCGCTTTCGTTATTCGGGCCGGTTACTGTTTGCCGGCCTTTATGCCCCCAGTTTGCCGGGAGATAGGTTCCCGACTTTGAGGCCATTTAATACCCATATTATACCACAGCCAAAAACAGCGTCAAGGGTTTTTTGCGAAAAGGTTGCAGGAATATTACCATTGATTCAATGCCTTGGGATTTTAACCATAATTCTTTTGATTTTTCTTGCAATGGTATGGCTTGGGTGAATAATTCTTTAGCATCGGCCTTTTTTGTCATTGACTTTGTGCAACAATATAAGTGCCGTTGTACCAAGGTATATGGAAGAATCCTCTGGCGACATCTATGGTGATTTTCGTTTGTTGAGGTATGACCCGTCCATAATCTTCAGAACTGATCTGGATTTGTTCGGTGCTATCAGTGGCGGGCGGTTGGCCGGGGGTTGGAATATAAACGAAGCAGTTTTCGCTCACGATGCCCGTTTTGTTGTCGGTGGAAACGGTAAACTTTTTGTCGAGGATCAGAAGAGTCTGCGTGTTTGTAATGGAATGATCGAGCGATTGGTTAAACTCTAATACAAAATATGTAAAAAGAAGCGTCAGCGCTAAAGTAGATGTCATGCGCGCCATATAAAGCTGCACTAAAGGCTTTTCGCGATCATCCGGCAATCCGGTCATGTAAGGCCAGACAGGAAATTTTCTCGACATGAAGAAGGTAAATACACAAGCTGGAATTAAGGAGATCAGCGCGACGTGAACAATGCTGTCAAAATACCGGAAGGGGTGTATGTGGGTGCATAGATAAAAAACGACAATAATTGAAATGAAGAGCGAAACCGCTATGGGCGCGTTCATGCGGAAAATGAGGCCGCCTCTTAATTGATTTTCGAATTCTTCCAGTTTTTGCCGTTCTTCCGGTGTTTGCGCGCGTGTTTCCCTGTTTTTAAGGTCTTTTAATTTTGACGTGTAGTCGGTCGGCGACATGGCGAAGAAAACCATGTTCCCCGATAACTTCAATAACTCTTCTTCGAGTTTTTTCCGCTCATCTGGATTATCGGTGTGTGTCCATTTGTAGATAAGTCTTTCCATTGCTGACTTTTTGTCTTTTGCCGGTTGCAGCCAGATTTTGTTACAAAAAGAACGGCACAAGATAAAAGCTATGACACCGCTCAAGATTATTGCCGGAAGTGCTATGTGGGCATCGGTGGTGCCCGGTATCGCAATGGAAACCGCGACTGTGCCGACTAAAAACGCTATGGCGGAGATGCCATAGGTCATTCTGGACGCAAGTTGCAGATTTTCCTTGGTCTCCAATTCCGCGGCCTGAAGGGGGGATATTATTTGGTTTTCGCCCGTTATGAGATCGCGTATTGCCGGCATGGAATTTCTGCCTCTCCAAAAACCGAGATTGGTTTGTAGCAGGGCAAGATTAGTTGATTTCGTTTAAAGATTTGTGAAAAGGGCAATTCAACTGTTTCTAGCAGGAGTTATTTCCTCCACTTACCCTTTTCCTCATACGGATTATCCCCCTTCTTCAGCTGCCATCTGATCGGCACGCCTTCGAGGGCAAAGGTTTTGCGGAGGCCGCGGGTTAGGAAGCGGGTGTAGCTGTCGGGGAGATTGACGGGTTTGTTGACCCAGATGGCGAAAGTGGGCGGGCGGGATTTGATTTGAGTCATGTAGCGCAGCTTGATGCGGCGGCCGGCTGTGATGGGTGGGGGATTGTCTTCTTCCATCGCTTCCAGCCAGCGGTTGAGCTTGCCGGTCGATACACGGATATTCCAGGTTTCATAAATTTTCATCACGCTTTTCATGAGATCGTTGAGGCCGTCGCCTTCGAGCGCGGAGATTGTTACCATGGGCAGGCCGTCGAGTTGCGCCAGAGAGTCCTCAACGCGTTCGGTGATATCGCGCAGGGTTTTTTTCTTGTCCTTGATCGCATCCCATTTGTTGACGGCGAGCACCAGCGCTCGGCCTTCTTCGGCGACGTGATGGGCGATGGTGAGATCCTGTTTTTCCAAGCCTTGCGATGCATCGATCACCAGCACCACGACATGGGCGAGACGGATGGCGCGGATGCTTTCATGGCCGCTCATTTTCTCGAGCTTTTCCGTGACCCTGGCGCGTTTGCGCAGGCCGGCGGTATCGACGAGGCGTATCGGCTTGCCTTTGTAACTCCAGCCGATGGGGATAGCGTCGCGCGTAAGGCCGGGCTCGGGGCCGGTGATCATGCGATCTTCGCCGATTAGTTTATTCACTAGCGTGGATTTGCCGACATTGGGACGGCCGACGATGGCGACGTGAAGGTTTTTATCTTCTTCGGGTATTTCTGGTTCTTCTTCCTTGCGTTTGCGCCTTTCCTTGCGCGTGGGTTTTTCGGATCTGGCGGACTCGGGAAGTTTGTTTTGCAAGACTTCGTATAATTCCATCAATCCTTCGCCATGCGTGGCGGAGATGGCGATGGGTTCGCCGAAACCGAGCGCGGCGAATTCCTCGAAACGGTCGGGCAGGTAAGTGCCATCGCATTTGTTGCCGAGCAGGATAATGGGCTTCCCGGTTTTTCGTATCTCGGCAGCAATCGCTTTATCGTCCGGCGTGAGGCCTGCGCGCGCATCGACCATGAGGAGGATGATATCGGTCAGCGCCAGCGCCTTTTGCGTTTGCGTGGCGGTGCGGGCGGCGAGGCTGCCTTTGGCGCGCTTGTCCTCAAGCCCTGCGGTATCGAGCAGGCGGAAGGAGAGATCGAACAGCTCACCTTCGCCCTCGCGCCAGTCGCGCGTGACGCCGGGCGTATCATCGACAATCGCCATATGCTTGCCGATGAGGCGGTTGAACAGAGTTGATTTGCCGACGTTGGGGCGGCCGGCGATTGTTATTGTGAAGGGCATAGGTGGCTGGTGGTTGGTGGCTAGGAAAGTATAATGTTTATAGCCTTTACTAGCCAGCCACCAGCCACTATTTCAACGCCACAATCCGCCGTGTACCTCTTTAAGTTTCCGTATATGCGGATCGTCTTCAAGTAGTGCGCGGTCAAAAACAAGGGTCTTATTCGGATGCTCGCAAATCGCCGCAATTTCGTTGGGCTTGATGCTTAGGCGCCATGTTTGCCTTGCTTCAGGTTTTTTCGATTTGAATGCTTTCCATGAAAGTAAAGCGATGTTTTTGCCTTGATTGGGACACCGCACGGATAAACTACGTATGATTTCTGTGTAAGCCTCTCTCGCTCGATCGGCAAGATATTGGCATGCTTCATAGCTCTCCTTATCTGTCCAATCTTTTTGATTCCGAAGCAGCGGCTCGATAGTCAAATCAAGTCCTTTATTCGTTCCGTATTTGACGGAGAATGCCGTATATTCGGCGGGATTATCGGGTATGGGTGTATTTGGCGACTCTAGAAAAAACAGCAACCTGTAAAATGCCATTTCTGCCATCGCCGTTTCAACACTTTCTGCCGCGTAGAACACCCCTTCTTTTTGGCCGCGACGGCGAAAACGCGAGCCTCGCTCATATGGTTCATAACGAAAGGGCGTGAATAAAAGGTAATGATAACTGGACAACTCCGGCGGATAAGGCGGCTTTTTTTCCTCGAGCAATTCCTCCAATCGTTTCTGTTCCTGGAATGTCTCCACGAGTTTCAATGTCGAAACCCTGTTCTGAGCTTCAACAATTCGCCAGCAACTATCAGCCAGGGAGTGAAAATTAGACGAGAGCGCGGCGGCTGTCCAAATACGATAAGACATCAATCAAGCCTTCAATCTTTTTTACTCGTTCGATTGGTATTTGACCGAAAGCCAAATTTTTATTGCGCATCCACTTAGCCGCGCTTGCATCCTCGCCGCCGACGAGAGCGTCCAGCGATCTAAAGAGTCTGACAAGCAGGAGAGATAGTTCATACTCTTTAGAATCTTTTTTCAAAAGATTGGTAGCGTTTGCAATACGCGAGAGTTGCGGTTCGGATACGCCTATGATGTCTGAAAGCTCTACGTTCGATATGCTCAACTTGCGGGCAGCGCTAATAACCGCCTTGGAGACGATTGCTTCATCGCTAGGGATTGTTCCATGATCTCTATTTAGGCGGGACATACAGTCTCCTTTCCTAGGAAATTTTACACTATTATTATTTCAAATGAAAGTATATAAATGGTTAACGTGTATGTAAATGAAGGAGAAATCACTTCAACGTCACTAACCGCCCCGAATCCAGCACCACATACATCGTATTGTTGGCGATAATCGGCGGGATGTAGATCGGGCTGCCGAGTTCGATTGTGTCCAGCTGTTTGCCGTCTTCTACGGCGAATGAGATTAGGTTTCCTTGCGAATTCACGAGCCACAGGCGATTGGCGGCCAGAACCGGGCCGGCCCAGGAGATGCGGTCGGAATCGCGGTCGTCGGGGTCCTCGAATTTCGGCAGGCTTTGCACCCAGATGACGCGGCCGCTGTCGCGGGCGAGGGCGATGAGTTCGCTGTCATTGCTGAAGATGAAGACGGCATCACCCGCAACGATAGGCGTGAACACGCCGCCGATATCGGCTTCCCACACGCGGTCGCCGGTGCGCGCGTCAATCGCGGCCACGCGGCCGGAATGGCTGATGGCGTAGACGCGGCCCTGATTGACGACGGGCAGACCGCGGATATCGGCAATCGCCGGCATGGCGCCGACCTGCGTCGGCACGGTCAATGTATAGCTCCAGGCGACGCGGCCGTTTTGCGGGATGAGGCTGAAAATTTCGCCGGAGCTGTAGGCGGCGATGACGCTGTCGGTTGTCGCGGCTGGGCTCGATGCGCCCATGAGCGTTGCGCTTTCGGTGATGCCGCGGTGATGCCACAGTACCTCGCCGGTTTTGGCGTCGAGCGCCTGCAGTTCATTATCGATGCTTACGATATAGACATGCTCGTTGAAAATCGTGGGCGCGCCGCGGATGGGGTTGAGCAGCATCTTGCGCCAGAAAACTTTTCCGTCGTTGGGATTGATCGCCAATACCTCGCCGAAGCCGGTGGTGGCGTAAAGCGTATCGGTATCGAAGGCCAAACCGCCGCCAACTGCATTTTCATCGCGGTCCTTTGGTGTGGTATCGAATTCCCAGATGCGGTCGCCGGTTTTATCGTCGAAGGCGCGCACATTGCCTTGCGCATCCATGGTGAAGACCATGCCGTTGCCGGTGACGGGCGGGGCGAGCAGTTTGAAATCGGAATTCGAGCCTTCGCCGATGCCAGACGTCCAGATTTCCTTGGGCTTCGGTTCGATGGCGGCGTTGGGTTCCTTGTGCGCGGCGTCAAATCCGTTTTGCGACCAATCTTTCACGACGTCGATCGGCGGCACGACGGGTTTGGTGGCGCTGAGATCTTTATCCGGCTCGACTTTATGCGATTGCTCTAGAATGGCGATGCGCTTGCCCTTTACCGTGCTGCCGATTTTGGAATCGCTGCCGCAGGCCGCCAATGCGATGAGGGCAACAAGGGTGACGAGCGCGCGCGCTTTATTCATTGTTATGGACATCGGGATTAGTTGGCGAGGAAGCGTACCATATCACCAGCGCGGGCGATGAGGCTAGGTGGCGCATCGGCGTTTTGGGACAATTCGGTGAATATCTGTTTCGCCTTTTCCTTATTGCCTGCTTTTAACGCCAGATAGCCGGCATCTTCCATCGCCGTATAGCGGAATGGCGCGTTATCGGCGAGGAGGGGCTGCAGGCGTTTTTCCAGCACGGCGGGGTCACTGCTATCCATTTGCGTCTGCACCGAATAAAGATCCGCCAGCTGGCGGAAGGCGGGATCGGCTTTGTTGTCGTTCGCGACTTGATCGTAAAGGGCGACGGCTTTCTTCGCATCGCTGTTGGCGGAGGCCAGGCTGGCGGCGTGCAGCAAGGCAAAGGTGGACTGCGTCTCGCCATGATTTTTGGCGGCGAAGGTTGTGAGGATTTCGATTTGCTTGTTGGTATCGGTATCTGGATTGTTGAGGATGGCGCTTAATTCGTCGGTGGCTTTTTGCTGCTTGCCGGATTGCCAGGAATTGTATGTCACTGTGCCGGCAGTGACGATGACGATGGCGAGGGCGAAGGTGATGACCCAGCCGCCATAGCGTTTCCACAACGCCTCCATTTTCTGGCGTTCGAAGTCTTCGTCGATTTCCTGGATAAAAGTGTTTGGTTGGGTCATCGGTCAGTTTTTCCACTTGATCGAGCAGCCGATGCTCGGCTGCTGGTTGGGGGCGGGTTTGCCGGTTTCGGCGTATTGCTTCATGGCCTCGAACAATTCGCGTTTGCCGTTTTTGGGAAGGGGTTTGTTGCCGGCGCTGTCGAGGCGGCCATGATAGACTAGTTTCTGTCCAGCATCGAAGCCATAAAATTCAGGGGTGCAGACGGCATCGAAGGCGCGGGCAACATTCTGTGTTTCGTCATAGAGATAGGGGAAGGGGAATGATTTCGCCGCCGCCAGCTTTTGCATGTTTTCGAAGCTGTCTTCGGGATAATTGGCGGCATCGTTGGCTGAAATCGCGACCGAGCCGATGCCGAGAGCTTTCAGCTCCTTCATATCGGCTATGATGCGGTCGAGCGCGCCTTTCACGTAGGGGCAGTGGTTGCACATGAATATGACGACAGTGCCCTTGGCGCCATGCACATCGGCAATGGTGTAGGTTTTGCCGTCGGTGCTCTTGAGGCTGAAATAGGGGGCCGGATCGCCGATTTCTAATTTGCGTTTTTGATCTTTGACGGCGGGTTGAGACATGGCAATCTCCCTTGATCTTGCGCTGATATAAGGAATATCGAACCGGCTCCTGCGGCGCAAGCCGCGAAACTGCTTATATTTGGCATGCCAGCATGGCTTTTTTTGGATTTGAGCTTGGAGGCGCCGTGACATTCAGCCGCGTTGAGCCGGGCGATGACTGTTAGCGCTCTCACCGATGCCACGATTTTCACCGGCGAGGCTTTCGTCGAAGGGCATGCCTTGCTGGTCAAGGACGGCAAGGTTGCCGATATCGTGCGGAAAATCCCGGGTGACGCAAAGGTGGTTTCGCATGCCGGGAAAATTTTGGCGCCCGGGTTCATCGATGCGCAGGTGAATGGTGGCGGGAATGTTTTCTTGAACAATACGCCGACAGCGGAAGCTTGTTTGGCGATTGCGGCGGCGCATCGGGCGTACGGTACTTCGCATATTCTGCCGACGGTGATTACCGATACGCCTGAGGTGACTGCAAAAGCTGTGGCCGCCGTGCGCGAGGCGCGGCGCAAAGATAAAAGTATTCTTGGTATTCATATTGAGGGGCCGCATCTCAGCGAAGCAAGGCGCGGCGTGCATAAGGCGGAGTATCTGCGGAAGTTATCTGATGAGGATTTGAAGCTTTATCGGCCTGAGGCTGGTGATCCCCCTACGCGGATTTCGTCTAACGATGACTCAAGTGGCGAGGAGCTTCGGGGGACAGGGGTGATGCTGGTGACGCTGGCGCCGGAATGTGCGTCGCCGGAGCAGATCAAACAGCTTCGTGCGCAGGGTGTGATTGTTTCCATTGGACATACACAGGCAACGCCGGAGCAGACGCGTGCGGCTTTGGCGGCTGGGGCTACGGGCTTTACGCATTTGTTCAACGGCATGGGCGGATTGAGCGCGCGGGGGAATGGGCCAGCGGATGTGGCTCTCGATGATCGCAATAGCTGGTGCGGGATTATCGCCGACGGGCATCATGTGATAGCGGAAATGATACGGCTGGCGGTGCGCGTTAAGCCCGAGAAGATTTTTCTCGTCAGCGATGCGATGCCGCCATCCGCCAGCCACGATCCGAAACCGTTTCAGTTATACGGCGAGACTATTCGTGCCGAGGGTGGGCGCTGCGTCAATGGGGAAGGCAAACTGGCGGGTGCGGTACTCACGATTGGCGAGGCCGTTCATAATTGCGTAAAGAAATTTGGGATTGAGCCGGATGATGTTTTGCGAATGGCATCGACTTATCCGGCTGCGTTTTTGGGGTTGGATAAATCGCTGGGTAAGTTAGTGCCGGGGTATGAGGCGAGTGTTGCTGTGCTGACGACAGAGTTTAAATTTCTTCACGTCGTTCCAGAAAATTTGCGAAAGGACATTACGTGACTGCCGCTTTTCGAATAGCAATAACTTCCCTTTTTTCACTGCTTATATACTGCGCACCTGCAGACGCCGAGCAAACTAGAATCGCTGCGCTTATTAACGATACATCGAATCCATACTGGAAGACGCTTGAAGATGGATTAAAAGATGCTGCGAAGGCACGCGATATTCAGATGGACATCTACGCCCTTCGTAATGCGACAGACAGCGAGGGCCAGTTAAATCAGTGCGAAACGGCCTTACTCAAGAAGCCTCAGGCGATCATTTTTGCGGCAGTCGATGCGGTTAATCTTGGCGCTTGTCTGCACAAAGCAGACGCGTCGGGAATTATTTTGATTGATATTGACGGCAATATTGACGAAGGGCGTGCCCAAGGTATGGGCGTTCATGTTGCATTCTCGGTTGCTTCCAATAATTATGATTTGGGAAAGAAAGCCGCAGAATTTACTCGCGACCAAAAAGGCAAAGTGCTTGTCATTGAAGGAGCAAGCGGCAGCCAGCCAGGCGTTTTACGAGTTAAGGGGTTCAAAGAGAATTTGAACAAAAATCTGGCTGTTGTTTCGTCTCAGTCTGCCGATTGGGACCGTTTAAAGGCTGCGGATATTACCAGCCGTGTTCTTATACAGCATCCCGACCTGAGCGTGATTTTCGCGGCGAACGATACGATGGCTCTTGGCGCAGTAGAGGCGCTGCGCGCTGCGAATGTTGGCACTGTTAAGGTTATAGGCATCGACGGATCAAGCGATGCCGTCAAGTCGATCAAAGCCGGGCGGCTTACGGCTAGCGTTGCACAACTGCCGTATCTGATGGCGAAAGAGGCCGTTGAAAAAGCGGACCACTATATTCATGAGCACAAACCGCTTTCCTTTCATCAATATGTTCCCGTTCTCATATTGGATAAAGCCGTGTTTGATCAAAATACCGAACCTTTGCTCCAATATGTACGTTAGAAGGTACACCTGATGCGTGCATATCTCGGGCTGATATTTATTGTCTTCATAATTATTTGTGCATTCTTTTTCTTTGCATCGAATGTTTTTCTGACTTGGCCGAATGTGCTGAATGTTTTGACGGCGTCCGCCGTCATCGGGATTCTTGCCATTGGAGCGGCTTTTGTCATTGGTTCCGGTGGCATTGACCTGTCAGTCGGGTCTGTCATGGCTTTATCCGCTGTTGCGGGCGTACTGGTTGTTACCGGCGCGTCTGCGTCGGTGATTTTCATACTCTTTGTTTGTCTTATGACGGGATTGTGTGCGGGAGCGATAAATGGCGGCCTAATAGGTGGTCTCAAGCTTCCGCCTTTTATCGTGACGCTGGGTATGCTCAGCTTTGCGCGAGGACTGGCACTTATAATAGTAGACGGGAAACCGGTTTATGGTTTGCCGGAAGAAATTATTTTTTTGGGGCAGGGCAGGTTTCTAGGCATCCCCCTTCCAATCATCATATTTCTGATTATTGGCGTTTGCGCACATGTACTTTTAACTCGGACGGTGCTTGGCCGTCGCTGCTTGACCGTCGGCGATAATGAGAAAGCTTGCTACAATGCAGGTATTCGAATTGTTTGGCATAAAATCGCCTTATATGCCTTTTCCGGCTTACTCGCAGCTGTTGCTGGAATTGTTGACATGAGCCGTGTCAATGCTGCCGATCCCGCCGCAGGCACGATGTACGAGTTAACCGCAATCACCGCTGCCATTATCGGCGGCGCGTCTTTGTCCGGCGGACGCGCCTCGGTGGTAGGCGCAGCGTTGGGTGCATTGATAATGGGGGTGCTGCAGAACGGTATGACGCTTATGAATATGCCGGCTTATTATCAACAGGTAGCCATCGGCTTAGTGCTTATTCTAGCCGTCGCTTTCGGCCAATGGCGGGGTGTCCATGCTGCTGCGCGTTGAGCATTTGAACAAGCATTATGGCGGCGTCCGCGCTTTGGACGATGTGTCGTTCATCATGGATACCGCTACGGTTTTGGCGATTGCGGGTGACAATGGCGCGGGCAAATCGACCCTCATGAAATGCATCACCGGATCGGAAATACCCGATAGTGGAAAGATCGTTTTTAACGGACAACTACTTAGTTTTGGTGATCCCCATGCCTCGCGATCAGCGGGAATCGAGATGATCTACCAAAATCTTGATCTCTGCTCCGAACATGATGCTGTTACGAATATTTTTCTCGGACGCGAACTATGCATGAGACCATTTGGTTTTCGGACGCCGATACTTGCACTTGCAGAAATGAGAAAAAAAGCCAGTTCTCTTATGGCTAGCCTTAACATCGAAATCGACATGCATAAAAAAGTTGGAAGCTTATCTGGCGGTCAGCAGCAAGCTGTGGCAATTGCCCGGGCGCTTTTATACCAACCAAAGTTATTGATTATGGACGAGCCAACGGCAGCATTGGGCGTAAAAGAAACGGCTCGTGTTCTTGACCTTATCCGTGCTCTGAAAAAACAAGGATTGGCTGTTATTCTCATTTCGCATCGTCTAGCAGATATTTTCGAGATTGCTGATCGCATTGCCCTTATGCGTCATGGGAAAATCGTTAAAGATGTTCCTACGCGTGAAACGACCTTGCCGGAATTGACGGGTGAAATCCTTTGCAATTAAGAGCTGGCTTTAAGTTTAAGGTGCCAGGATAAACTAAGAATTTCTCCCCGCCAATGCCGCGCCCTTAACTCCGGTGAGTGAGCCGAGCGTGGCTGGGACGAATTTTGTGTGCAGGGTTTTGCTTAGGGCGTATTTGCCCCAGCGCTTTGGCACTTCGTCGTAAAGGCCCGGCGTTTTGTTGAGGCCGCCGGTAACGACGATGATGTCTGGATCGAAAGTGTGAATGACGGTGACCATGGCTTTGGCGACCGTCGTATAGAATTGATCGAACACGCGCGCACCGTGATCCGTATCGTCTTCGATGCTGGTAAGGACATGCTGCTTGTCGCTGAGTGATATGCCGGTGATATAACGATAGAGCCGCCCGAGCGCCGGGCCTGAAATTGTTTTGTCGATACAGCCCGTTTGCCCGCAACCGCATTCGACCATAGGCCCGTCTTTTTCATCGCGAAAAGGCAGGGGCAGGTGGCCGATTTCAGCGGCGAGGCCATGCGGGCCTTGATGGATTTTCCCGTCGATAACCAAACCTCCACCCGCGCCGGTTCCCATGACGAGGCAAAATACGGTGTGATAACCCCTGCCGGCGCCTTCGGCAGCTTCGGCGAGCGCTGCGCAATCGGCATCGTTGGCGAGATGTACTGAGCGGCCGGTGGCCTTTTGCAAGTCATCGCGGAACGGATGGTCTTTAAGGCATGGAATATTCGGCGCGAGCACTTCACCGCGCACGCGATTGATCATGCCGGCGATGCCTATTCCGATGCTGGCTTTCTGTCTGCAGGTTTCATCGAATTCGCCAATAATTTTCCGGCAGCTGTCGAGCAGCTCCACGTAGGCCGCAGGCGTCGGCACGGTTTTATGCGCGACGACAACGCCTTTGTCGTCGTATACAGCTGCGGCGATTTTTGTGCCGCCGATATCGATCCCGGTGGAGAAGGTCATGTGTTCCCTTATAAGTATAAGCGTTTTGATATGTAAATAAGCTGCAACCGATATCGCATTATCGCAACGTTTCCTTAACGCATTTATTTCATTTCCGATTCAAACTGTTGCTGCGACAACACGAATATATAGCGTTATAGGCAAAAATTGCCGATTTCGTTAAGACAATTTTTATAAAGCGGCCATAAGTTTTACCAATACCCGGCATTTTTTGCCGGTCTGTCGAATAAGACCCGAGAATCCATGGCCCCGTCCGGGGCCCTTTGTTCGGAAAAGTTGAGTTCCGGTACCGCCTGCGCAACCGCGCGTTTAGAGGAGAACTATAAAGTGAACGCTTTCCTGCAAACCCTCCGCAACCTTGGCCCGGCGCGTCTCGCCGCCATTGTGATCGTCACTGCCGCCTTGCTCGGCTTCTTCGGGTTCATCATGACCCGCATCACATCCTCGCCGTTGGCACTCCTCTACACCGATCTCGATCAGGCGGATGCCAGCGCCATCGTGCAGAAGCTCGATGGCATGAAGGTGCCGTACGAAGTTGATGCCACCGGCGGACTTATCCGCGTGCCGTCGGATCAGGTGGGCAAGCTGCGCATGGTGCTGTCGGGCGACGGCTTGCCGAAGGGTGGTTCGGTCGGTTACGAGATTTTCGACCAGAAGGAAGGATTCGGCGCGACAAGTTTTGTTCAGAACATCAATCATCTTCGCGCGCTGGAAGGCGAATTGGCGCGCACGATCAGCTCGATGGACCCGATTCAATCCGCGCGCGTGCATCTGGTGCTGCCGCAGCGCGAACTGTTCAGCCACGGAACGCAAGCGGCGACGGCCAGCATTTTCCTGAAAACGCGAGGTGCTGCGATTCTTTCGCGTGAGCAAGTGGGTGCTATTCAACATTTGATCGCCGCGGCCGTTCCGCAGTTGCAGGCGAATGCGATTTCGATTGTGGATGAACAGGGCAATCTGCTTGCGCGTCCTGCCGATACGTCCGGCGGCGATGCCGGCGGCAACGATAATCAGGATGATATGCGCGCTTCTTATGAAAGCACGCAGGCGCGGAAGATTGAGGACTTGCTGCAGCAAAGCGTGGGTTATGGAAAAGTGCGGGCGAAAGTTTCGGCCGATCTCGATTTCGACCGCATCACCACGAGCACCGAAGTTTACGATCCCGACAGCCAGGTGGTGCGTTCGACGCAGACCACGGACGAAACATCAAGCAACAGCGAGGCCAATAATCAGGCAGTAACGGTGGCAAATAATTTGCCGCTCACACCGGGTACGACGCCGCCGACGCCGGGCGCATCGGCTAACACCAACAAGAGCAACAAATCGGAATCAACAATCAATTACGAAATCAATAAGACAGTGCGTAACCAGATTCGCGAAAGCGGATCGGTAAAGCGTCTTTCGGTTTCGGTTGTGGTCGATGGCACCTATGACACCACTGGCGAAGGCAAGGATGCCAAGACGACCTATAAGCCGCGCAGTGACGAGGAGATGAAAAAACTGACGGCGTTGGCGCAATCGGCGGTCGATTTCGATACCAATCGCGGCGATACGATTAATGTAACCAATCTGCAATTCGCGACACCGGAGCCGCCAAAGGAAGGGGTTAGCAGCTCGTCCGATCTCGTGGCTGGTATGCCGAAGACGGAATTGTTCCATATGGTGGAAACGCTGATCCTGGCGATTATCGGCCTGTTGGTCGTGCTGCTGGTGGTGCGTCCGATGCTGCGCAAGATTCTCGAATCTGCTGCTTCTGGTGGCGATCAGGGAATGTTGGGCGGCGCGGTTCCGGCCTATGCCGGTGGCGTGAGCGCTGCGCAGCTTCCGCCTCCTGGCGGCGGCGGGCGCGACATCGAAGCGGAAGTCGCGCAAAAAGAATCCGAAATCGAGCGCATGATCGATATTTCCCGCGTCGAAGGCCGCGTGAAAGCATCGTCGCTGCGCAAGGTCGGCGAGATCGTCGACAAGCATCCGGATGAGGCAGTTGGAATACTACGCAACTGGATAACTCAGGAAAATCGTTAGTCGCCAAAACTTAAGGGAGTCAAACCATGGCAGGTTTGCGTGTTCGTGAAGATGTAAGATCGTTGTCCGGCACCGAGAAGGCCGCGCTGTTCATTCTTTCGCTGGGCGAGGAGTATGCGGCGCGCGTGTTTGCGCATATGAGTGACGACGAGATTAAAGAATTGTCGCAAGTGATGGCTAATCTCGGCAATGTCAGTTCTGGATTGGTGGAAAAACTGTTCGTCGAATTCGCGGAACAAATGTCGTCGACTGGCGGCGCGGTCGGCACGCTGGAATCCACCGAACGGCTGCTGTCGAAGGTGCTCGATAAATCGCGCGTCAGCAACATTATGGAAGATATTCGCGGCCCCGCCGGCCGGACTATGTGGGACAAGCTGGCGAATGTCAGCGAAGCGGTTCTGGCCAACTTCCTCAAGAACGAATATCCGCAAACCGTGGCTGTGGTTGTGACGAAGATCAAGCCGGACCATGCTGCGCGCGTGCTGTCGCAATTGCCAGAAAGCTTTGCGATGGAAGTGATTACGCGCATGCTACGCATGGAGCCGGTGCAGAAAGATGTGCTGGAAGATATCGAGCGCACGCTGAAGAACGAGTTCATGACCAACCTTGCGCGCACCAATAAGCGCGATCCGCATGAATCGATGGCGGAAATCTTCAATAGCCTCGACCGTGCGTCGGAAGCGAAGTTCATGACGGCGCTTGAAGAGCGCAGCAAGGAATCCGCGGACAAGATCAAGGGGCTGATGTTTACCTTCGAAGATCTTAGCAAACTCGAAGGTCCGGCAATTCAGGCGATCCTGCGTACTGCGGACAAGGCGAAGCTGCCGACCGCGCTCAAGGGCGCTTCGGATGCGCTCAAGGATCTGTTCTTCAAGAATATGTCGGAACGCGCCGGCAAGCTGCTGAAGGAAGATATCGCGGCTTTGGGCCCTGTGCGCCTGCGCGATGTGGAAGAAGCGCAAACGCACCTCGTCACCGTTGCCAAGGATTTGGCCGGCAAGGGCGAGATCATAATTGCAAAGGATACGGAGGAAGACGAACTTGTCTACTGAACTCAAACCACCGGCGGCGGAAATGCCGATTCGCAAATTCATGTTCGAACGCTCGTTCGAAAACGATGTTGGGAATCGTGCACCTGTACGCGAACGGCGGCCCGTCACGCTTACGCCCGAGCAGTTCGACGCACTGAAAAAAGAGGCGTATGATGCAGGCCATGCTGCTGCAGCCAAGGCAGGTTCCGAAAGCCAGGCGCAGCATTTGAATGTGGCGGTGGATCGCATCGGCAGTCATATCGGTTTGCTGTTGCAGCAGACCGAGGCAGAGCGGCAGGCCAAGGAAACGCGGGTTCGCGAAGCGGTGCTGGCGATCGCGCGCAAGGTTTTGCCGGATTTCAACAAGCGCCACGGCATGCAGGAAATCGAAGCCGTGGTCGCGGGCATTATCGGCGAGATGGCCAACGAACCGCGCCTGGTCGTGCGTGTAAGCGAGGGACAGTTCGATCAGCTGAACGACCGGCTGAAAGCCGTGACTGAGAAACAGGGCTTTGCCGGGAAAGTGGTTTTGCTGGCGGATGCCCAGATAATGCCTGACGATTGCCGCATCGAATGGGCCGATGGCGGCATTGAACGCAATCTGGAAGCCTTGTGGATAAATATCGGCCATGCCATCGCCCCGGATGCCGTGCCGTCCCCTTCACCTGAGACTGCTGCCGAGGAGATAAAAAATGGCTGACGAAGACAACAAAGAGAAAGAGTCGCTCACGCTCTCCGAGCTTGAAGCGAATCCCGGCGAAGCTGCGAAAGACGCCGCACCTGTCACGGTGAACGATCTCGATGCCGTTTACGGCATTCCGGTCGAGGTTGCCGCCGTACTCGGCAAGGCTGAAATGCAGGTCAGCCATCTGCTGAAACTCGGCCGCGGCGCCGTGATCGAGCTTGACCGCAAGGTGGGCGAGGCCATCGACATTTATGTGAACAACCGCCTCGTCGCGCGCGGCGAGGTGGTGGTTGTGGAAGACCGTCTCGGCATCACGATGACTGAGATCATTAAGTCGGAGAGAAGCGCGTAAGAGGTGCTAGGTGCTAGCTCCTAGGTGCTAGCGAATTGCGCCTGAAAATGACCAGCTTAATTTTCCTAGCACCTAGCACCTAGGAGCTAGCACCTAAGCAAGAGAGGATTGAATTATGAGATTACTGATAATCGGCCAACTGGAAGGACATATCGAAACAGCGGGGCGTATTGCGAGCCAGCGCGGCGCGAAGGTTTCGCATATCGGCACCATCGAGGGCGCCATGAATGCGCTGCGCAGCGGGCAGGGCGCCGATCTTGTGATGTGCGATGTCGTGCTCGATATCGGGCAGCTGATCACCAGCCTGAAGACCGAACGTATTACGGTTCCCGTCGTTGCCTGCGGTATTGGCACCGATGCCGATGCCGCCGTGCGCGCCATTCGCGCGGGCGCCAAGGAATATGTGCCGCTGCCGCCGGATGCGGAACTCATCGCCGCCGTTCTGCAGGCGGTGGCCGAGGAAGACACAACCTTTATCGCGCGCGATCCTGCGCTGCGGCCGATTATGGATCTCGCTAATCGCGTGGCAGGCAGCGATGCGTCGGTGTTGATCACCGGCGAAAGCGGCACCGGCAAGGAAGTGATGGCGCGTTATATCCACCGCAAGAGCCGCCGTGCGAATGCGAGTTTTGTTTCGGTCAATTGTGCGGCCATTCCGGAAAATCTGCTTGAGTCAGAATTGTTCGGCCATGAGAAGGGCGCCTTTACCGGCGCTATTGCTCGCCGCGTCGGCAAGTTTGAGGAAGCAAATGGCGGCACGTTGCTGCTCGATGAAATCAGCGAAATGGATGCACGGCTTCAGGCGAAGCTGCTGCGCGTGATTCAGGAGCGCGTGATCGATCGTGTCGGCGGCTCGACGCCGATCAAGGTCGATATCCGCCTGATCGCGACATCGAACCGCGATCTGGAAGAGGAAGTGAAGGAAAAACGCTTCCGAGAGGATTTATATTTCCGCCTCAACGTCGTGAATTTGGTAATGCCGCCGCTGCGCGAGCGCCCGGCCGACATCGTACCGCTCGCAGAGTATTTCGCCGACAAATATTCGGTGGCGAACGGTTTACCGAAGCGGGCGATTTCCGCGCAAGCGTTGGGCCAGCTTCAAGTGCACCATTGGCGCGGCAATGTGCGCGAGCTGGAAAACACCATGCATCGCGCCGTGCTGCTCGCGCGCAGCAACCAGATCGAACCAGAAGCGATCATGCTTTCGGGTCAGGGCTTCGCACCGGAGAAATCATTGCCTGCGAATATCGCGGTGAATGTGGCGGCCGGGCGCACGATGGCGGGGCAGGGACCGGGATCGCTGGTCGGCAGAACCGTTGCCGATGTGGAACGTGATCTGATCATCGATACGCTCAGCCATTGCCTCGGCAACCGGACGCATGCCGCTAATATTCTTGGCATTTCGATCCGGACGTTAAGGAATAAGTTGAAGCAATATGGTGAGGAAGGCGTGGGCGTTCCGTCGGCTTCTGGTGACGAGAGAGCCGCTTCGTAGAGGATTCAGGGGTCAGGATTCAGGATTCAGGAAAAAAAGATGGGCGTTCAGAGCTATCGAGACTTAGAAATCTGGAAGAGGTCAATGGATCTGGTTGCCGAAATTTACTTGATTACGAAACAATTTCCAAAAGAAGAACTTTACACTCTTACAAGTCAAATTCGGAGGGCTGCTATTTCTATTCCTTCTAACATTGCCGAGGGTAGATCAAAGCGATCAACGAAAGACTACATGCGGTTTCTCAACGTATCTTACGGGTCGCTTTCTGAGCTCGAAACTCAGTTGATGATTGGCCAGAAGTTGGGATACATCGCTTCAAATAAGCTTGATCCTATGCTGGACGAAACCGCGAACATTGGGCGCATGATTAACGGCTTACTCTCAAGCCTCGACCGTAAACTACAAGCTGCGTAACCCTGAATCCTGATTCCTGAATCCTGACCCCTTTATCATGACTGACCAAGCCACCACAGCACCCGTCACCGCCGATACCACCAACGACATGTTCATGCGCTTTTTCAAGCGTGGCGAGGTTTGGCTTGGCATAGGGCTCATGATCGTGCTCACCTTTTTGGTGTTGCCGATCCCGCCGCTTGTTGTCGATTTCGGTCTGGCGATTTCGATTACTTTTTCTGTCACGATTTTGATGACGGTGCTGTTTATCGGCAAGCCGCTGGAATTCAGTTCTTTCCCGACAGTGCTGCTGATCGCAACACTATTAAGGCTGTCGCTGAATTTGGGAACCACGCGCCTGGTGCTGACGCGCGGCAATGAGGGTACCGAGGCGGCGGGGCATGTCGTGCAATCCTTTGCCAGCCTGGTGATGGGCGGGGATTTCATCATCGGCGTGATCGTGTTCGGCATTCTGACCATCGTCAATTTCGTGGTCATCACCAAAGGTTCGGGCCGTATCGCCGAAGTCGCGGCGCGTTTTACGTTGGATGCCATGCCCGGCAAGCAAATGGCGATCGATGCCGATCTTTCATCGGGCCTGATCAACGAAGATCAGGCGCGGCAGAGGCGTAAAGATTTAGAAGACGAAAGCAATTTTTTCGGCTCGATGGACGGTGCGGCAAAATTCGTGCGCGGTGATGCGGTTGCCGGATTAATCATCACTTTCATCAATGGCATCGGCGGCATCGTCATCGGCACATTCCGCCACGGCATGCCGGTCATGCAGGCAGCTGACACGTATGTTCGCTTAACGGTTGGTGATGGTCTTGTGACACAAATTCCAGCGCTGCTGGTTTCAGTTGCCGCCGGTATGTTGGTATCGAAGACCGCGAATACCGGTTCGACCGACAAGGCTTTATTTGGCCAGTTGAGCGGTTATCCCGGCGCGCTTGGATTAAGTTCGGCGATGTTGTTAGTGCTGGCGATCGTTCCCGGCATGCCGTTTCTTCCCTTTGCCGTGCTTGGCGGCATCGCCGGGTATTCCGCCTATAACCTTGCTCGCCTTCAGCAGGAACGCAAGGATACCAAATCGGCGGCTGATGAGGCGGCGAAACCAGCCGCGGTTACCGAAGAACCCATTGCGCGTTAGCTCTCCATCGACCTCATTCGCCTCGAACTCGGTTATGCGCTTTTGAATCTCATCAATAGTGAAGCGGGCCAGCGTTTGACCGACCAGATCAAAGGGCTGCGGCGGCAATTGGCTGGCGATATGGGCTTCATCATGCCGGCGGTGCGTATTCAGGATAATTTGCAGCTGCCGCCGAACACTTACGTTATCCGCGTGAAGGAGATTGAAGCCGGCCGCGGCGAATTGCGGCCCGGCATGCTGTTGGCGATGGATCCGCGTGGTCAGCAGATTGCGCTGCCGGGCGAGGCGACGGTTGAGCCCACTTTCGGATTACCTGCGATCTGGGTCGATCCCACCTATCGCGAGGAGGCGTTGTTCAAGGGTTATACCGTGGTCGATCCGCCGACGGTGATCACGACGCATCTTACCGAACTCGTCAAAGATAATATGTCGGAGCTGCTTTCTTACTCCGAAACGCAAAAACTGCTTGATGAATTGAGTAAGGAACAGCAGAAGCTTGTCGCCGATGTGATCCCGACGCAGGTGACAATCAGCGGCTTGCAGCGCGTGCTGCAACACTTACTTGCCGAGCGCGTGTCGATCCGCGATCTGCCGACCGTTCTGGAGGGTATTTCGGAAGCCGCCACCATCACGCGCAATCTCAGCGCGATTTCTGAGCATGTGCGCGCGCGGTTGGGACGGCAGATTTCCGACGCCAATACCAACGAAATGGGCTACATCCCGCTCGTCACGCTGTCGCCGGAATGGGAGCATGCTTTTGCGGAATCGATCTCGGGCGAGGGCGATGATAAGCATCTCGCCATGCCGCCCTCGAAGCTGCAGCAATTCATCAACAGCGTGCGCCAGACTTACGACCGTAACGCGCAGATGGGCGAATCGCCGGTGCTGTTGACCAGTCCACCCATTCGCACTTACGTGCGCTCGGTCGTGGAGCGCTTCCGCCCGCAAACCACCGTGCTGTCGCAGAACGAAATTTATCCGAAGGCGAAGATCAAGACGCTGGGGCAGATATGAGCCGGAAACACATGTGTAACTTTTCTGTTTACAAGTGTCGCGTAATAGGTTACAGTTGGGGCTGATCCGTGATCAAAAGCTTTCGCCACAAAGGATTAACGGAACTTTTCGAAACAGGGCAAAGCAGAGGGGTGCGGCAGGACTTGATAAAGCGCATCAAAAAACGCCTTGAATCGCTTCATCGGGCCCAAGACTTACGGGAAATGCAGATGCATGGATTTGATTTTCACGCACTACATGGAACGCCAAAACGTTATATGGTCCATGTAAATGGCCCGTGGTGCGTCACATTTGAATGGATTGATGGCGATGCTTGGCGAGTCGATCTTGAACAGTATCATTGAAGAAGGAGAAGACGATGTCTCGCAAAAAAGAGTATTTCGTTACCGGTGATCCACAATGGCCGCCCACGCATCCCGGCGAGATTTTGCGCGAGGATGTATTGCCTGCGCTTAATCTTTCTGTCTCCGAAGCCGCGCGGCAATTGCGTATCACACGCCAGACCTTACACAAGATTCTCGCCGGTACAATGTCGGTGACGCCGGAAATGGCGGTGCGGCTCGGTAAGTTCTGCGGCAATGGGCCCAACCTATGGATCAATATGCAGGTTGCGCACGATTTGTGGAAAGCCAAGCAGCGCCTTAAAAACGAGATCAAACGAATACCGGATCACAAGGATATGGGCCGGATAGCCTATACATAAAGGCTGGCAGTCAATGCGCCTGAAATCATTCCACGGTCCGAGCCTGACAGATGCCATGCGGCAGGTGCGCGAGGCGTTGGGTGAGGATGCGATCATCGTCGCCACGCGCGATGACGATATGGGCGGCATTCGCGTTACTGCCGCTATTGACGATCCCGAACCCGCACGCGCGGTTGTTCCGCCAGCGGCTCAACAGTTGGCTGATGAAGGTTCTGAAGTTGTCGAGCAGATTGCCGAAGCCCTCGCGCGGCATCAAACGCCGGTGCCGATTGCCGAAAGATTGCTGGCGACCGCGACGCAATTTGCCAGTGATGATCCGGTGCTGGCTTTGGGCGCTGCGTTCGATGCGCATTTGCAGTTTCAGCCGATTGTCGACGAGAAAGTCGACAAGCCGTTGATTTTTGTGGGGCCTCCGGGCGCGGGCAAAACGCTGTGCACCGCCAAATTCGCTACGCGCTTTACGATGGCCAAAAAGCCGGTGACGGTGATCAGTACCGACACCGAACGCGCGGGCGGGATGGAACAGCTGGCCGCGTTTACGCGCCTGTTGAAAATCAATTTGCTGGAGATCGAGGATTCGCATGCGCTGCGCGATGCGGTGCAATCGACCAAGCCGGGCCATGCGATTTTGATCGACACGCCGGGGCGCAATCCGTTCAACGAATATGAACGGCAGCAGGTGCATAAATTTGTCGCCGCGGGCGGGGGTGAAGCTTCGCTCGTGATGCCGGCTGGGTTCGATGCCAACGAGGCGCTGGATATGGCGCGCGAGTTTCAAAGTGTGGGCGCCGTGCGCCTTATCGTCACGCGGCTGGAAATGACGCGGCGGCTCGGCAGTTTGCTGCGCGTGGCATTCGAAAGCCGCATGCCGCTCGCCAATTTCAGCATCTCGAGCAAAGTGACCGAACCGCCGCAGCCGTTTAATCCGGTGGCGTTAGCGAAACTGGTTTTATCTAAGGAATCAGGGGTCAGGATTCAGGATTCAGGGAAGGAAAAAAAGTTAGCCAAATCCTGATCCCTGAATCCTGACCCCTGATTCCTGAATCCTTACGGAGTAACTGTTATGAACGACCCCATCCCCCTCAAGACCGACAAATCCGCATCGCCGGTGGCGGCGTTGCATTGCAAGAACATGATCGCAATTGCTAGCGGCAAGGGCGGCGTGGGCAAGACATGGTTTGCGATCACGCTGAGCCATGCTCTGGCCAAGCGCAAGAAAAAGGTTCTGCTGTTCGACGGCGATTTGGGATTGGCGAATGTCGATATTCAGTTGGGCCTCACGCCCGACAAGGATTTGGGCGCGGTGGTCGAGGGTGGTTCGACGCTAGCCAGTGCCGTGTTCAAATATAAAGAGGGCGGGTTCGATATTCTTGCGGGGCGTTCCGGTTCCGGCAGTCTTGCCATGTTGCCGTCGCAAAAACTTTTCGATCTGCGTAATAACCTCATCGATCTCGCGCGCAATTACGATTATGTACTGGTTGATCTCGGCGCCGGGGTGGATCGCCCGGTGCGGCAGATGGCAGGGCCGGCCGCCGTGACCTATGTGGTGCTGACGGATGAGCCGACATCGCTCACCGATGCCTATGCCTTTATCAAGCTGGCGCGCGCGGCCAATCCGCAAGCCGATTTACGCGTGGTGGTGAATATGGCCGCCAATGCCGCCGACGGCACCAAGACTTACGAGACCATCAGCAAGGCGTGCGAAACTTTCCTGCATTACACGCCGCAACTCGCCGGCATCGTCCGCCGCGATAATAAGGTGCGCGATGCCATCCGCGCACAAACCCCGCTTCTGATGCGCTCGCCGAGTTCGGATGCGGCGCAGGATGTGGAGGGGATTGCAGGGAAGATTTTGGTGTGAACTATCGGATGCGGCTGTTTTCTATGTCGATTTTCACAATATAAGATTCAAACAACCCAACTTGGAACGCTTGTTAATCGGAGATCTTGTCTGGAGCCTGGGGGCACAGGCTCTCTCTTCAATTCACTATCAAGCATTGTCTCCAACGTTTTACGTTGTCCGGCATATATCTTTTCAGCATCAATAGAATGATCTAATGCTCTATATACCTCTAGTACCTTCGCACGAGCCCTTTCCGATAACTGCAGCTTATCCATCTCGCGCGTTAGGGCGCTTTCGGAGACAAGCTCTAAATTATCATCTAAGAAATGTATCGATTTACGATCTCGGAGTGTTTCCTCCCGACGAGTAAGCGCAAAATATGCAAGAATGCCACCACCAATGGCAAAAAGAGCCGCAGAAAAGGAACGTGTGAAAGTATCACTGGGAGTCGATATGGCGATATGAAACGTTAGGTCGGTTGCAACACCAGCAACAGCACCACAAACAGTTCCAGCCGCTACGCCAAACCACTTTTTCATTCTTGCAGGGGACATAACTCGTCTCCTCAATTACGGCGCCACATTACCAAATTGTTCTTTATTCCGATTTCCATCAACTGTCCATATTCAAAGCGTCATTGTTTATTTCTCTGTAATTCTTGATGTTTGTGTGGTTAATATTCTTATGGCATTTGAATTTCGTAGGATATGTAGGTTCTCTCATGCCCGATATCCCCGCAGCGAGTCCCGTTTCGCCCGCGTCAACTGCCACCACGACCGGCGGCAATAACATTGTTGTCGAGACGGCGGTCAATAATGTGCCGGATAAAATCGCTCAGCTTGCGCGGCAGATAGAGGTAAGCGGCACGCTCGCCAATCTGCCCGCGGGCGGCAGCGTGACGCTCAATACCGTGATCGGGCCGCTGGTTTTGATGTTACCGCAGCTGGCGCAGGCGCAGCAGGACAAATTGTTGCAGCAGCTGATTACGCTGTTTCAGAACCAGCGGCCTTTGACGGTGGTGCTGCAGCCGGGCAATCCGCCGTCGCAGGCCTTTCTGCTTTTGCCGCCCGCGAGCCAGGCGACGCAATATCAATCGAGCGCTGCGAATTTTTTGCAATCGTCGTTTCAGACATCATCGCCCGCGCAAAACGCGCCGCCATTGTTGCCGAACCTTGTGCTTTCGGCCGTGGTGTTGCCGAGGGGCGTTGCCATTCCGGTGGCGCCGGGGCAGTTCGGGTCTTCGCCCTATAACATCCCCAATCCTGCCGCCGGATTTTCTACCATTCCCGCTGGTGCAAATGCGGGAGTAATTTCGGCGGCTGATTTTGTTCCGCCGGATGCATTGGTGGCTGAGGAGGAGTTTGCGAAACTGGGGCAGCAAGTACCAGGTGCTTTGCCGCAAGCTGCAACCTTGCCGAACCAGCCGGTTGTGCCAAATGCGTTGGCTTTGGATGAGCCGAATGTCAGCGCGGGCATTTCGCTGCAGCCGGGCGCGGAACTCACGCTGCGCATCGGCGCAGTGATAACGCTGCCAGAGCAGGGCGCACCCGCTGTGCCGCCGCCTGTGCTGCAAAATAATCAGATTATCGCGACTGTCACCGGCAATGCGCCGGGCGGGCAGGCGATTTTGAAGGCCGGCGACGCGACCTTGTTCGTGCGCCAGCCGGTCGATGCGCCGGTGGGTACGCAACTGGTGCTGACGGTCGAGCCTGCGCGCACAGGTGTTGCGGCTTATGTCACGGCGAGTGATCCGCAATTTGCAGCCTTGCAGCAGATTATGTCCGCATTGGCGCAGGCTGATCCCGCCGCCGCGCATCAGATTTTTGCCAGCCGCCTACCGCAGCCGGGCGAGGCGTTGCCGGGTGCCTTGCTGTTTTTCCTTAGCGTCATCAGACAGGGCGATGTGCGCAATTGGTTGGGCAATGGCGCGCTCGATATGCTGGCGCGTATCGGCAAGGCCGAGCTGGTCGCAAAATTTGCGCAGGAACTGCAGCAGGCAGCGCAGACTTCGCGCGATACGATGGTGGGCGAATGGAAAACTTATTCCGTACCGCTGCAGGATCATAATCAGCTCACCACGCTTTATTTCCATGTGCATGGCGAGCGGCGGCAGCATCAGGGATCGGGGAAGAATGAGGGCGATGCGCAGCAGCCGGGGCCGACGCAAATGCGCTTTCTCATTGATGTGCGCATGAGCCGTTTGGGGTCGCTGCAGCTGGACGGATTTTTGCGGCCGCGCCAGTTGGATATGATCGTGCGCAGCGAATATGCTCTGCCGCCGTGGTTGAACCAGGAGTTGCGCGAAAGTTACGGCAAAACCATGAACGCCATCGGCTATATCGGCAGCATCGGGTTTCAAAGCGGCCGGCACGGCTGGCTTAATGTGCAAAGGCCGGCGGTGGGGAGGGAGATGGTGACGTAGCCGTTATCGTTATTCCGGAAAAATTTTTTTCCGCGGAATTGAAGTTCAAAGTTTTTCCGATTGATGCCGCAAGGGTTCCCCCGCCCCTTGCGGGCGGGGGTTAGGGGGTGGGGTTCTCTCCGCAAGAACAAAATTCGTCTTGCGGCACCAAACCCCCCACCAGCAAATTCTAAGGCTTGCCAAAGGAGGGCAAGTCTAAGAATTTGCGTCCTCCCCCGCAAGGGGGGAGGGATTATCATTTCCTCCGCTCATGCACCACGCCGCCGATCTCATCCAGCTCGGCGGTTTCAACGCGGCGGTCTTCGCGGTCTTGGGCTTCGATACGGCTGGCTTCGGCGATTTCGAAGCGTTTTTGTTCTTCGAATAATTCTGTAAGCTTATCGTGCGCGGCATTCACCGCGGCGATGGAGATTTGTTTTTGCCTTTCCAGTTCATGACCTTTTTTGATCGCGCGTTTGACGAATTCGCCGTAGGTAATGGCGTCTTCCGGATGCGCCTTGGCGGCTTTCTGCTCCTCGCGTTTCTGTTCTTCAAGACGCGCGATCATCTGCTCAATGCTGGTGAGCGCGTCTTGTGCTTTGGCCAGCATAAGGCGCTGCTCATCGACTTTCGTCTTTTGGAATTTGATCAGGGTGGCGAGGGATTTCATGGGTGAAGTGCAACCATGAAATCCTTTCTAATCCTTATTCAGGAGTTTGCCAAATTCAGTCAAATATAAGATTTAAAGCCCGTTGCAGAGGAATAAATCTCACATTCATCTCAGTACGCCCGGTTTTTCGATCATTCGCTTTTTGGGTTTCGAGTCTAAAGGTGAAGGGTGTTTCTTCCTGGCTTAATGCGTGCTCTGTGAGTTGACCATCTGCATTAATCAGATTTTCTTTTTGTGCAGCTTTCCAAACTCTTTTGGCAAGCGTTTGCATGGTCAGTCTGTGGCCGGTTCGTGCATCGTCTGAGAAATAAACTGTCGGGATACGCGTATCATCAAACCGGTAAGGAAGAATAGGAAGTCGCAGGTTGGTATTATCCGGAGAGCCTGCAAGGTTTATGGCGCACAGATAAACGGAGTTTCTGGCGGCATCATGAAATTCTATTGCGACAATGGGAGTGCTATTGGGATAGTTATAGCCAACGGCGCGATAACGAACTCTGCTTTTTTGGGCGTCCGTTATATATCCGTCGTACAATAGTGTAATTTTTGCGATTTGCAGGCGCACTACTGATGCGCCATCGAATTCATTCATTGCTTTTTCATTCATCGTTTTTTGCCCCATTAAATTCAAAAAATACGTATCCGGAAATATGTTATTTAAGTTAGCACGGCTCATATCTATTTAAATGCTTTTTTTGCGCTCGAAGAACTTATGGTTAATTTCATACCGCGCCAAGTATCTTCGCCAATTTCGCATAACCGTCGGCCAGGCTGGAGCGTTCGTTTCTGTCCTGGCGCATGAATTCCTCGATGGGCTGGTAGTAATTGATTGCTTCGTCAACTTCCTTATTGGCGCCTTTGCGGTAGGCGCCGAGGCGGATCATTTCGGCCATATTTTCGTAGGCTGCAAGCAAACGCCGGGCGCGGTTGACGTTTTCGTTTTCCTGGTCGTTGTTGCAGGCGGGCATGGTGCGCGAGATGCTGCGCAGCACATTCACGGCGGGATATCTGCCGCGTTCGGCAATCGAACGGTCGAGCACGATATGGCCATCGAGAATGCCGCGCACGGCATCGGCAATCGGCTCGTTATGATCGTCGCCGTCGACCAGCACGGTGAAGAGGCCGGTGATCGTGCCTTTGCCTGCAGCGCCGGGGCCGGCGCGTTCCAGCAATTTCGGCAGTTCGGCGAAAGTTGTCGGCGGGAAGCCTTTGGTCGTCGGCGGCTCGCCTGCGGATAGGCCGATTTCGCGTTGTGCGGTGGCGAAACGTGTGACGCTATCCATGAGGCACAAAACATCTTTCCCGTGATCGCGGAAATATTCGGCGACGGCGAGCGTGAGATAGGCGGCCTGGCGGCGCATCAGTGGCGCTTCGTCGGATGTTGCGACGATCACCACGCTGCGTGCGAGGCCTTCGGGGCCGAGATCGTCGATGAGGAATTCCTGTACCTCACGCCCGCGCTCGCCGACCAGGCCGATGACCGAAATATCGGCCGAAGTATATTTTGCTACCATCGACATCAGCACCGATTTACCGACGCCGGAGCCGGAGAAAATGCCCATGCGCTGGCCGCGGCAGCAGGTGAGGAACGTGTTTAGCGCGCGCACGCCGAGATCGAGCTTGCCCTGCACGCGCTGGCGCGCGTGCGCGGGCGGCGGGACGTTGCGGATTGGCTGATGCGTATCGCCTGCGGGCAAGGGGCCTTTGCCGTCGACCGGCTCACCCAGCGCGTTCACCACGCGGCCAAGCCATAAGGCGGAAGGCGATACTGTCGGCTGCGGTTCGGCGATTTCGGTTTTGCAGCCGAGGCCTACCCCCTCCAGCGTGCTGAAGGGCAGGAGCAGAGCCTTGCCATCGCGGAAGCCTACAACCTCGCATAGTACTTTGCGCTCGCCCCGCGCGATGACGTTGCAACGGGCTCCCACAGATAAATGACGCTCAATTCCGGCCACTTCCACCAGCAGACCCTGGACGCCGGTCACACGGCCGAAAACGAGGTGTGGCGGAACGGTATCTATGTCTGTGATCAGGCGGTCTGGGTCGGAGGGCATGGATGATCCGCGAATGATGCAGGGCTTTGACGATTTATTATACTGGGATAGTCAGATTGGGGGAAGCGTCCAGTCTTCGGTTGTGAGGCCTTCGACGTGGCGAAAGTCGCGGTCATTAGTGACAAGGACGGCATTGATCGACAGCGCATGAGCGGCAATGAGCATGTCGATAATGCCAATCGTCTTTCCGCGGCGTTCGAGCGTTGCGCGTAATGTTGCATAAGCTACGGCAGCGGCATCATCCCATGCCAGAGCATCGAATTTCGACAGTAATATAAATATATTTTCCTGAAGTCTTGTTGCTTGAGGTTTGCGGGAAAGACCGTGTAGCAATTCAGCTTTCGTGAGAACGGAGAAGCATATGTGGCCTGGAACTAACGAGCGCATTCGCGCTCGAATAGCGGGCTTGTCGTCGCGAGCAATATAACTCGCTATGTTCGTGTCAAGCATGTAGCTGGGATATGTCATTCATCGATGTCGTCGAATAAATGCCGATCTTTGGGCGGTGTCTTATCGCGGTCTATCAGGAAATCTTCGAATTCTTCAGGCGCTTCTGCTCTGTTTTTATCAAGACGGGCAAAGAAATCACCCCAGTTTTTTTTACGATCATCGGGGTTTTTGTTTGAAAGAATAATGTCTCCCGTGATTGGATCGCGGCGGATATACACCTCCGTCCCCTCAAACCGGAATTCGGCGGGCAGACGTACAGCTTGGCTGCGGCCATTCATAAAGAGTTTGGCTATATCACCCATTTTCGCCTCCATGGTATATACCATGATATATACCATAAAAATGACTGGTTTTTCAATGTGTGATTTTTGCATAGATTGCAAAGACTTCCACTATGCCGCACCGGCGTTAACAAAGTTTACTTTTCGTTAAGTATTTCTGATAATATTACCTTAACGCAGCGTTACCGGGGACTGAGACCGATTAACCATAACTGAGAGCGCAGCGTATCTCGCCCGACGACTACGTTAACAAATGAGGCCATAAAAATGCGCGTGCTTCTTGTTGAGGACGATACCTCAGTCGCGAAAAGCATTGAACTGATGCTGCAAGCGGAAGGCTTCATTGTCGATACCACAGATCTCGGCGAAGACGGCCTAGAGATCGGTAAGATCTACGATTACGACATCATCATTCTCGATCTTATGCTGCCGGATATCGACGGCTATGAAGTGTTGCGCCGCCTGCGCGCCGCGCGCGTCTCGACGCCGATCCTGATTCTCTCCGGCCTTTCGGAGCTTGATAACAAGATTAAGGGTCTCGGCTTCGGCGCCGACGATTATCTCACCAAGCCGTTCGACCGCCGCGAGCTGGTGGCGCGCATTCATGCCATTATCCGCCGCAGCAAAGGCCATTCCGACAGCGTCATTGTCACGGGCAAACTGAAGGTCAATCTCGACGCGCGCACTGTGGAAGTGGATGCGCATCCGCTGCATCTCACGGGCAAGGAATATGGCATCCTCGAATTGCTCTCTCTGCGCAAGGGAACGACGTTGACTAAGGAAATGTTCCTCAATCATCTCTATGGCGGCATGGACGAGCCGGAACTCAAGATCATCGACGTGTTCGTCTGCAAGCTGCGCAAGAAGCTGGCGCAAGCGGCAGGCGGTGAAAACTACATCGAGACCGTCTGGGGCCGCGGATACGTTCTGCGCGATCCACCGGGCGCCGATACCGGCCGCGGCATGGGCGCGGGCAAGACGACGGCGCAGGCGGCGGGATAGCCTTAATCAGGGGCATCCATGCCCACCATCGGACGGATCGGCTCGTTTGCTGTCATGATATTTCGGAACGACCATGGAATACCTCATTTCCATGTGTTCGGAGACGATTTCTCCGCTAAGTTTGCCATACTTGATTTCGCCATGTTATCCAGCAAAGGCCGCATTCGCCGTCGCGATATCAAAGCGATAGAAGCATGGGGACAAAAGCATCAAACAGAGTTATATTTGAATTGGGAGTTGGCCGTCGCTGGTCAACCGGCTCAGAAAATCGAAGATTAGTATGTTGTACGAAATCACAAACGCTTTGGCGCACCCTAATCATACCGTGACTATTACCTGGTCTGACGGTTCGAAGGCGGTCGTCAATTTTGAGCCATACATTGCCAAGGGCGGTCTTTTCACGGCTCTGAACGATTCGGATTATTTTGTAAGGGAAATGTCGGTTCTTCCGAACGGTATCGGACTTGCCTGGCCGAATGAAGTCGACTTTTCTGCCGATGGTTTGCGCTATGACGCGTTTCCAAAAGATAAAACCGGGGAGTTCGGCGAGGTGTCAGGTGTGCCGGGCTCGCCTGCCAAAACAGATAAACCTTCGCTTAATCCTCCGCGTTAAACTGAGAGCACGTCACGCTGCCCGTATTTGGTTTAATCCGCTGCATGACAACCTCCACGAGCAATCCCAAAAAATCCGCCTTCCGCTTCGTCTTCATGATCGGCATTGTGAGTCTGTTTGCCGATTTCACCTATGAAGGGTCGCGTAGCATTGTGGGGCCTTATCTTGCGCAGCTGGGCGCGAGCGGTACGGCAGTCGGTATTATTGCAGGATTGGGCGAGTTGCTCGGCTACGGTCTGCGCATGCTGTCGGGGCGCATTAGCGACAAGACCGGCTATTTCTGGCCGATAACCATTCTTGGTTATGTCGTTCAGATGTTTGCCGTGCCGTTGCTGGCGCTGGCGGGAAGCTGGCAGGTTGCGGCGCTGCTGATAGTGGCCGAGCGCATTGGCAAGGCCACGCGCAATCCGCCGCGAAATACGATGCTGTCGCAGGCAGGAAAAGAAATCGGCTATGGGTGGGTGTTTGGATTGCATGAAGCGCTGGATCAAACCGGCGCTTTGCTGGGGCCGCTGGCAGTCGCCGTGATATTGGCGAAGCAGGGGCATTATCAAACGGCTTTCGCGATGCTGCTGGCGCCTGCAATTCTCACCATTGTGCTTGTGCTTATTGCACGATGGATTTACCCGGCGCCGGGTATAGTGGAAAAGCACGATACAGAGGCGCAAGGCAAAAAATATCCGCGTGCATTTTGGATTTATCTGATTGGTGCAGCGCTGGTGGCGGCGGGGTTTCCGGATTTCTCGCTGATGTCGTTTCATTTCGAAAAAGCCGATGCTCTGCCAGACATGTGGATACCGATTTTTTATTCGATCTCGATGGCGACAGGTGGCATCGGTTCGCTGGTGTTCGGCAAATTGTTTGATCGCATGGGCATCGTCATTCTTGTGCCGTTGACTCTGGTGACGGCGATTTTCGTGCCGCTGGTTTTTCTTGGCGGATTTTGGGCAGCGCTGGCCGGCTCCATGCTGTGGGGGCTCGGCATGGGCGTACATGAATCGATTATTCCAGCGGCTGTCTCGACCATGGTGCCGGTTGCGCGGCGTGCTTCGGCCTATGGCGTGTTTTCGGCAGCTTACGGCATCAGCTGGTTTATCGGCAGCGCTATTATCGGCTGGCTGTACGATATGTCTATTCCAGCGCTGGTAGGTTTTTCGGTTGCCGCGGAGCTTTTGGCGATACCGTTCTTTCTGATGATGGCGAAGCGGAAAGCCTGATTACAAAACCGTGTGCACCGCCCACGCTCCAACAAACACCAGCGCGATACAGCCGATGACCGAGGCGCCGATATAGGCGGCGGCAGAGGCATAATCGCCACGTTCCAACAGCAGCGAACATTCGAGCGAGAAGGCCGAAAATGTCGTGAAGCCGCCGAGGAAACCGGTCTCGAGCAGAAATTGCGTCGATTGCGGCAGCGATGTGCGCAACGCCATGATCTCCATGATCACGCCGATGAGCAGCGCGCCGAGCAGATTAATGCCGAGCGTGTGATAAGGAAAAATCTTGCCTTCGGTGTGATGCTTGATACCAATGGCCATGAAATGCCGCGCCATGGCGCCTGTACCGCCGCCGATAAAAACGAGAAGTGCGTTGAGCATAAAAAGCCTCTCCGAATCTGGAATGCCATAAGCAATAAATGATAAAAATAATCAAATATCAATAGCTTGGCTGCGCTTCCGAGGTTATTGCGTATATTATCTTTATTCAAAGCCAACTTAGTTTCCCTACAGCGTTCAATTTTCCGCAACGAAAAAAGGGGAAGCGAGATATGCGCGTGGTAGCACATGCCGTCATCAGTCAGGAGAAGTTGAGTTCTTTGGAAACCGATTTTATCCGCAGGGTTCTTTCCCGGGATAAAGTTGTGTTTCATAAATTTGGCGGATCGGTTGCCGTCCTTAACAGAAAACTCAGGAAAAAACTGAATCCAATGCGCCGATGGTCTCCCGGAGCAAGAGATCTTTTAAACCGCATAGCCGGCATAATTTCCGAGAGCGTTAAAGAGGAAACGGATCATGTACGTTTTGCTCTCTATGTTGGGCCCGAACCGCAACTGCATGTCCGCGATCTTGGTATACCAACAGGCTGCGCGCTTTTGGATCCGCGCGAAGGGATAATCCGGCAGGGCTGGATACATGGGACATCGCCGTTTGCCGATGGCGCATATGAAGTCCCTCTAGGGATGGAGATCGTCTTTCAGCGCACCGACCGGCCTTATTACGAAGATTGGGTGGGGATGGGAGCGGGGGCGGATGTTGTCTACTCCATCACCGACCGCCAATGGGATCGTGCGTGGAATGAAGAACGCGATATCCGGCCGTTTATCAATCAGGCGGTGTTGCTGGCGGCTGCGCCATCGTGAAATTTACCATTTATAACTGAACCCCAACCACCGCTCACGGCGAATGCCGTACGAGTTTACGGCGCGCGCGGGGCTGGGCGCCTTCTAGGCTGCGTTCCCGTTGGCCTTGTCTCTCGTTTAACTGGGGGGCGTACTGCACGTGACGGCTGGGATGGTCCTCGCGGCCCGGGAAATTTCCACTCCAGACTTTCCACCGTTGCGAATTCTTTAAGTACTTCGGGACTTTCGTTCACTAGATGAGTGAAGAAATTTAATGAAGTTTTGGCGCCGCGAACGACATCACCCATTTCTTTAATGTAGTAGGCGCGTGCTTGCTGTTCCTCTGGCGATTTATGGTCATTTTCAATTTCATCAGCTGCGCGCTTGAAAAGCGAACTCAATCTTTTGCGTTCTACTGGTGTGCGACTGGCTGGCGTAACGAGGCGCTGCAGAACAACGTAGGCTAAATGAGAAACGTGTTGGCTCTCAACAAGAACTCTGCCCAATTTAACTAATTCGTCCGTCGCGAGCGTCGATTGATTCAGAATAAGGCGCGATTCCCCATCAACAAGGGTAGCGTACGCATAAGCTATTCTCTCAGATCTAGGTATCGGGAGTGGCGGAATTTTTCCAACCATAATTAACTCGCGCAATGTATTTCAATAAACGCCGCATCGCATGCGGCCAATTTGCACGGCAAGTCTACACTATTTCGGCGAAAGTATTAGATGGCTCTATAGTTAATGAGCCACAAAACTAATTAATAAAAACAATGATTAAGCCGCACTCTCGGCGGCTGGAGGTGCTGCTGGAGTAGGCACTGAAGCCGCAGCACCCGGGATAAGGGTAACGATCATTTCCAGCCTGTCGACGCCATGCTGGGTGGGGGTGAGCTTGACGCCGAAATGGGCGGCAAATCTTCCGGTGATATAGGCCTGAACGCTGCGCGGGGTGAGTTCTTCCACTGGCGTTACGTTTTCGAGCGCGGCGTGCAGTGGTGGGGTGAGTTGGGCGCTACGGCCGGTGATGGTGAACATGCAGCCGTCTTCATGCGCGGGACCGAGCGCGATGTTGCCGCCGTAGGGCAGCAATTCTTCGGCGAGAACGATCAGATTCAGCATTACCTTGAGGGTGCCTTTATGAGTGCCGAAAATTTCGGGCGGCTGGTTTTCCGGCCAGGTAATGGTTGACTTGCCGCCGGCGAGATATTGTTCGGCCAGCTGACGAACATCCTTGATGCCGAGATTGTCTTCGCTGCCGGCGCGGCCGTAGGCCATGCGGTAAAGACGCAGGCGGCGCGAGGCGTGTTGCGCGCTGTCGCCGATCAGTTTCATCGCCTCGTCGACGACCGAGCCGCCGATATCCTCAATCAGCTCGACGCCGTTATTGATGGCGGAGACGGGACTTACCAGATCGTGGCATAGTTTCGATGCCAGAAGTTCCAGCACGAGTAGGTCGATTTGCATCAGCAGCCCTCGGTTTAAATATCGTGCGGCCAGCCGGAGGCATCGGGGCCGTAAATGAAGAATCAGAGCCAATTAGGATGGAGCGGGAAGGGTTAAGGGAGAATTAATAGGGGTTCAGGGTTCGGGGGTCAGGGAAATAGTTTGGCGGCATTGGACTAACCGTATGCGTATTGATACTTTACTTGAACCCCGAACCCCGAACCCTAATGAAAATTGCTTTTGCCGCAGCCCCCAGTGACATCGCCCAGAAGGCGCTGAAACAGCTCACCAAAAAATACGGGCAGAGCAAGATTTCGAGCGCGGATTATATTGTGGCTATTGGCGGCGATGGGCAGGTGCTCGAGACGCTTTATGAAGGCATGAAATACGGCAAGCCGGTATTTGCCTTGCGGCGTACGGAATCGATTGGCTTTCTCTGCAACGAGTTTCGCGTGGAGGGCTTGGAGCGGCGGCTGGCGAAGGCGCAGAAAGTTACGCTGCATCCATTACATGTTGAAGCTCGCACAGTGCAAGGCAAGAAAACTACGGCGCTTGCCATCAACGAAGTGACCGTGATCCGCGAAACGCCGCAATCGGCGTGTTTGCGCGTGAGCGTGGATGGCGTGGAGCGTATCGCGCGTTTCAGCGGCGATGGTTTGCTTGTGGCGACGCCAACAGGCAGCACTGCATATAATCATTCATGCGGCGGGCCGATCATGCCGATCGATGCGAATACTCTGGTGATTACGGCGATCAGCGGCTACCGACCGCGGCGCTGGTCGAATGCGGTGCTGCCGCAAGATTCCGAAGTCGAAATTACGGCGCTGGATACGGCCAAGCGTCCGGTGCGTATTGAGGCCGGCACGCATGTCATCCATAACGCGGCGCATGCGAAGATCAGGCTCGACCGCAAAAAGAAGCTGGTTCTGATGTTCGATCCCAATGAGCATCTTGGTGAGCGGATCGTGCGCGAGCAGTTTATGCAGTGAGAAGTTGTTAGTTATCAGTTTTCAGTTGTCAGAGGCTTCAATGGCAGCAAAAGGATATAGAGACCTAGTTGTGTGGCAGAAATCCATGTCTTTAGTTGCCGGGATATATTCGGCAACAAAAAAATTTCCAAAAGAAGAGATTTATACTTTAACAAGCCAAATTCGTAGATCAGCCATATCAATTCCTTCCAACATTGCCGAAGGGAGCTCAAAATATAGCAACAAAGAATTTTTGCGCTTTCTTGCTATTGCTCGTGGTTCGGTCGCAGAACTTGAAACGCAACTTCTTATCAGTAAGGACCTAGCTTACATTCCAACCACCGAGATCGAATCCTTAATTGAAAATACTAGCGAAGTTGCTCGCATGCTGAATGGGTTATTAGCTAAATTAAAAGCAGCAAACGACTGACAACTAATAACTGACAACTAACAACTTTTTTAATGTCTCAACCGCTCCCCATGCATATGCAAATCCAGCCCTTCCAGTTCCACATGCTCGGGCACGCGGACGCCCATGGTGTGTTTGAGGACCAGGACGATAACGAAGGTCGCGACCGCGCACCAGGCGATGGTCCAGCCGATGGCTTCGAGCTGGATTAATATCTGCTCGGGATGGCCGTCGATCCAGCCGGCCTGGCTTGCCACGCCGCTGATGGAGGCTTTGGCGAAGATGCCGGTCATGAGCGCGCCCAGAATGCCGCCGACGCCGTGAACGCCGAAGCAATCGAGGCTGTCGTCGAAACGATAAAGTGCTTTGAGACCGGTGGCGGAGAGATAGCAGAGCGCGCCGCCGACAGCGCCGATAATGAGTGCGCCTTCGGGATCGACGAAGCCGGAAGCTGGCGTGATGACGACGAGGCCTGCAATGGCGCCCGTGATCATGCCGAGCACGCTAGGCTTGCCCTTCACCATCCATTCGACGGCCATCCAGGAAAGAGCGGCGATGGCAGCGGCGATCATGGTGACGGTCATGGCCATGGCGGCGCGGCCGTTCGCGGCTCCGGCCGAGCCTGCGTTAAAGCCGAACCAGCCCACCCACAGAAGCGATGCACCGACGACGCTATAGGCCGGATTATGCGGCATGGCGGGTTCTTTGTGCTGTTTGCGCTTGCCGATAACAATAGCGGCGACAAGCCCGGCAACACCGGCATTGATGTGCACCACGGTGCCACCGGCAAAATCGAGCACGCCCGCGTTGGCGAGAAAGCCGGTCGGCGCCCATACCCAATGCGCAATCGGCGCATAGACGATGAGCGACCAGAACCCCATGAATACCAGCATGGATGAAAATTTGATGCGGTCGCAGAAAGCGCCCGCGATCAGCGCAGGCGTAATGATTGCGAAGGTCATCTGGAACATCATGTAGAGCGGTTCCGGGATCGTCATCGGCGAGGGCGAGGCGGAACCGGCACCGAGTACAAATGGATCATTCATGTTCATGCCGTGCAGCAACACACGGCTGAAATCGCCGACGTAGGCATTGCCGTTGGTGAAAGCGAGGCTATAGCCGACGATCACCCACAAGACGGCAACGAGGCATGCCGTGCTGAAGCTTTGCATGACCGTGGCAAGCACATTGTGACGCCGTACCATACCGCCATAGAACACGGCGAGGCCGGGGATTGTCATCAGCAGCACAAGCGCGGTGGATGTCAGCATCCAGGCGGTATCGCCGGAATTGATTTCTGCTTTGGCGAAGACAGGGGTCGCAATCAGGGTGAGTGCGAGGCTCAGAAAAATATGCGGCGAAAATTTTTTCAGAAAATGTGTGGTCATCATCGCCGGGTCTCCTGCAAGGGAATCGAGATAAACAACTCGGCTCAGATACTGAGGTTATGGTTGCAAATCAAGGTATTTGCGGACATTTGCGATCTGCTATGCGGGTATTATGGTGAAATCTCGACGAGGTCGACGATGCGCAAATCGGCCACACGACGCGATTACTTTCGTTTTGGAGGAGAGAAAACTCAGAGGCAATTAGTTGCCAGATTATGAGGCTTTCTTAAAAATCAGACTCGCATTCGTGCCGCCGAAGCCGAAAGAATTGGAAAGGGCGATGTCGATGTTCTTTTGCTTTGCTGCGTGGGGGACGAGGTCGATTCCTTCCACGCCCTCGGATGGATTGTCGAGATTAAGCGTGGGCGGGGCGATGCCATCGGTCACGGCCTTAATGGAATAGATGGCTTCCACGGCTCCTGCAGCGCCCAGCAGATGGCCGATGGCGGATTTGGTTGAGGACATTGAAACTTTGGCGACGGAATTGCCAAGCAGGCGTTTCACCGATTTCACTTCGATCTCGTCGCCGACCGGCGTTGAGGTGCCGTGGGCGTTGATGTAATCGATTTGATCGGGAGAGATCTGCGCATGCTTCAGCGCCATCTTCATCGCGCGATAACCGCCGCTGCCGTCTTCTGCGGGTGCGGTCATGTGATAGGCGTCGCCGGATAATCCGTAACCAATCAGCTCTGCGTAAATTTTGGCGCCGCGTTTTTTCGCGTGTTCGTATTCTTCGAGGACCACAACGCCGGCGCCTTCACCCATCACGAAACCGTCGCGGTCTTTGTCATAGGGACGCGAAGCCTTCGTCGGCTGGTCGTTGAAGTTGGTCGAGAGGGCGCGGAGGGCGCAGAAACCGGCGATACCGATTTTGCAGATGGCGGCTTCGGTGCCGCCGGCGACCATAATATCTGCATCGCCATATTGAATAAGGCGCGCCGCGTCGCCGATAGCGTGTGCGCCAGTGGCGCAGGCGGTGACCACGGCATGATTGGGGCCGCGGAAGCCATGCATGATCGAAATCTGGCCCGATGCCAGATTGATCAGACTGCGCGGAATGAAGAAAGGCGAAACGCGGCGCGGGCCTTTTTCGTGCAGGACGATGGAGGTTTCGAAAATCTCGTTGAGACCGCCGATGCCAGAACCGATCATCACGCCGATGCGGCCGCGCTGTTCTTCGGTGGGCGAAGTGAGGCCGCTATCCTTGACCGCTTCATCCGCCGCCGCGATGGCGTAATAGATGAAGGTATCCATTTTCTTTTGCTCTTTGGTCTCGATATAGCGGTCGAGTGAAAGCTCATGTGGAACAGTGCCGCGCGGAACCTGGCCTGCAACCTTGCAGGGATAATCGGCGGGATCGAAATGCGTGATTGTGCCAATGCCGCTTTCGCCCTTGATCAGGCGATGCCAGTTATGTGCAACCCCGACGCCGAGGGGCGATACCATTCCGAGGCCAGTTATGACGATACGTTTCATTTAGGTGCTAGGTGCTGGGTACTAGGTGCTAGGGAAGAAATTATGGGGCTGAAGCGCGGGGAATGCAAATTTGAATCCCCTAGCAGCTAGCACCTAGCACCTCGCCGTTAAGCAGCGGCCTTCTTCGTATTAATATAATCAACCGCGTCTTTCACGGTGATGATCTTTTCCGCGGCGTCGTCGGGAATTTCGACGTTGAATTCTTCTTCGAAAGCCATCACGAGCTCGACAGTGTCGAGGCTGTCGGCGCCGAGATCATCGATAAAACTAGCATTGTCGGTTACCTTGGCGGCATCGACGCCAAGATGTTCTACGATGATCTTTTTCACGCGTTCTGCAATATCGCTCATTGTGTTAGCCTTCTGCTGTTAATAAGGGACGGGCTTCAGTTTGCCCTGTTTTTAAGGCAGGGCCACCTTCTGTGCGCCTCTGCGAGGCTCTTCTCTATTCTGCGGAGCGGCACCTGTCCAGATGATAAACGAAAATAGCCTGCAGTTTTTGATTAACTATTTGAAATGTCTTGTTTTTATTATATGGTTAGCGCCCGTCGCATGGTCTTATGCCCCTTGCCGGGTGCGTTGTTTATCAGCAAATTCAATAGATTAACCGAGGTTGTCGATGTCGGAATCATCGGGTGGACAGGTCAGGACAACGCGCAGCATCAAGCCGCTGCGGCTGATCGTTCCCTATCTCATGCCGTACAAAAAAGCTGTGCTGGGCGCGTTTCTGGCGCTGGTGGCGGCGAGTGCCACGGTGCTCGCGATCGGTTCTGGATTGCAGGCGGTAATTGACCGCGGTTTCGCTGCGCATGACCCTGAAATGCTCAACCACACGTTGTTGCTGCTGTTCGTGGCGATTTTGATTCTGGCTGGATCGACCTTCGTGCGGTTCTCGCTTGTGTCGTGGCTGGGCGAGCGCGTGGTCGCCGATCTGCGCTGCGCGATTTACGATCACATTCTCAAATTGGGGCCGGGATTTTTCGAAGTCACGCGCAGCGGAGATATTCTTTCGCGCCTTACGGCGGATAGCAGCGTGCTGCAGGTGGTGGTGGGGTCGTCGTTGTCGGTGGCGCTGCGGAATTTTCTGCTGCTGTGCGGCGGCGTGGTGATGATGCTGTTCATCAGCCCTCGGCTTTCAGGATTGGTCGCGGTTGGGATTCTGTTTGTCGTCGTGCCGATTATTTTCTTCGGCCGCAAGGTACGCGTGCTTTCGAAAGCCAGCCAGGAACGCGTGGCGGATGTGAACGCTGCCGCTGAGGAGACCATTTATGGCATCCGCACCGTGCAAGCCTTTGGGCATGAGGATCTAGATCGCGCGCATTTTAATGCGCAGGTGGAGGAATCTTTGGCTACCGCCGTACGGCGCATTCGCGCGCGGGCGTGGCTGACGGCATTGGTTATCACTCTGGTGTTTTCTGCCATCGGCGTGATGCTGTGGGTTGGCGGACATGACGTGCTGGAAGGCAAGTTGAGCGGCGGGCAGCTTTCATCTTTTGTGTTTTATGCCGTGCTGGTGGCGAGCGCCACGGGGGCCGTCAGCGAAGTGATCGGCGATTTGCAGCGTGCAGCGGGTGCAACGGAACGGATTTTCGATTTGCTTGCTGCCGTGCCGGAAATTACGGCGCCCGTTAATCCGGCGCAGCTTCCGGTACCGCGTGGCGAAATTGCATTCGAGAATGTGACGTTCTTTTATCCGTCGCGGCCTTCGACAGCGGCACTGCAGAATGTTTCATTCGCGGTGAAGTCCGGGGAGCGCGTCGCACTTGTGGGACCGAGTGGTGCCGGTAAGACGACATTGTTTCAGCTTGCCTTACGTTTTTATGACCCGCAGCAAGGCGCGGTGCGGTTGGATGGCGTGGACGTTAAAACCGTCGATCCGAAAAATGTGCGCGCGCGTATCGGCATCGTGCCGCAGGACCCGGTGATTTTCTCGACCGATGCGTGGAGCAATATTGGTTATGGGCGGGCCGGTGCGACACACGCGGAAATTCGCGAAGCCGCGCGTGCGGCGCATGCGGATGAGTTTTTATCCGCCTTGCCGCAGGGATACGAAACCCATCTCGGCGAAAAAGGCGTGCGGCTTTCGGGTGGACAGAAACAGCGGATCGCGATTGCGCGGGCGATTTTGCGGAACCCTTCGCTGTTGCTGCTGGATGAGGCGACCTCAGCGCTGGACGCAGAAAGCGAGCGGTTAGTTCAGGATGCTTTGGATAAGCTTATGCACCAACGCACGACTTTGATCATCGCGCATAGATTGGCGACAGTGATGAATGCGGCGCGTATTCTGGTGATGGATCAGGGCAAGCTGGTTGCCACCGGCACGCATCAATCCCTCGTGGCCGAAGGTGGACTCTATGCGCGGTTGGCGGCGTTGCAGTTTAAAAATAACTGAGTAATTGCGAACCGTTCGCAATTTGTAATTCTTCGGCGATTGATTTATGCATTCGCCATCATGACATGGACACCTGAAAATTACGCCGCGCATTTTGCGGTCGATATCGACGCTCTAAAGAAAGACGGGCGCTATCGCAGCTTTGCCGTGCTTGAACGTATTTGCGGCGAGTTTCCACATGCGATGCTGCATGAAGGTGAGAGCGCAAAGAAGGTCGTTGTCTGGTGCTCGAACGATTATCTCGGCATGGGGCAGAATCCGCTTGTCCTTAATGCGATGGACGAAGCACTGTTTAAATGGGGTGCGGGATCGGGCGGAACGCGTAATATCGGCGGCAATACGCTGATCCATACGAAGCTGGAGCAGGAATTGGCCGCGTGGCACAAGAAGGAAGCCGCACTACTGTTTAACTCCGGCTATATGTCGAACGAGGCAACGCTGGCGACGCTGATCAGGCTACTGCCGGGCTGTATCGTTTTTTCGGATGCAAAAAATCATGCCTCAATGATCGCGGGCATGAAGGGTTATCCGCATAAGCATGTATTCAAGCACAATGATCTGGATGATCTCGAAGCCAAGCTGGCGGCTACTGAGCCCGACGCACCGAAACTGATCGCATGCGAAAGTGTCTATTCGATGGATGGCACGATTGCGCCTTTGGCTAAGATTGTGGCGCTCGCGAAAAAATATGGCGCAATGACTTATCTCGATGAAGTTCACGCGGTTGGACTTTATGGGCCGAACGGCGCGGGCATCGCCGATCGCGATGGTATGCAGGATGGTTTCGATATTATCGAAGGCACATTCGGCAAGGCTTTCGGCGTTGCAGGCGGTTACATCGCCGGTTCGCGCATACTGATCGATGCGATCCGCAGCCACGCGCCGGGATTTATCTTCACCACATCTTTGCCACCTGTTCTGGCAGCAGGAGCTTTAGCAAGTCTTGGCGTGCTGAAAAATGCGCATGATCTGCGTGCGCGGCAGCAACGGCAGGCGAAGCGTTTGCGTGGAAAACTTCGCGCGGCCGGGTTGCCGTTATTGCCGAGCGAAAGCCATATCGTGCCTCTGTTGATCGGCGGCGCGCATTGCTGCAGGGGTGTGAGCGATTGGCTGCTGGAAAACAAATCGATCTATGTGCAGCCGATCAATTACCCGACGGTGGCCGTCGGCGAAGAGCGTTTGCGCCTAACGCCATCGCCGCTGCATACCGATGCGATGATTGATGAACTGGTTGGCGCGCTGGATTATCTCTGGACGCAGCAGCATCTGCCGCGGCAGATGGTGGCTTAGCGGCCTTCCGGCGCGATCATCACTTTGTATTTTTCGCTGCGGCCTTCGATGACTTCGTTGGCGAACCAGATGCCGATATCGTTGGCGGCATCGCGCATGTCTTCGGGCGTGAGGGAATGCATATTCTCGATCGCTTCTTCCAATGAGAGCGTCACGCTCACCATCAGCGCGTTTTTTTCCTCCGGCGTCATCTCGCTGAGGAGTTTCAAGGCATCCTTGAGATCCTGCGGTCTGATGTCGGCGGTGAGGCCTTGGTAGGCGACGCGAGTGTTTTGCATTTATTTATCCCGTAGCGCTCTTTGTACCGCCGCAGGTTCGCGTTCAATTACGCGCAAATAAAGACGGGCGGCGCGGTCGGGCTGCCGGCGGCCTTGTTCCCATGCGTGCAGTGCCGTCACATCAAAGCCGAAGCGTTCGGCGAAACGGTTCTGACTGAGACCCAGGCGTTTGCGGATAGCCGCGACGTCGATCAACGGCGGCACGAAAACTTCGTAACCTTCCAATTCGACTTCGCCACGCATGTGGGCGAGAACCTCTTTGAGACCTTCCTCGAGATCAATGCCGAATTGAGTGCGGCCTTTCGGTATCTTCCTGTGCTTTGATCGCCGCAATGATTTTTGCGATAGCTTTTTTGTCGCCATGACTTAAGTCCTCCTGTTGACCCTTGGCATAAACCATTATAAAAAAAATCTTTCCTGCGCGGGATTGCCAAAAGTAAATTACACGTCCGCCGCCGCGTTTGCCGCGGCCTTCGAGCGGAATGCGGGCTTTCCTCGCCCCACCGGTTTCCGGCACGACAGGCCAGTATTCCGGCGCCGCAACCACGGAAGCTTCAGCGACCGCCTGCTCCTCCGGGCTCATGAGCCTTGCGGCTTGCTTTTCGTATTTCCAGACCCGGTATTTTAACACTTAGCGCCCCACTATATACGACAATGACATATAAGTCAATGCCTTACTTCGCCGCCATCATCGCCACCGCTGTGTCGCTCATGCGGTTGGAGAAGCCCCATTCGTTGTCGTACCAGCTCATCACGCGCACGAAGGTGCCGTCGATCACTTTCACTTCGCCGAGGGCAAAGATCGAGGAACGCGTGTCGTGGTTGAAATCGGTGGAAACCAGCGGTTCGCTGTAATAACCGAGGATACCTTTGAGTGGGCCGTTATCGGCGGCGGATTTGATGGCGTTATTGATTTCGTCAACGCTCGTCGGCTTTTTCGCGACAAATTTGAAATCGACGACAGAAACATTCGGCGTCGGCACGCGGATCGAGGTGCCGTCGAGCTTGCCCTTCAGCGACGGCAGAACCTTACCGACGGCCTTGGCGGCGCCGGTAGAGGTCGGGATTAGGTTGATGGCTGCAGCGCGGGCGCGATGCAGATCGCTGTGCATCGTGTCGACCGTGCGCTGGTCTCCGGTGTAGGAGTGGATCGTGGTCATGAAGCCGCGCTCAATGCCGATGGCGTTATGCAGCACATAGGCGACGGGGGCGAGGCAGTTGGTGGTGCAAGAGGCATTCGAGACGACCGTGTGACTCGCCTTAAGCTCATTATGATTGACGCCATAGACAACCGTGATGTCTTCATCGGTGGCAGGAGCGGAGATAAGAACTTTTTTGGCGCCGGCCTGGATGTGCTTTTCGGCATCGGCCTTTTTGGTGAAGCGGCCCGAGCATTCCATCGCCACATCGACCTTGAGATCGCCCCAACCGAGCTTGGACGGATCGCTAACCTGCAAACCCTTCACGCGCTTACCGTTGATGATGAGATCGTTGCCGTCGACTTTTACATCGCCGTCGAAGCGGCCATGGACGGAGTCATACTTCAGCAGATGCGCGTTGGTATTGGCGTCGGCGAGATCGTTGATGGCGACGATTTCAATGTCATCGCGGCCGGCTTCGAAAGCGGCGCGGAGAACCAGACGGCCAATACGGCCAAAACCATTAATAGAAACGCGAACGGGCATCACAACTCCTCGTATTTTGAAATAGGGTAAGGCCGGTAAATCCGGCATGACAGTAAATTTAATGGGCTTCTAATATTTTCGCCAGAGTTTTCTAGGCATTAACCACGAAAGAAGCAATTAACGGTTAACCGCGATACCCCAATCATTGGAGAAAACATCGCGCGAGGGCGGCCCGTCGACGCAGATGCGGCATTCGCGGGGGAAGCCGGCGGTGCCATCCAACCACCAGCAGCCTTTGGCATCCGACTGATTTCTGCAAGCTGTGAGGCAGGCGGCGGGTGTTACCGTATCGCCAAGTCCCTTGGCTTTGCCGTGGCATTTGGCAAATCGCTCGAAGCCAGATGAGGCCGGGTTTGGCAAATTCCGGGGCGGTATCAGGTTGAAATGCAGCGCCCGGTTATTATTGGATGAATTCAAGTTATTTAGCGGCATAGCCCAATCGTTAGACACTGATCCCGTTTCAGGTACGAGCGTTCTGCATGCACGGCATTCGCGCTGCACGCCGCCGGTACCGTCAATCCACCAGCAACCGGCGGCTTCATCTTGTTTGCGGCATTCGTAGAGACAAGCCGCGGCTGTGGCCGTATCGCCCAGATGTATAACGTCATCTTCGCTCGCGCATTTGTAATACTGTTGGAATCCTAGCGATTGAGCTGAGGGTGATTTGGCGGCGCTGGCTATGGAGATGTTCGCGAGGAAAGCGAGCGCAGTTGCCAGAATTATTATTTTTATACTGCGTGAGGTGGGCATTTGATATCCCAGAAAGAAGACAGATATTTGTCTAAATGAGTTTCCGCGCGGCCGCAATGACGGTATCTGTAGTAATTCCGAAATGCTTGTATAGAGCTTCGGCAGGGGCGGATGCGCCGAAGCCGGTCATGCCGACGAAGCCGCCTATATCCCCGATATAGGCATCCCAGCCCTGGCGGATACCGGCTTCGACGGCAATGCGCGGGGCGGTGCCGAGAACCTGGGCGCGATATTTCTCATCTTGTTCATCGAATAGACGCCAGCAGGGGACGGAGACAACGGCGGCGCCGATGCCTTCCTTCTGTAGTTGCGCACGGGCTTCTAGGGCGATGCCGACTTCGGAACCTGTAGCAAGAAGTGTGATCTGACGCCCGCCTTCGGCTTCGGCCAGAACGTAGGCGCCGTGTGCCGAACGGTTTTCTTCACCGGCAACGCGAACCGGCGGAACGCTTTGGCGCGTAAGGGCGAGAAGGCTTGGGCGGTCTTTGCTTTGTAATGCGATATCCCAACATTCCACCGTTTCAACGCCATCGCAGGGACGGAATACGAGCAAATCAGGAATGGCGCGAAGCGCCGCCAGATGTTCGACCGGCTGATGCGTCGGGCCGTCTTCGCCGAGGCCGATGCTGTCATGCGTCATGACAAACACCACGCGTTGTTTCATGAGAGCAGCGAGGCGAATGGCGGGGCGGCAGTAATCGGCGAATTGCAGGAACGTGCCACCATAAGGAATAACGCCGCCATGCAGCGCCATGCCGTTCATGGCTGCGGCCATGGCATGCTCGCGCACGCCGAAATGGACATAACGTCCGCCGTAATTCGTCGGCGTGATGGGGGCGAAGTTCTTTACCTGCGTATTGTTGGAAGGTGTGAGATCGGCAGAGCCGCCGATCAGTTCCGGCATCGCTGGAAGTATGGCTTCCAGCACTGCGCCGGATGACTGGCGTGTGGCATGTTTTGGTTTTTCCGTCGCAAGCTTATTTTTCAATTGCTCAAATACGCCGCCGAGATTACGCGGCAATTCGCCTTTGGTGGCGCGGTCAAATTCGACGCGCTCGCGGGAATCCGAAAGGCGTTTTTGCCAGGCTTGACGTTCTTTACCGCCACGCTCGCCGGTTTTACGCCATTCGGCGAGAATATTTTCCGGCACGACGAATGCAGGATGGTTCCAGTCGAGCTGTTTGCGTGCGGCAGCGACTTCCTCCGCTCCGAGGGCTGCACCATGGCAATCCTTAGTGCCCTGTTTATTTGGTGCGCCGTAGCCGATGATGGTGCGGCAGGCGATCAGCGATGGCTTATCGCTTTCGTCCAACGCCACGCGTGTTGCTGCGGCGATGGCAGCAGGATCATGACCATCGACACTCTGCACATGCCAGCCATAGGCGCGGAAGCGGGCAGGAACGTCTTCTGTAAAGGCAAGCGTGGTAGGCCCATCGATGGAGATTTTGTTATCGTCGTAAAAAACGATCAGCCGGCCGAGTTTCAAATGTCCGGCCAGCGACGCAGCTTCATGGCTGATGCCTTCCATCAAATCGCCGTCGGAGGCGATAACATAAATATGATGATCGACCAGCGTATCGCCAAAACGGGCATTGAGAATGCGCTCGGCCAGCGCCATGCCGACGGAATTGGCGAATCCTTGTCCCAGAGGGCCAGTTGTGGTCTCAACGCCAATCTCGAGATCGTGCTCTGGATGGCCGGGCGTGAGGCTGCCCAACTGGCGGAAACGCTTGATCTCCTCCAGAGTCATTTTCTTGTAACCGGTGAGATAGCTCAACGCATAAAGCAGCATGGAGCCGTGACCGGCTGACAGGACAAATCTGTCACGGTCGGGCCATGCCGGGTTCTCCGGATCGAAGCGCAGAAACTGGGACCAGAGCACCGTGGCGACATCGGCCATGCCCATCGGCATGCCGGGATGGCCGGATTTGGCCTGTTCGACCGCATCCATGGCGAGGGCACGGATGGCGTTGGCCATATCCTTATGTGCGGTATCGGCGAGGGGCTCGGCTGATTTCATGACTGCGGCAATCGGCATCGGCTTTCCAGAGAGTAACGAATTTATGCAAACAAATTGCCGAAAATAGCGGATCGGCGCAAGAAGCTTTAAATGCGCGATTGGCATAAGATTAGAGTAGGGGGAATTGACGCTTTGTTCGCTTGCGCCTAATGTCGCTTCTCAGGATTCGAGGAGAGCCTTTATGAAACGTCTTAAAACAGCGCTGGAAAATCTGGACGAGAAAATCTCGGATCTCGAGGAAAATGTCGGCCTTGAAGGCAGTACGCGCCGCGATGCGCTCAAGAAACAAACCGAATTAATGAAAACGAGCCAGAAGCGCGAAGCCAATGTGCTCGCGATTGCGCAAAAAGTCGCGGCACGCCTCGACCAGACCATTCATCACGTCGAGCAGATTTTAAGGGATTAAGTCTTAAGTTCCGTGACCATGCCTTTGTGATTGCATATCGCCGCGT
>Ga0207050_1006_pt1 | contig 59927 bp, 45 predicted proteins | sample Alteio_BWMinCont_64_FD_153291 | JGI IMG/M metagenome (GOLD analysis project Ga0207050, IMG submission 153291) | Enriched cells from forest soil in Barre Woods Harvard Forest LTER site, Petersham, Massachusetts, United States -... | ecosystem: Environmental > Terrestrial > Soil > Temperate forest >...
CGTTCAGCAATCGCAATTTGTTGTGAGAGCCGACCTCCAGGTGGATAGTTCATGACGCGAAGAAAATGGTAGACCTCCACCAAAAAGAAGAGCTGCCGCCGAGATTTATGGGCTTTTGGAGAATTGAAGAGAAGGAAATTCCATTTTTCCCTTGACGGAAATTTCTTTTTGCGAGTATTGTACGTGTCGCAAACAAAAACAGAACTGCCGGCAGAAATTTAACGTGGTGGGCCGCTGCAGAGCGGGCAAATCAAGGGTGGCAACGGAGCCTACATCTTCGGCATCGACCGTGAGACGGGAACGATCACGATTGCCGACCACAGCAGGCTGGATCCGGGCACTTACGGCCTGACATTGATGGCAAGCGATAGTATCTTGCCCAGCCACGATCAGAGGGTGACAATTACAGTGCACCGGTAGGACCGAATTATCGTGACAGTAATAGTTACATAATGAGGTAGTTGCAATAACAACTAAATCTCGGGACGGACGGGGAGGGTCGGTACTCGCCGTCCCTTCATTATGGTCAGGCGATGCTGACTTCCTTGTACACCCCGAAGACCTTCTTCAGCGCCCCTGCGATCTCGCCGACGGTTGCGTAAGCGCGCACGCAGTCAAGCAGGTAGGGCATCGTGTTGGCGGCAGAAATGCTGTCGGCCGCTACATCCGGCTCGCGTTCTGCGGCGCGGCACAGATCGTTCAAGGCTCGCTCGACGGCATCGTTCGAGCGCTCGGAGCGCAGCCCTCGCAGCTTCTTTGTCTGTGCGTCGCGGACCGATTCGTCGATGTAAAGAATCTTCTGCGGGTTTTCTTCAACCACATAATCATTCACACCAACGATGATCTTTTCTTTGGCCTCGACCGCGCGCTGATAGGCGTAACTGGCCTCTGCGATCTCCTTCTGGGGAAAGCCCTGCTCGATAGCCTTGACCATACCGCCGAGAGCATCGAGTTTTTCGAAATACTCGAACGCGCCGCTCTCCATGTCGAGCGTCATGCGTTCAACGAAATACGACCCCCCCAGCGGATCGGCCACGTCTGCTACGCCCGACTCATACGCCAGGATCTGCTGTGTGCGCAATGCAATCCGCGCTGCTTCCTCGGTCGGCAGGGCGAGCGCCTCATCGAATCCGTCGGTGTGCAGCGACTGCGTTCCGCCCAGCACCGCGGCCAGCGCCTGAAGGGCGACACGCGCGATGTTGTTCTTCGGCTGCTGCGCGGTGAGCGACACGCCGGCCGTCTGCGTGTGAAAACGCATCCAATGCGACCGCGGATTCTGCGCGCCGAAGCGCTCCGTCATCACCCGGTACCAGACCTTGCGCGCGGCGCGAAACTTGGCGATCTCCTCGAAGAAGTCGTTGTGCGAGTTGAAAAAGAAGCTCAGCCGCGGCGCGAAGTCGTCGACCTTCAGGCCGCGCCGCAGCGCCCACTCCACGTACTCGACGCCGTCATAAAGAGTGAAGGCCAGCTCCTGTAGCGCGGTCGACCCGGCCTCGCGGATGTGATAACCCGAGATGGAAATCGGATTGAATCGCGGCGTGAAGCGCGCGCCGAATTCCAGCGTATCGATGAGCAGGCGCATCGATGGCGCAGGAGGATAGATGTATTCCTTTTGTGCGATGTACTCCTTGAGGATGTCGTTCTGCAGCGTGCCTGAGATCCGCGTCCAGTCCGCGCCCTGCTTTTCGGCAACCGCGAGATACATCGCCCAAAGGGTGCTCGCCGGCGAATTGATTGTCATCGAGACCGACGTCTGCTCCAGGTCGATTCCGGCAAAAAGCGTTTCCATGTCCTCAAGCGAATCGATCGCCACTCCGCACTTGCCGACTTCGCCCTCGCTCTCCGAGTCGTCCGAGTCGCAGCCCATCAGCGTGGGCAGGTCGAAAGCGACAGAAAGCCCGCTGCCCCCATTGGCCAGCAGATATTTGTAGCGGAGATTCGTCTCCTCCGGGCTCGCGAATCCCGAAAACTGCCGCATTGTCCAGAGCTTTCCGCGATAGCCGCTGGCATGGATGCCGCGCGTGTAGGGCCGCTTGCCGGGTAACGGCAGATCGGGATTCCCAGGCAGATCAGCTCCGGTGTATAGCCGGACGATTTCGGTTTCCGAGATGGTCGTGAAGCGAGCCCGGCCGTTTTCGTCGAGATTGATTCCCGTTGCCGCGCCGATTGGCCGCTCGGGGGACTTTTCGAGTGCCGGGAAAAGAGTTTCGGATTCCCAGCGTCGCTCTTCCGGCGAAGGATGGCGGTCGGGTGCGTTCTTTGGCTTCTTGATCATGCCTTTAGATCTCGCCCATGGCGGCGAAACTCTTCAGCATAGGTTGGCATACGAATCCGGCGCAAGAAATAGGGGCGCAAACGCGAAGCCGAAGGCTATTCAAGCGTGACCGAGTCTTCCCCAAGCTGCTCGTTAATCAGCCTTGCTACAAGAGGCTTGAGCGTTAGCGAATCTTTTGGATAGACAAAGTCCTCCGCTCCCTCTGACCAGTCAAGTTTGAAGCTGGTCGACAACGCCGAGATCCAGATTTGTCTCACCGGCGCATTGGGTGTGATGACGAATTTTGCCGGCGGCTCTTCGAAGACCACATTCAGAACTCCGTTCTGCTCTTCGACTTCGAAGTCGCCGTCCTCTTCCGCCTCGATGAGGCTCTTCTTCAGGGATTCGATGGCCCGATCGGCGTTGCGGCGAAATGTCAGCTCATCCAACATGGTTCAAGTGTAGCAACCTCGCAGAGGTTGGGTGAGTCTCTCTAATTTAGGGACTGTCCCTCTCGAAACAAAACAGGAACCAGAAAAGTCAACGAATCATCCCATAATTGGACTTTTTCTGCTGCATTTAACAGGCCGGTTGCACTGCATTGCGCAAGGCATGGGACGCTGTGCGCAGGTTCGTCCAAATCTTCACGGAGGCAATACGCATCATGCAAGCGCGCGCATCGTTCGTAGTTGCTCTGTTCGGTCTCGGCCTGGTGGCCCAGGCGCAGGATCGGACACCCACCCAAACTCCACAGCAACTGGCAGTGGACGTCGTTTACAACGAGCTTCATGACCGCGAATGCGACAGCTATTGGCAGTACCGGAGCTTTCGCGTCTCCGGTTCACAGGACGTTGTACGCGAACAGGTGGAGACGTCAGACGGACCGATCTATCGCGTGATCGAAGACCATAACCGGCCGCTGGACACGGACGAGCGCAGAAGGGAAGATCAGCGGCTCGAGGAGCTGATCAGCAGGCCCGGGGCGATAACTCGGATGCAGCAGGACCACCTCAAGGACGAGGAGCGGATGAAGAGGGTGATCGAGATGCTCCCCGATGCCTTTCTCTACGAATATCAGGGTCCGGTTCGGGGCGATGACGTGCGCCTGTCCTTCCGCCCGAATCCGGCGTTCGTACCCACTACCTACGAGGCGCGGATCGTTCATGCGCTCGGCGGCACGCTCGTTGTGAATCAACGCCTGAAGCGCATGATCGACATGAAGGGACAGATGCTCGAGCGAGTCGACTTCGGCTATGGATTTTTGGGCTATATCGACAAGGGTGGCACATTCGAAATCAGGCGGGCGCAGGTAACCGAAACCCGGTGGAAGACCAGTCTGGTCGAGGTCCACATTCAGGGCAGGGTGCTGTTGTTCCACAATGTCACAAAAGATCAGCGCGAAGCCCGGACAGACTTTCGCCCGGTGCCGCATGACATCACTCTCAGTGCGGCGAAACAGCTGCTCGATCAGGCGGCCGCGGGGCGAACCGAGGCGCGCCTCATGTCTTCAGCTCGCTGAGACAGCTCAGAATTAGCTCAATTCAGTCCTGTAGCGCTTGGACCCTGCAGACGGGGTTCGCCGTCCTTGAGATGTGGTGCGCGTTTTGGCATCGGTGCCTTTCCTGTGGCAGGCGAACTCCGCATCAGCAGCAGAACGCACATTAGAAGTGCGGCACACAACAGGCCGACGATGGCGACCATTGGACACCTCCAGCTCTCTAAAGTAAGAGGCTGAAAGGGGCCCTGGGGTTAGCCGGCGGATCGCGTCGCCTGCGCTAGAAGGGGATATCGTCGTCGGTGATCTCGGTTGAGCTCACCAGATCGTCGGAATGCGCGGAGGGTCGCTGGTCATACGACGAACTTCCGCCGCGGTTGTAGTTGCCGCCCTCGCCGCCCTCGCCTCGGCCGGAGAGCAGAACCAGCTCATTCACCAGCACTTCGGTGCGGTACTTCTTCTCGCCCGACGTCTTGTCATCCCACGACCGGGTCTGGATTTTGCCTTCGATGTAAAGCTTTGAGCCCTTCTTCACGTAATCGCGGACGATCTCGGCAGTGCGCTGGAAGGCGACGAGATTGTGCCATTCCGTGCGGTCGGTCCAGTTGCCGGTGGCGTCTTTGGTGCGGTCGGTCGTAGCTAGGGAAAAATTGGCGACAGTTGTGCCGCCAGCGGTCGCGCGAAATTCGGGATCTTTGCCTACATTGCCGAGAAGGATAATTTTATTGACGCTCTTGGCCATAACTGGGGTACTCCAAATGGTTGTTCAGAGAAGAATAACAGGGACGCCGCAGCTGGTGGCGCGCCGCCCGTGAAGTCACATTACCAATGTTCGGAGGAGCACTGGAGCCCTCTATCGCTCCCCGCGTATGCGCCGGTTGCGAAACCACTTGGCGGCTCCCAAGGCAAAGAGCAGCGACCCGAAGGGCAGGCACATCAGAGCAACAATCAGCGCCAGCCACCCCGAGCTCGTATGCGGACCCTGGCGCGTGACCCCGCCGAAGACCGTGCTCATCAGCAGCGCCGCCAGCAGGCCCGCTCCGATCGTCCAGGCGCCGCTCTGCAGAAGCTGTCGCGTGCCGTCATCCGTCGGCGACTGAAGCGGGCGCGGACCGCCCTTTGCAGCGACGTGCAACTGACGCCCGGGCGACTTGCCTGCTTCCGTGTTCGACTCCTGTTTCATCACCACGAGCATTCAGCAAAACCTCAGCGGCAGGCCGCCTGCATCAGATAGACGATCACGCCCGTGACCGACACGTAGAGCCAGATGGGAAAGGTCCAGCGCGCCAGGCGTTTGTGCGCGGGAAAACGTCCGGAAAGTGAGAAAAAAAACGTAATCAGAATGATCGGCAGCGCAATCACGGAAAGCACGATATGCGATGCCAGCAGCTTCCAGTAAAACGGCCACAACGGATTGCCTCGCGGAAACCGCGTCTCACCGTGCAACGTGAAATTAACGAGATAAGAAACGAGAAAGATCGCCGAAAAGAAAAATGCCGTAAGCATCGAGGCGCGATGTTTCACAATCTCGCGTCTCTTGATGTAGACGAAACCGAACAGCAAAGCCACGGTGCTCAACGCGTTCAACAGCGCGTTCGTCGCCGGCAGAAACAGCAGATGTGTTCCCGCTACATCGGTAGGCGCATGGAAATACACGAGCCAGCAGATGAGGGCGCTGGCCAGAGCGCTGGCGAGGATGATAGCCGTGACTGTCGCGCCGGTCGATCTTCCGGCGTCGGGCCCTTTGGTTTGAATCGTTGCTTGCATTCCTTACTTTCCCTTGGCGTTGAGCATGAGTGCAGTGAGCAGCAGCGGCAGATAAATCACGCTCACCTTGAGCAGATCGCGCGCGTACATCTTCGACTCAATCGTTGAGCGGGCACGGGTGATGCGGGAGAACCGAATCGTGTAGCCGAGGTACACCAGCCCGAGGATCGAAGCGGCAACCGCATAGTAGGGCCCGGCGACGTGCAGATACACCGGCAGCAGGCTGGCCGGAATCATCAGCACCGCATAGGTGATGGCCTCGAGCACCGTCGACCAGCCATCCGGCTGCACGACAGGCAGCATCCGGATACCCGCGCGCCCGTAGTCTTCGCGATAGAGCCACGCAATCGCCATAAAGTGAGGGAACTGCCAGATGAACAGGATCGCGAACAGCGCCACGGCAGGCCACTCGATTCGTCCGCGGGCGGCTGTCCAGCCCAGAAGGGGCGGCATGGCTCCCGGGAACGCCCCGATAAATGTTGCCAGCGTCGTGTAGCGCTTGAGCGGCGTATAGATCGCTACGTAAGTGAACGCGGTGACTAGGGTCAGCGTGCCTGTTACCAGATTCGTCTCGCGCACCAGCCAGATCGAACCGACTGCGATGCACAACATGCCGGCCAGAATGCCGTGCGCCAGGCCGATGCGTCCGGTGACCATGGGCCGCCGTGCGGTGCGGATCATCTTCGCGTCGTGCTTGCGCTCCAGGCACTCGTTCAGCGCCGCGGATCCGGCCGAAACCAGCGCGATGCCGAAGAGAGCCTCGATCAGTCCGGGCTGCACACTGCTGATCCCCGATTGCCTCGACCCGAGATAAAACCCGGCCCACGCGGTCATCACTACCATCAGTGTTACGCGAACCTTGAAAAGCTCGCGATAGTCGGCGATGCGGGACGCCGTCTCGCCGGCATGGGAGGCATTCCGCGCGGTGCGCCGGGTGATGCGTCGAGGCCGTTTCGCGGGAGCTTCAGGAATCTCAGGAGCTTCAGTTCTCTCAGGAGCCGCGGCAACGTCCGGCTCAGCGATTACCGCCTGAGCGAACTCTGCCTGGGCCAGTTGAGGCGAGGGATTCACACTTCATGATAACAACGCGGGGCTACCGCCGCGGCTACTTGAGTTCAATTTTGGAAAGTGGCTTGGCTTCGGCGATGATCGGCTCAGGCTGGACCGCATATTCGTTGAGCAGCACGGCAACCAGGACCGCCGTTGGCACTGCCACCATCGCGCCGACGATTCCCGCGAGCGCTCCACCCAGCAACAGCGCGATGATCACTGCCAGTCCTACTAGATCTACGCTTTGCTTCATGATCCGCGGCGTCAGGAAGGAGGTCTCGACCTGCGCATAGATTGCGTAAAAAATCAGCACCCCGGCGACCCGCCCCCACGAGTCGATCGCGGCGACCAACACCACAAGGACCATCGAAATGACCGCGCCGGCAATCGGAATCAGGTTGAAGAGTCCCATGATGACCCCCAGGGCATAGGCATATCGAACGTGCAGGAAGAGGAAGACAATCATGCTGGTGATTCCCAGCACGAGCATCAATGATCCCTGCCCCAGCAGCCACTTGCCCATGCGAACTTCAGCCAGGGCCAGAGTTTGGTCCAGACGCTTTCGTTTGTCTACGGGCAGGAAGGAAAGCACCCAGTAATAAGCGATTTCCCCTTCGAGGAGGAAGTAAATCGTGAGGATAATACCCGTAATTACGTCGAAAAGGTTGGTCGCCCAGGCCTTGATCGACAGGAGCAGGTAGCTCGCGGCGTTCGATGCAAAATCCTGCAATTTGGCGTTAAGCGCGGCCGTATCCACGTGGCTCGAAAGCGGCAGGTTGTGAATGCGGTCGAGCAGTTGCGGAACCCGCGTGGGAGCCTCGGCAGCGAACTCGCGCATGTCGCGGATCACGGGAGGCAGAGCAACGAAGAAGAAGAGGCTTGCGGCTCCTGCGACGCCCAGCAGAAGAATGAAGATCGCCGAACCGCGGCCCGGGTTCCACTTGCCGATGCGGAGCTTCATGATGGCCCGCATGACCGGCATCAGTACGACGGCGAACAGGGCGCTGACATAAATGATTTCCAAAACGTCGCGCACATGCCACGCCGTGTATAAAGCAAGTGCAACGGCAAAAGCAAAGACAATATTCCCGCGAACCGCCCTTTGCCTTCGCGCTCGCGGACTCAGAGGCTGGCCCCCGCGCGTCAGCAGCTCCCGCGTGAGCGCCGATTTGGTTTCGCCCTCGGTCCCCATGGTTATCGCTGCCGCGCCTCCGCGACCAGCGCCGCACTCTGATCGTGAAGAAATTGGAGAATAGAATCCGTCACCGCTTCGGGAGTCATGTCAGTTGTCGAGACCGTAAGGTGGGCCATCCGGTAGTGGGGAAGCCGCGCCTCCAGCCGCTTTACCAGTCGCTCGCGATCGGCCAGCACCGGTCGCTCCGCCGCATCTGGTTGAGCGACACAGCGCGCGACCATCACGTCAAGCGGAGCTTCGAGAAAGACTACGCAGGCATGGTCCAGTCCGGCAAGCGCATTGCGCGTAGGCCCCGACTCGACGGCACCGCCGCCCAGGGCCAGCACCAGTCGCTCCGCCCGGGCGCAATCACGCACCGCATCGGTCTCAAGCAGGCGGAAAGCGTCTTCTCCCTGTTCGACGAAGATCTGTGCGATGGTCGAGCCGGTGCGCGCTTCAATAAAGGCATCGGTGTCCATGAAGCGCCAGCCGAGCCGCTCCGCCAGAAGTGCGCCTATGGTTGATTTGCCGGCGCCCATAAAACCGGTCAGAACGATGCGTCGAACCGCGAGCGGCAGATTTGTGTCCGTCCTCATGCGTGGTAACGCAATTATATGGAGGAACCAGCTATCTGCCTGCGGAAGGAGCCGACGATCTCCCTGGGCTTTCTTTACCAGGTTCGCTCCGAATCGCCGTTCGAATGTTGTCCCAGACGGTCGGGCTGGGATCGTGAATAGGCAGAAGCAGCTTCGCCTGTTGGGCGATGTATTCGAGGTCGCGTACCAGAGCGGCGCAGTTTTCGCAGGTCTTCAGGTGCTCTTCGGCACTCAGGTCCTTTTGCGTCTCGAATAGTTCCGGCAGTCGTTCTTGGAATTCGGCACAAGTCATATTGATTTCAGGTCGGCCCGTGTCTGTCATACGGCGCTCTCCTTCCGCTGCCCGGTGCGGAGCAGGTCGCGCAGTTTCATCCGAGCCTTGTGAAGCTGAGACTTGCTGTTCCCTATCGAGCAGGAGAGCATGTCCGCAATCTCATTATGTTCATATCCTTCCACATCATGAAGGACAAATACCAACCGGTACCCCGGAGGCAGGTCTTCAATCGCGCGCTCCAGGGTCACCCGGTCGATTGAGCCCGAAAGCTGAAGGTCCCGGTCCCCAAAGTCTTTGCGCGGACCGTCATCCTGCGACGGCTCCAGTGCCTCTTCGAGCGAAATCTGCGGCAGGCCCTTCTTTCGCAGGTGCATCAGCACCACATTTACCGCCAGTCGGTGCAGCCAGGTGGAGAAGGCTGAATCGCCGCGGAAAGTGCCGATTTTACGGTAAAGCTGCAGAAAGGCATCCTGCGTCAGGTCCTCGGCCGCCGCCACGTTGCCGAGCATGCGCAGACAAAGAGAGTAGACGCGGCGTTTATGAAGTGCGTAGAGGGTTTCAAAAGCTTTTTCGTCTCCAGCCTGGGCGGCGGCAATGGCTTCAGCCTCGCCGGCAATAGGAGGATTGCGTCGCAGATGCTGGTTCGCAGGCTTCTGTTGGGTCGGGCCAGCGCTCATCAAATGTTCCTCGGAAGTGAAAAGTCCATGATTCACGAGATCGCGAGGGGCGGAGAACGTGGTGGGCGAAGTCGTAGTCATGGCCAAAAATGAATGTTTTAGCTGTATTTACTGTCGGAGGCGAACACCCGGAAAAAGGTTGCCCGGCAAAATCGTCTTCACGACCCGATATAGCGGGCGTACAGGGTGCGGGCTACGGCCACATCGGTCGTCCCCTGAATAATCGCCCGCCCATCCCGAAAGACAGTCAGCTTTTGCTCACCGCGTTCGAAGCGCAGCAGCATCTCGTTATAGCGGACCTGCCCGTGCGGCCGCAGCCGTGCCTCGAGCTCACTGAAGTCCACCGGCCGTCCATGCTCATGAATCTGCACCGAATTTCGCCCGCAGAGCGTAATATGCGGCCGCCCCTCCCCGCGCAGGTGCCGGAAATCCCGTCCCTGGCACACCTCGCAGCCGGCTCGCGGGCGCGCCGAAGTGACCGCCGACCACTCGTTCGTCCACAGATCGCAGGAGAGCAGCGTTCGCCGCAGCCGGTCGCGTGCGCCGATCACAAACTTGATCGCCTCCGTCACGGCGAGCGAGGCCACAAGATCCACCGCCGAATTCAGAATGCCGGCTGTATCGCAGGTTTCCACCGTACCCGTCGGCGGCTCCGGAAAGATGCAGGCCAGGCAGGCGGTATCTCCGGGCAGGATGTTCATGGTGACGGCGTACGCGCCCACCGCCGCCGAGTAAATCCACGGTCTGCCCTGCTCGACCGCGTAGTCGTTCATCAGGTATCGCGTCTCGAAGTTGTCCGTGGCGTCGAGGATCAGGTCAGCACCGGCCAGGAGTTCGTGGATATTGCCCGGCGTCAGGTCTTTAATATGCGCGTGGACGGCGACCTCGCTGTTGAAGAGCGCGATCTTCCTCTTCGCCGCCTCGGCTTTGGGCAGCGATTCGCGAGCGTCGGCTTCGTCGAACAGCACCTGCCGCTGCAGATTGCTCTCCTCGACGAAATCCCGGTCGATGATCGTCAATGTGCCCACCCCGGCGCGCGCCAGCAGGCTGGCCGCTGCGGCTCCCGTCGCGCCGCATCCGACCAGCGCCACATGTGCTGCACCAAGCCTTCGCTGTCCCGCCTCTCCGATGCCGACAAAGAGCACCTGGCGCGAGTAACGGTCGGATAATGCCCGCTCGGATTCGAGCGGATCGGATTCGATTTTGGAGAGCGTCGCCATCAATCTTTACTATGTGTCTTTAGTATAGGAGTCACAGTGGAACGCCGCCCGCTCGGCAGCCTGAGGCGTCGCGTTCCTGGCCGCATCCTACTGCTTGAAGTCGGTAAGGTTGACGGATGCGCCGAACGAACGATCTAAAGCGCAGGGACGAGGGGCCGATTGGTTTTTTCGCGAACACGGGGCCATCGAACACCGAGTTATCGACGCGGTGCGGCGGTCGTTCTCTTTGCGGCGCTTTGGGTCGCGCCCGGCCCTTCCGTGCCCGTGTACGCCCAGTCGAAGCCGAACGCTGCGCCAGCGCCGGATAAGCCGGCCAACGCCGCGGCGCCTCCGTCCACCAATCCCCAGGCCGCTACCAACGGCCTCCGTGCTTGGGAGGGTCTGAACGTACAGGCGGTGGAGTTCGAGGGCGTGGATCGTCTCCGGCTCGAGCCACTTCCCGCCCAACTGCCTCTCCAGGCCGGCCATTCCCTGAAATCTCAGGACGTCCGTGAGAGCCTGCGCCGACTCTTCGCGACTGGACTGTACAGAGGCATCGAAGTGGAGGGTGTCCGGCAGGGCGATGGGGTGACGATTATCTTCAAGGGAAGTGCCACTCTGTTTCTCGGACGCATCACCGTGGAGGGTCTCAAGAATGACCGGCTGAGTAACCAGTTGGTGCATGCTTCGCGCCTGAATCCCGGCACAACCTTCTCCGACGCAAAGCTCGCCCAAGCCGGCACCAATCTGCAGGAGATGCTCCAGGACAACGGCTTCTACACGGGCAGCATCGCCACGAATACCGCCGTCGACACCAAGGATGGCCAGGTCAACGTGCGATTCGTGGTGAACAGCGGGAAGCAGGCGCGCATCGGCGACGTCAAAGTCACCGGCAACCCTGGAATGTCGACCGATACCTTTCGCAAAAAGGGGAAGCTGAAGCAGGGATCGAAGGTCAGCCACGACACCGTGAACCGCGCCCTGTCCCGCCTCAGAAAGAGCTACCAGAAGCAGCAGCGACTCGAGGCCAATGTCGCCCTGGAATCGAAAAATTTCCAGAAAGACCCCGATCTGCTGGATTACGCCTTCCAGGCCGACCAGGGGCCGGTAGTGACCATTCGCGTCAATGGCGTAAAGCTCAGCAAGGGAAAGGTGAAGACGCTGGTTCCTGTTTATCAGGAAGGCGCCGTGGACGATGATCTGCTGAACGAAGGAGACCGCCGGATCCGCGACTACTACCAGCGTGAGGGCTACTTTGATGTGCAGGTTACGCACCAGAAAACTGAGGGGCCAGCCCTGACGCTGATCGACTACCAGGTAAAGCTCGGCGAGCGTCAGAGCGTCGACTCGGTGATCGTGACCGGAAACAAATACTTCGGCACTGACATCCTGCAGCCGCGCCTTAGTGTCGTTAAAGCCAATCTCTTTATGCGCCATGGAAGCTACAGCCAGGCCCTGATGCAGGCCGATGTAAACGCAATTACCGCGCTCTACCGCAGCAATGGATTCAACCAGGTGAAAGTGACGCCGGTCGTCCAGAATCTGGCGAGCAAGGGCTCGAACAAGGACGAAGGTCTTTGGGTAAAGTACCAGATCGACGAAGGTCCGCAGCAGAAGATCGGCCATTATCAGGTTGAGGGCAACAGCCAGATTCTTACAGCCGAACTGAAGCCACTGCTTAATCTCGAGGAGGGCCAGCCATACTCGGCGGCCAATCTTGTGGGGGATCGCGACGCCATCCTCACCTACTATCTTGAGCACGGGTTCAGCCAGGCCAATGTCGCCATCGAACAGAGGCCTGAGGCAGGCGACAATGAGGTCGTTGACGTTACTCTCAACATCGCCGAAGGTGATCAGACCTTCGTCAACAGGGTTCTGGTCTCCGGCTTGCGTTACACCAAGCAATCGACGATCGAGCCGCACATTCTTCTCCACCCCGGTGATCCTCTCAACCAGTCGGCGCTCTTTGACATGCAGCGCCAGATGTACGACCTCACGCTGTTCAACGAAGTCAACGCCGCCGTCCAGAACCCTGCCGGCGACCAGGAGCGCAAGAACGTGCTGCTGCAGTTTACTGAAGCCAAGCGCTGGGATCTTGGCTATGGCGTGGGTTTTCAGGTGCAGACCGGCAACCCCACCAGCAACTGCCCAAACACGCCGACCAGCGCAGCCCAGCCTTGCGGCTCGAACGCGAAGACCGGCGGCAGCGCCCTTGTGCAGTTCGATGTGTCGCGCATCAACCTCGGCGGGCGCAACCAGTCCATTACCCTGCGCACCGCCTACGGCACTCTGGAGCAATATGCAAGCCTCGTCTATTCGAGCCCACACGTTTTTGACAATCCCAAGCTCGACTTCTCGCTCAGCGGTGGCTACACCAATGCGCAGGACGTGACCACCTACGCTGCCTCACGGCTGGAGGCAACCGTCCGGATGACGCATCGGCCCAACCGCCCCAACACCCTGATCTACTTCTTTACCTATCGCCGGGTTGTCGTCGATCCCAACAGTGTCCAGCTTCCGCCCAACGAGATTCCACTCGTCTCCGAGCCGGTGCGCGTGGGCGGCCCGGGCTTCAGCTGGATCCGCGATACCCGCCGCCCGAATCCGCTCGACGCCCATAGCGGCACCTATACCAGCATGCAGGAGTTCGTCACCGACAACATCTTCGAGTCCGAGGCGAACTTCAACCGCCTCGACCTGACCAATGCCAGCTACTATTCACTCGGCAAGAAAAAGAACTTCGTCCTCGCTCGCTCCACTCGGTTCGGATATGAGCGCTCCTTCGGTGAAGACCAGTACCGTTACATCCCGCTGCCCGAGCGGCTCTATGCCGGCGGTGCGCAGTCGTTGCGCGGTTTCCCCATCAACTCCGCCGGTCCGCGCGATTCCCTCACCGGCTTTCCGGTCGGCGGCGCGGGCGCATTTGTGAACAGCACCGAGATGCGCTTTCCCAATCCCACGTTGCCATATGTCGGAAACGCGGTGGGCTTCGTGCTCTTCCACGACGCGGGCAATGTTTTCAATAACTCTTCCGACATCTGGCCCAGCGCCATTCGAATCAAGCAGCCACACAGCTGGACCTGCAAGATCCTCAATGAGGAGGCGCAGTCGCAGGTAACTCGGGCTTCGAGCACAAATCCCACCGGCCTCTGTGACTTCAACGACTTCTCCCACGCGATTGGTCTGGGTCTGCGCTATCACACACCCATCGGCCCGCTGCGCTTTGATTTCAGTTACAACCTCAATCCACCGATCTATCCTGTCATCATCACCTACGGAACCCAGCCGAACGGCCAGCCCATTGCTCCTCACGTTGGACAGGCCGGACACTTCAACTTCTTCTTCAGCATCGGGCAGGCATTCTGATGAGGCGGATTATGGCGCTGGCGGCGATCTCTGCGGCCCTTCTCGCGGGCCCAATGGGATCGCATGCGCAATCGTCTGCCGTTTCTGCCTCTCCGCAGCCTGTAGTCCTCGATCGCGTGATCGCTGTCATTAACGGAGACGTGATCCTCGAGAGCGATGTGAAAGAAGAGCAGCGTTTCGCCGAACTTGAACCCTTTTCGGTCGCCCCGGGATCCGACACACCCATGCGCGCCGCTCGCCGCCTCGCTAACCGCACGCTCATCCTGCAGCAAATGAAACTGCAGCAGGGCCTCGGCATCACGGTCTCCAACGAGGAGGTGCAGAAGGCATTGACGGACCTGCGCACCCACCTGCCGGCATGCCGAAAATATCACTGCACAACCGACGAGGGTTGGAAAGCATTCCTCGACGCCCACGATCTGACCGAGCAGGAGGTCTTTGACCACTGGAAGCAGCGTCTTACCATCCTGAAGTTCATCGACTTACGCTTTCGCAGTGGCATTCGCATCACTAATGATGAGATTGCAGCTTATTACCAGAAATCGGTCGTTCCCGTTTACGAGCACCAGAACGAGAAGCCGCCCGCGCTCAGCGAACTTTCGCAGCGCATCCAGGAAGTCCTGCTGCAGCAGCACGTAAACGGATTGCTGCAGGACTGGCTCAAGAGCCTGCGCGACGAAGGCAGTGTGCAGATTCTGGATCCGGCATACGGCCAAAGCTCCGGCACGCCCAGCGAGGATTAACGAGTGAGCACCGCATCTGATCCCGTCTCCTCTCCACCAGGTCGGCAGCGCACCCTATGGCGTCACTGGTGGAAGGTGGGCTTCGTTCTGCTCGCGCTCGCCGCGCTACTCATCGGCGGAGTCATGTGGTACGCGAGCACGCCGCAATTTGAAAATCGCGTGCGTCAGCGAGTGATCGCCATTCTTGAGGGAGCTACCGGAGGCCGCGTTGAACTGGGGGCCTTCCGCTGGCGTCTGCTGCGCCTCGAATTCGAGGCCGATAACCTCACCATCCACGGCCTCGAACCGGCGGGACAAGTCCCCTATGCGCACATCGACCGGCTCTTCGTCCGTGTAAAAATCATCTCCTTCTTTCGAACCAAGGTCGGCCTTAACTACCTGGAAGCTGACCATCCGGTCATTCATCTCATCGTTTACCCCGACGGCTCGACCAACCAGCCTCACCCCAAAACCGAAAGCACGAGCAATAAATCCGTCACCGATACGCTCTTCGACCTTCAAGTGAATCGCACCGAGTTGAACAATGGGTTGGCGATCGTCGATCAGCAGGCGACACCCTTCGATCTGGCGGCTAACGATCTCGGTATCAAGCTGCAGTACGTAGCGCCCCCCCTGGGACATCCCACGCAGGATCTCTATCAGGGTGCAATTCACATAGAAGATCTGACCGCGCAGCGCGGGGTCGCATCCCCCATTCATTCGAAGCTCGATTTGCAGGTTCAATTGGGGAGAAACGCCGCAACCCTGCAATCGTTCAATCTCCAGACCGGCCCCTCCATGCTCGCCGGCCGACTTGCCCTGCAGAACTTCGCTGATCCGCAATGGAAGGGCTCGCTCAATGGCAGCGTCGACGTCCGCTTGGTCGAAGCGTTCGTCTCCATCCCCGGCCTGGACAAGGGTAACGTCGAGTTGCAGTTGACCGGGCAGGGAACCATGAACACCTTCACCGTCGATGGCCAGAGCAAAGTGACCGGCGGCGCCTATCACACCGGCACCATCCACCTGGCCGGAGTCAACGCTACGACTGCACTTCACCTCAACGAGAACGAGCTGACGTTGACCAACTCTCAGGCGAAGCTCGCCGAAGGCGGCACAGTCGACGGAACTTTGCGTATCGTTAACTGGTCCGGCAGTGCCCCGCCCGTTCCGGAGAAGCCGCAGGCCGCGCCCGGCCGCCGAGGTCCGCCCCAAGCCCCGGCCAACAACAAGCAGCAGGGAACGATCCGCGCGCATATCAGCGACATGACCGTGGCCTCGATCATGTCCATCGTCGCGCCACCTCGCGACGCCAACCTCGGCTTCGCCACCTTCGCCAACGGTGCCGTCAATCTGGACTGGAAGGGCGATTCATCCAATTTCGTGATGGATGCGAAACTGGCTCTCACCGCCCCGCAGCAGCCTCGGCCTGGAGAAGTTCCCCTCAATGGCACAGTGGACGCGCAGTACATGAACGACAGCGGCACCGTGAACATCCGCAGCTTCACCGCGCAGACTCCAGGAATGCAGATCCAGGTGAATGGCGCGCTCGGTGTATACCCGCTCACCCGCGCCTCACAGGTGAACGTGGAACTTACCACCAGCAACCTCGCTGAGTTCGACCGCACGCTTAAAACCCTCGGTCTTGCCGCCCAAGGCAAGACGGGAGTGCAGGCAATTCCCATCGCGCTGCATGGTCAGGCCTCCTTCCACGGAACGGTCACGCGCAGCATCCTCACTCCCGACGTGAAGGGCCATCTCACCGCAACAAATTTCGATGTGGTCTACAGCACGCCGCAACAGGCGCCGCTGGCGCAACCCGCAACTGCGCAGCCGATAGTGCAGCCGGCTAAGCATAACGTGGGCCCGGCCGCGCCTGCGATCGAGCACACCATCCACTGGGACTCGTTGGAGGCCGACGCCGAGTACGCCCCCGAACTTATCTCCGTGCATCAGGCATCGCTGGTGCACGGCGCGAGCACGATTCACGCCTCCGGCACGCTTCACGCCCATCAGCTCACCCACCACCGGCTCGCCTTCGACGAGAATTCCGCCCTCAGTCTCGACGCCAATATCCGCAGCGCTGCCCTCTCCGACATACTTCAAACAGTGGGTCAATCGTTGCCGGTGACCGGCACTGTGAACCTCGACGTCCATGCCTCCGGCCAGTTCGATAACCTGAGCGGAGGCGGCCATCTTGCCGTGCAGGGTGGAGACATCTACGGCGAGCCGTACCGTAGCCTCACCACCGACCTCCGCTTCGCCGGCCGCGAGATCGACGCCACCCATCTCGTCTACCTTCAGGACGGCGGTAAGGTGCAGGGCGAGGGCGGCTACAACTTGTCGACAGAAATGGCCCACTTCACTGCGCAGGGCACGGACTTCGACCTGGCCCGCTTCAAAACGCTGCAAAACACCAAGTATCCGATATCAGGTCAGCTGGCGTTCGAAGCGCACGGCAACGGCACGGTCAAGGAGCCGAACCTCGAAGCGAAACTCCATCTGACACACCTGAATCTGGCCGAGGCCTCTACCGGCTTCATCGACGTCAACGTCCATACCCAGTCCGACCAGCTCCTGTTGGATATGAACGGCCATATGACCAACGCTGTCTTCCAGGGCAACGGACAGGTTCAGCTGAGCGGAGACTACCAGGCAAAGGGCCATGTCACCGTATCCAATCTCGACGTCGAACCGCTTCTGCAGACCTTCAATGTTCCTGGCGTGCGCGCCCACTCCTCGATCGCGGGCGCAATCAACGTTGTGGGCCCCTTGAAGCAGCCGCGAAAGCTCGGCGGCGACGCCACAATCGACCAGTTCTCCCTCTCTCTGGCCAATGTTCCGCTGAAGACCGAAGGCCCCCTGCACGCGACGCTTATGAACGGGCGCCTGCACCTCGATCCGTTCCACGTCGTCGGCGACGACACAGACCTTCATGCGCGGGGATCGATTGGCCTCTTCGGCGACTCCCGTGACCTCGACCTGCACGGCAACGGATCCATCAACATGAAGCTCGCGCAGACGGTGGATAGCGACATCACCGCATCTGGGCATGTGGACTTCAACGTGGATGCAGTCGGCACATTCCAGCGTCCCAGCCTGACCGGACAGGTCAAATTCACCAACGTCGCCATGGCCCTCCAGGATTTCCCCAACGGCTTGAGCCAGATGACCGGCACCCTGGAATTCGACCAGGATAGGCTGGACGTGAAGAGCCTCACGGCGGTCAGCGGAGGAGGCAAACTCCAGCTCGGCGGTTTCGTCACCTACCAGCAGGGCTTGTACGGGGACCTTACTGCGACTGCCAAAGACGTCCGCATTCGCTATCCGCAGGGAGTGAGCTCCATGGCCGACGCCAAGCTACGCCTGCAGGGGACGCAGAGTGCGCTGCTGCTGAGCGGCAATGTCACCATCACACGATTCGTCATTGGTGGCGACCTTGACCTGGCCGCGCTCACCTCTTCAGCAGGCACCGTCTCTCTGCCCCCTGACCCGAATGCGCCCTCGAGCCACCTGCGGCTCGATATTCACATCGTCTCCGCCCCTCAGCTCGACTTCCAGAACTCCTATGCGAAACTCGCCGGCGACGTCGACCTGCGACTTCGCGGCACGCTCGCCCAGCCATCGTTACTCGGTCACATCGCCATTACCGAGGGCAGCGCCAGCTTTGCTGGCACCAAATACGAACTGCAGCGCGGCGACATCTATTTCAGCAACCCTGTACGCATCGAGCCCCTGATCGACCTCACCGCCACCGCCCATGTCGAGGACTACGACATCACCATCGGCCTCAACGGCACCTCCTCAAAACTCCAGCCAACTTTCCGCTCCGAGCCGCCTCTCTCCGAGCAGGACATCTTCGCCCTCCTTGCCGTGGGCCGTACTCAGGAAGAGCAGCAGATCTACTCCATGCAGCAACAGCAGGCCGGCGTGAACTCGACGGCGGATGCCTTGCTCGGCGGCGCGCTGAACGCGACCGTCAGCAGCCGGATAGAAAAGCTCTTCGGCGGCGGCAGCGTCAAGATCGATCCCAACTACGTCACCGGAACCGGCAACTCCTCGGCACGCATCACTGTCGAGCAGCAGGTCGCCAAGAATGCCACGCTGACCTACGCCACCAATATCAACTCCACCGCCGAGCAGTTCATCCAGGGCCAGGTCAACCTCACCCGCGATCTCTCTGTGATCGCTGTGCGTGACGAAAACGGCGTCTTCAGTCTCATCTTCAAAATCCGGCGTCGCTACAAATAGCCTCTGGCTGGGTTTAAAGAATTGGGTTAAGATGGCATCCCACAATAATCCCGCTCGCATCTGGGGGGATTAGGAAAACCAAATCTCAGCCTACCGTTATCCGTCAGCGGTGAGGTGTGGGCTGTGAACGGCCATCAGGAGGATTTGAAAGTGAGAAAGACACTTCGCAGTCTACTTCCAGCTGTCCTGGGATTTCTGCTGTTGGGCGGCCCCGCGCTGTCGAGACACTCGAGCGCCATGGCTCAGGCGGACGACAATAGTCTGCGCGCCCAGATTACGAACAAGACGCTCAATAAGTCGCAGTTCAAGAATATACAGGTTTCGGTTACGAATGGGGTCGCCAAGCTCACCGGTACCGTCGATACCTACTATTGGAAAGAACAGGCTGATACGAGAGTCCATCGCGTCAAGGGCATCACCGCCGTCGACAACGAAATTGAAGTCGCCGGTCCGGAGATCTCGGACGCCGAGCTGCAGCAAAAACTGGTGAGGGCCATTTCCTACGACCGCGTCGGCTATGGCACGACAGCTTTCAATGCGATCAGCGTGAACGTCAGCAACGGGGTTGTTACGTTAGGCGGAACAGCCTACGGCCCGGTGGATGCCGATTCCGCCGTGGCGGTGGCGTCCAACATGAAGGGCGTAAAGGACGTGATCAACGAGATCTCGGTTGATCCCGTATCTCCCATGGACGACCGAATCCGCCGCGCCGTCTACCGCGCCGTCTACGGATTCCCCTCTCTGAACCGCTACGCCATTGACCCGGCGCAGCCGATCCGCATCTCCGTCCAGAACGGCAACGTCACTCTGTACGGAGTAGTAGACCGCCAGGCAGACAAGGACGCGGCAGGCATTCGCGCCAACTCCGTTCCCGGCGTCTTCAAGGTGACTAACGATCTCCAGGTCGCGGGTCAGCCGGAAAAGAAGTAACTGTTTTCAGGCAATGGCAGAAAAGCCTCCGCATTTATGCGGGGGCTTTCCTGTTTCTCATCCCGTTCCCGCCGTCCGATAAACTCATAGCATGGCTTTCTTTCGCAGCATGGGTGTCACACTCGAGATGATCAAGTGGGAACACTCCATATTCGCGCTGCCCTTCGCGCTTACCGGAGCAATGCTCGCAGCCCATGGTCTGCCGCGCCCCATGCAATTGCTCTGGATCATCGTCTGCATGGTGACCGCCCGTTCCGCCGCCATGGCCTTCAACCGCTGGGCGGACGCTTCGCTCGATGCCGCCAATCCCCGCACCAGGACCCGCGCCATTCCCGAAGGTCTCCTTACCGGGAGCTTCGTCGCCGGCTTTACCTGCGTGATGGCCGCGATCTTTGTGCTCGCCGCCGGACAGCTCAACCGGCTCACCCTGCTGCTCTCTCCGTTGGCCCTCGCCGTGATTCTGGTTTACTCCTATACCAAGCGCTTTACGCGGTGGTCGCATCTTGCGCTGGGCCTTGCCCTCGGCATCGCCCCAGCCGCCGCGTGGATCGCCGTCCGCGGATCACTTGACCCGCGCATTTTTATCCTCACCTGCGCTGTGATGTTCTGGGTTGCGGGTTTCGATGTGCTCTACGCCTGCCAGGACGCGGCCCATGACACATCCGCCGGCCTATTCAGCGTGCCATCGACTTATGGAATCGCCGCCGCCTTCTGGATAGCGCGCGCTCTGCACTTCATCATGCTTTTGCTGCTGGTGTGGCTGGTGCGGGCTTTCTCGCTGGGACCGGCGGCCATGATCGGAGTTGCCCTGGTCGCCATCCTGCTCCTCTACGAGCATCTCATCGTTTCCCCCGGCGACCTCCGCCGCCTCAATGCCGCCTTCTTCACCATGAACGGCGTGATCGCCGCGGTTTTCTTCCTGTTCGTCGCGGCCGATTTGCTTCTGCGCCACCACTGAAACAAAAAGCCCGCGGACTCCGCGGGCTCTTTGTCGTACCGGTGGATGGGAACTCTATGCTGAACGGCGCCTGATTCTTTCCTCTTCCTTGTGTTCATCGATCTTGTGTTCATCGATGCGCTCGTTCACTTTATCTTTGACGTTCTGGACTCTGTCAGTGAAGTTGTCGCGGGCCGCATTCGCGTGGCGCTCGTTCTCGGCGCGCTGGCGATCGACTGTTTCCTGGACGGCGTCCTTCACATTGCCCCAGGTCTCCTTCGCGGCGCCCTTCACCTGGTCCGCGACGCCTTCGTTGGCCATGCGCTGGTTTCCAACTACTTCACCCGCCTTCTGTTTTACTTTTCCCGTAACCTGATCGACTTTTCCCGTTACCTGGTCCTTGTTCATAACTGACCCCTGTGTGGCAGCTTGAATTGCCTTCACTGCCAGGTTGTTCGTGCGTTGTCGGTTAAAGGGCAGCTCGCCGTCCACTGATGAGCTGGATCAGAAGCACTACCAGCGCCAGCACCAGCAGAATGTGGATATAGGCTCCAATTGCGTGAAAGCTGACCAAACCGACGAGCCAAAGTACCAAGAGAATTACAAAGATCGTCCACAACATGGCGTTGTCCCCTTCAAGTGCGATTCACTGCTTACGGAAAGATATGGTGCGCCCCGCGGGATTAGGGTTGCCGTACAATCGAAAATTCGAGCCAAGCTTCCTACTATGAACATCGCTATCCAGGGCGAGCCCGGTTCCTTCAGCCATGAGGCGGCATTGAAATTTGCTCCTGAAGCAACCATTCTTCCCTGCGCTCTATCTGCCGAAGTCTTCTCTGCCGTTGACGAACGCCGCGTGGATGCAGCTGTCATTCCCATCGAAAATTCGCTGGCCGGATCGGTTGTCGAGCACTACGATCTCTTACTCACGCACGATGTCGCCATTGAACGCGAAATGCTTTTGCGCATTCGCCACAATCTGATCGCGGTTCCCGGAACACGCATCGACCAGATTCATCGGGCGTACTCCCACCCAGTCGCCCTCGCCCAGTGCCGGCATTTCCTCAAACAGCACCCGCAGATTGAAGCCATCCCGTACTACGACACCGCGGGGAGCGTGAAGCAGCTCATGGAGCTGCGGGACCGCGCGTCTGCGGGAATCGCCAGCGCCCAGGCCGCTGCCCACTACGGCGGGGAGATCCTCACCGCCGGTATCGAGGACAATCCCGAAAACTACACACGCTTCTTCCTCATCCGGCCGCGCGGCGACATGGCCGCCGATCCTGCCCCTGATAACGTACCCGACAAGGTCAGCCTCGCCTTTACCGTCGAGAACCGCCCCGGAACCCTCGTCGACGCCCTTCAGGTCTTCGCCGGGCAGGGAACGAACCTCACCCGGATCGAATCGCGGCCAGTCCATGGCCAGCCGTGGCATTATGTCTTCTACGCCGACTACCAGCTTTCCAGTCCGGACACCGCCGATGCCGCGCTGGCCCTCCTGGCCCGTCACTGTTCCATGGTCAAGGAGCTTGGCCGCTATCGCGCCGGCCGGCGGGACGGCTGAGCCTTCAACTCGGCGGCAGGGAGCTGCCGATGAACTTTGGGTCGGGAACCCGGTCTATACACAACACGTAAACGCATCTCAAGGAGGTAAAGGCCCCACAGGCACGTTCATCTGGCGATGCTGGTGCTGAAAGCAAAGGACTTTCGACAGCAGCGTCGAATCTTGCGACCGTATCCGATCTGCTGCGTCTAATATCTATTAATTTGATAAGAAGGCACTCAATGGCCAGCGATTTCCTAAGTGAGATTCACCCTAGTAGCACCAAACCACGCGACGAAAACGGTAGCGGCAAGTCCCTGCCCGTTCTTCCTGTTCGCGACACCGTCCTGTTCCCTCATGCCGTACTTCCCCTGACGGTGGGCCGAGAGAGCTCTATCCAACTCATCCAGTCTCTGGGAGATGAGAAAACCATCGTTGTCGTCGCCCAGCGCGACGCCCGCATGGATGCGCCTCAGCCGAGCGATCTGCACGCTTATGGCACCCTCGCGACCGTGCACAAAGTCGTCAAAATGCCCAATCAGAGCCTCTTCGTCTTCACCGAAGGCACCGAGCGCGTCAAGCTGGGCACGTTCTCTCAGATAGAACCCTTCATGACCGCGGCGGTCGAGCCGATCCCCGAGATTCCTCCGCAAAAAGGTCCCGAAATTGAGGCCCTGCAGCGCAACGTTCTGTCGGAATTCCAGCAGATCGTCACCGCTTCGCCTACGCTCTCCGATGAGCTGCAGACCATAGCCATGAATATCGAAGAGCCCGGTCGGCTGGTCGACTTCATCGCCTCCTCGCTCCCGTTCCTCTCGACGACTGACAAGCAGGAGTTGCTCGAAACCCCCGATGTCACCGCCCGCCTCGAACGCGTCAACAAGCACTTGGCGAAAGAACTCGAAGTGCAGCAGCTTCGCAACAAGATCCAGTCCGAGGTCCAGGATCAGGTCCAGCAGTCGCAGCGCGACTACTACTTGCGCGAGCAGATGAAGGCCATCCAGAAGGAGCTCGGTGACGCCGACGAGGGCCAGAAGGACATCGAAGACCTTCGCGAGAAGATCGAAGCCGTCGGCATGCCCGAAGAGACAAAGAAAGAGGCTCTCAAGGAGCTGAATCGTCTCTCGCGCATGTCTCCCATGGCTGCCGACTACTCGCTCACCCGCAACTACATCGAGTGGCTCGCCGTGCTGCCCTGGTCGAAGTCCTCAGGCAGCGAAGTCGACATCCCCAAGGCCAAGCAGATCCTCGACGAGGACCACTACGACCTCAAGAAGGTGAAGGACCGCATCCTCGACTACCTGTCTGTCCGTCGCCTCAAACCGGACATGAAAGGCCCGATCCTCTGCTTCGTCGGACCTCCGGGAGTCGGCAAGACCTCACTGGGCCGGTCGATCGCCCGCGCCCTGGACCGGAAGTTCCAGCGCATCTCGCTCGGCGGTATGCACGACGAGGCCGAGATCCGCGGACATCGCCGTACTTACATCGGAGCCCTGCCCGGCCAGATCATTCAGAACCTGCGCCGTGCCGGCACCAACGATCCCGTCTTCATGCTCGACGAGATCGACAAGCTGGGTCGCGACTTCCGAGGGGACCCGTCGTCAGCGCTGCTCGAGACGCTCGATCCGGAGCAGAACAACACGTTTCGCGACAACTATCTCGACCAGCCCTTCGATCTGTCCAAGGTGCTCTTCATCTGCACCGCGAACCAGCTCGACCCGATCCCTGCGCCGCTACTTGACCGCATGGAGATCATCGAGTTGCAGGGATACACGGAAGAGGAGAAGTCGCATATCGCCTTCCGCTACCTGATTCCGCGTCAGATCAAGGAAAACGGCATTCAGGCTGACAACATCGAGTTTCCCGAGGAGGCGATCTCGTACATCGTGCGCCACTACACGCGCGAAGCCGGAGTCCGCAAACTCGAGCAGCTCATCGGCACCGTCTGCCGCAAGCAGGCACGCCGAATCGCCGAGGGCAAGACCGAAAAACTGGTCGTCACCCGCGAGATCATCCAGGAGTTCCTGGGCGGCATCAAGGTTCGCGTCGACACCGAGCTCGCCGAGCGCACCAAGCGTGCTGGCGTGGCTGTGGGTCTCGCATGGACACCTGCCGGCGGCGACATCCTCTTCATCGAAGCCAACAAGATGAAGGGCAAGGGCGGTTTCAAGATCACCGGCCAGATTGGCGAGGTCATGCAGGAATCCATGCAGGCCGCGCTAACCTGGGTCCGCTCTAATGCCACAAAGCTTGGACTGACGGAAGACTTCACCAATGATGCGGACATCCACATCCATGTCCCCGCCGGAGCCATTCCCAAGGACGGCCCATCGGCAGGCGTGACCATGGCGACGGTGCTCGTCTCCCTGATGACCGACAAGCCGGTTCGCCCGCTTACGGCCATGACTGGTGAAATCACGCTGAGCGGAAATGTGCTGCCCGTGGGCGGCATTAAGGAGAAGTTCCTTGCCGCCAAGCGCGCCGGGGTGAAAGACGTGATCCTGCCCGCCGAGAACCGGCAGAACGTAGAGGAAGACTTGATGCCCGAGCAGATCGCCGGCGTCAACATCCACTACGCCAGCCGCATCGAAGACGTCCTTGCAGTCGCGCTGCCCCACACGGCTGCGGAAAAGCAGAAAGACGAGCAGGTGAGGGAAGAGGTTCTCGAGCACGCAAGCGCCTGAGCCGGTGTCTGAGGTAGATTGGCCGCGCGGCAAACGAGCTGCGCGGCCATAATTGCTTCCGGCCGCAAATGCAGTTAGCCTTTCCTGAGCCCTGAGCCCTGAGCCCTGAGCCCTGAGCCCTGAGCCCTGAGCCCTGATTGCATGCTCACCATCGGCCACTCTACGCTGCCTATCGAAACATTTCTCGCCATCCTGCGCGAGAACGGCGTGCGCACACTTGCCGACATCCGCACCATCCCCAAATCGCGCCACAACCCGCAGTTCGCCCAGGAAAACCTCTCGCGCTCTCTTGAAGAGGCTGGCATCACATATCACTGGCATAAATCCCTCGGCGGCCTGCGCCACCCCCGCAAGGACTCGGTCAACACCGGCTGGCGCAATACCAGCTTTCGCGGATACGCCGACTACATGCAAACTCCGGAATTCGCAGCCGCGGTAGCCGAGCTGCTCAACGCTGGCCCTTCCGATCACGCCGCAATCATGTGCGCCGAGGCCGTCCCCTGGCGCTGCCACCGCTCTCTGGTAGCCGATGACCTCATTGTCCACGGCGTCGCCGTCGAGCACATCTATTACGATGCGAAGGGACACAGCCGCCGCGAGCCGCACAAGCTCACATCATTTCTCCGCGTCGAGAACCAGCGCCTCTGGTATCCCGCCGAAGACGACCTTTTTGCGTCCTCACCTGAAGCCCTCACGCCTCAGCCGTCGCCGGATTCGCCGGAACCACCGCCCGCTTCCGCATCGGCTGCAGCTTCCGGTAGGTCAGCGAACGCCATATCCACTCAAACGGCCCGAACTGGAAGCGATCGAGCCACCACGGAGAAATGATCAACTGCGCCGCCCAGATCGCCAGCACAATGCCAAACTGTCCTGTCCGGCTGACCTTGCCGTAGAGCCCCAGCCCCCACCCGTAGAAAAGAAAGGTGCAGACAATCGTGTGCGTCAGATAGTTCGTGAACGCCATCCGGCCAACCGCGCCCAGTCGCCGCCGCGCGCCCGGCAGCCATCCCTTCTGGCAGATCAGCATCACCAGGCCAATCCAGAAAAGGCACACCAGCAGGCTCGCCCAGTAGTTGTACTGGAAGTCGATAAAGAAGACCTGCCGCAGATCCCAGTGGTGTAAGAACTCCATGTGCACCCCGAAGGCAATGACAGGAATTCCCACCAGCAGCCCAAGCGCGATAAACCATCTGTACACCCGCGCCGGCACAGCCGCACTGAAGACTCCCAACTTGAACAGCCCGATGCCTACCAGCATCAGCCCGTACGCCCGCCAGAAAGCCAGAAAGATATTGCCTTGGATCTGATTCCCCACGTTCTCGATCGCACGCGCCTTCTCCTCGCCCAGCCAGCCGGCTCGGTGCACCGCCAGATCTTTGTCACGTTGTGCCTGCGACGGCATCCACATGGTCTCGCGCATCTGGTCGACGTTTTTCTTCGGCCAGTAGGGCATCGACGTGTAACTGCCAACAAAGAGCACCGACGACACTGCCGTGAACAGCAGGCCAGAGATGATCAGCTTCCTCGGCCGCCACTTCCGCACCAGGTATGCCACCATCCCGCCCAGTGCGTAGGTGAAAAGTATGTCTCCGGTCCACAGCAGATATCCGTGCAGGCAGCCGAACAGCGCCAGCCATCCCATTCGCCGGTAATGGATCGGCCCGGGCCGCCGGCCCGACGCCTCTATCCGGCTGGTCATCAAGTAAATTCCCGCGCCGAACAGCATCGAGAAGATCGACATGAACTTCAAATCCGCGAAGAGCGTGCAGACATACCAGACCGCATAGTTCAGCCCGTGCAGGTCTCCATATGCCGTGGGGTTCATGTACGCCTGCCCGATCATCGAGAAGTCCTGGATATTCATTACCAGGATTCCCAGCAGCGCCACGCCGCGCATCACATCAATCGACTGAATGCGCTCCTTCTGCGTCACCGGCCCGGCCGGCGTCAAATTCTCACTGGAAACAACCGGCAAGACTGCAGGATCGGCCACGTTCCTCTCCTCTATTGATCCATGGGATCGACACCCGAAGTCTACCGCCGCGACGGCCCAGAACCGTAGTGACACTTGTCAGGAAAAACAAATGACAATCGCCGCACCGGTCTCCGAGACCCCGTCCGCTCTCATCCGTCTAACGGATGAGTATTCTTAAAAGAGCATGCGTGTACGCGTCCTTGTCTTCGGTGTCCTGAAAGACCTTATTTCTCAACCATCTGGTGAACTCGACCTGCCCGACGGCGCGACCGTCGCCGTTTTGCTCGACCACTACCGGCATCGCGCCCCTGGCAACGGATCCCTCTGGTCCTCGCTGGCCGTGGCCGTCAATCGCGAATATGTAACTGCCGCCCATCCCTTATCCGACGACGACGAAGTCGCCCTGCTGCCCCCTGTCAGCGGCGGTGGCGCCCCCGATCCCCTTGCTGAAGGCTCCGGCCAACATGTCTCCATCGTTCACCAGCGCATCGACGCCCACACCATCGTCACCAGCCTCGAACGCCCCGAAGACGGCGCGCTGGTCATATTCGACGGCATGGTTCGCAACAACTCTCGCGGCCGACGCACTCTCTATCTCGTCTACGAAGCATACGAGGAAATGGCACTCGCGCAGATCAGAGTCTTGGCCTTAAAAGCCCTCGCCGATTTCCCTATTCGCGACGTGGCAATCGTGCACCGCCTCGGCCGGCTCGAAGTAGGCGAGACCAGCGTGCTGATCGCCGTGGCGTCCGCGCATCGCGCCGCCGCCTTCGACGCCTGTCGCTGGCTCATCGACACCCTGAAGAAAACCGTGCCCATCTGGAAAAAAGAGCACTTCGAAGACGGAGCCGTCTGGGCCGATGGCGAGCCGTTCCCGGCGGAGATCGCCCGGTGAATCTCCGTTCGCTTTTCACCGCTTCCGTCCTCGCCGTCCCCGCTGTACTCTGCGCTCAATCAGCCCCGCCCATCCACGTCGATGTTCGCCTGGTCAACGTCTTCGTCAACGTCACCGACGCCGCCGGCGCGCCCGTCCCTGGCCTCACCGAGGACGACTTCGCCCTTACCGAAGACGCCCACCCGCAGAAGATCACCTACTTCGAACGTGACACCGGCATGCCCCTCTCCATCGTGCTGGCCATCGACACCAGCGGCAGCACGCACAAGGATCTCAGCCTCGAGAAGAGCGCCGCGCACAACTTCGTCCATGCGCTCATGCGCCCCGTCGATCAGCTCGACCTCATGGATTTCAATTCCGATGTGCGTGAAGTGGTGCCGTTCACCAATAGCGTCCACCGCGTCGATGCCGGCCTGGAAAATCTCTCCATCGGGCCGGCCACGGCTCTCTATGACGCGGTCTACCTCGCCTCGCAGATCCTCGCGCCGCGCCGTGGCCGCAAGGTGCTGGTCATCATCTCCGACGGCGGCAACACCGTAAAGGGAGTCGATTACGCACAGGCCCTCGAGCAGGCCCGCCGAGGCGAGGTCATGATTTACAGCGTCATCGACCTGCCCGTCGTAGCCGACGCCGGACGCGAAACCGGCGGCGAGCACGCTCTCATCACCCTCTCGCAGGAGACAGGCGGCAAATACTACTACGCTGACGAGGGAAATCTCGACAAGGCGTTCAGGCAAGTCTCCGAAGACTTACGCACGCAATATTTGATCGGCTATTACCCTGAGCACCGCGTGACCGACTCGTCGTTCCGGACAATTTCGGTAACGCTGACCAAGCCTTCGCCGGCCGCCGGCGCGTACACTCTGCGCCACCGCACCGGCTACTACTCCGCCGCCGGCCAATAGGCCGGGCGTGCTCCGCGCAAGGAGAAGAGCCGTCCATTGAATGGCTAATGGCTGTTTCCCTGTGCCCTGATCCCTGTCTTACTGCGGCGGCGCCGGAGGGTTCGGCTGCGGCGCAGGCTGCTGCTCGGTCTGATCCTCGTCCTTTTTGCCGCCGAAGATCCGGCTGAAAAACCCGCGCTTCTTTTTGGTCTGCTGCGGTTCCTGGCTGGGCTGAGTCTGTGCGACCGACGCATTTGGGGTGGCTGCGGGCTGAATCGGCTGTGTTAACTGCGGAGCCGTCTGTGTAATTGGCACCTGCGGAGGCGCCGCCGGCTTCTCGCCCAGGCCGAAGATCCTCTGGAAGAGATTGCGCTGGTCGCCGTTCGCGTGGTCGCACGTGTCCGTCGGTTGTGTGCCCTCCAGAAACGCCGCGTCGTAGGTGTTGCTCGGGCACGCCGCGTCAGCCAGCAGATTGGTCGCCTTGTCCAGCCGCACCTCCACAATCCCCTGTGGCGGAGCGAAGTCTTTCGTGTCCGAGTACTGCGGCAGCCCCACCGCGCGCTTCATGAATTCTGCCCAGATCGGCGCAGCTGCATGCGCGCCTTCAATCTTGATGTCGCTGTAGTCGTCGTTGCCCACCCAGACAATGCAGATCAGGTTGCTGGTGAAGCCTGCAAACCACGCGTCGTGCGACGTGCCCGTCTTGCCCGCCGCTGGAGCCGTGAATCCCAGCGCCCGCACTGCGATGCCTGTCCCGTGATTGATCACGTTCTCCATCAAGCTCGTCGTCAGAAAAGCTGCCCGCGGATCGAGCACCGGCTTCGTAATCGGCGTGTAGTCGTTCATCACGTCGCCATTGGCGCTGCGCACCGAGGCCAGCATCCACGGATCAATCTTCACGCCGTTGTTCGCAAAAACCGTGTATGCGCCCGACATATCCAACGGGGTCGCATCGTACGATCCGATCGCCATCGCCGGGGTCCCGCGTGCCGACTTGATCCCCGCGTCTCGCGCCAGCGAAGCCACGTTGTTGTAGCCCACCATCTCCGCCAGCGCGATCGTCGCGTTATTCAGCGATTGCTGCAGTGCAAAGCGAGCCGTTACCTCGCCGTAGTACTTGTCCTCGAAGTCGCGCGGGCTGTAGGTCTGGTTTCCCGCAAAGCTGAACGTGGTCTGCTCGTCGTTCAGAATCGTCACCGGAGTGAACGTCGCGCTCGTGCCGTCCGAATTCGTCAGCTGCGATCCCGCCAGGCTCGTATTGAATGCCGCCGCGTACACAAAGGGCTTGAAGATAGATCCCGTCGGCCGATGCTGCACCGCATGGTTGAACTGGCTCAGCCCATAATTGCGCCCGCCCACCAGCGCCAGCACTTGCCCCGTATGCGGATTCAGCGCTACCAGCGCCACTTGCGGATAAACAATCGGCGTATCGTCCCCCGCTTTCACCCGCCGTGCGTGCAGCTTCTCCACCAGCTCGTCGACATGCTTCATGCCCGCCTCGACAGCATCCGTGGCTAAACTCTGCAGTTGCGGATCGAGCGAGGTGTAGATTCGCAATCCCTGCTGGTTGTAATCATCTGGACCCAGCCGTTGCGCCAGCTGCTCGCGCACCAGGTCCACGAAGTACGGAGCCTCACCCGCGTCTACCGCACCCGGAATGACATTCAGCGGCGATGCCTTCGCTTCTTCCGCCTGCTCCTTGGTAATCGCGCCGGTCTCCACCATCGAGTCCAGCACCAGGTTGCGCCGCGTCGTCGCGCGTTCCACGTGTCGGTAAGGATTGAGCCGGCTCGGGCTCTGGATCAGCCCCGCCAGCAGCGCGCATTCGGGCAGCGTCAGCTGCCGGACATCCTTGCCGAAATAAGCCTGTGACGCCTCGCCAAAGCCATTGATCGAGAAGCTGCCCCTCTGCCCCAGCGGAACCTGGTTGGCATACATCTCGAAAATCTTCTGCTTCGAAAAACGATGCTCAAGCTGAAACGTGATGACAATCTCAAGGAACTTCCGCTTGAAACGCTTCTCCGGTGTCAGGAAGAACCCGCGCGCCAGCTGCATGGTCAGCGTGGAGCCGCCTTCCATGTACGTGTGGCGATGGCTCAGGTCATTACGCGCTGCTCCCAGTAGCCGGACGTAATCCACCCCGCCATGCGTAAAGAATCGCCGGTCTTCAATCGCCACGACGGCATTTACCAGGTTGTGCGGCAGCTCGTCATAGGTCACCAGCCGCCGCTTCGAGCGGTTGGCGTCCGAGAGGTCGGTGATCAGCAGCGGCTCGAGTTCATACGCCGCCAGCTGCTGCCCTTTGTCGCCGGTGATCTGGCTGATCGCGCCGCTATCGAAGGTGATCGTCGCGCCCTCGGGAGCGTGATACGACTGCGGACCCGGATGCACCGTAATGCTCTCCGGCCCCTCCGAGTACGTCCCCATCGGCGCGTTCTTCGCGTCGCCCTCGCTCGAATACCCCGCATTCCGTAACTGCTGGGCAATGTAATGAGCGGTGAACTTCTGTCTCGGCCGCAGCTCTGCGGGAGCCGCATAGATCTTTGCCGTCGCCGTAAACAGCGGCTTCTCCAGCCTCTGGTCGACGATCTTGCTGTACTTGACGTAATAGAAGCCGAAAACACAGGCGAAGATGACAAAGCAGGCTGCTACGGCGAGTCCTGCTCCCAGCAACAGCTTGCGGCCAAGACTACCCGCGCCCGCGGCCGGGCTGGCGAATTTGATCTTTACTACCAATCGAACGTCTCGACTCTCATTTTAAATGGTTGAACGCCCCTCATAGAAGGAAAGGCTCGTCCAGCGGTCCCGGGGGAGAATGGGACCCTCTACTTAAGACGTTCAGATGCAGCTTTTAGCGGTACAACAGGCACCTCATTCCAAAATCTCGCCGCGGGGCCGGGAAACAAGAATGGAAACAAGGGGGAACCGGCGTACAATCGCTGGCACCCTCCCCGACAACGAGGAAAGCGTCATGCCAAACAGTAAGACGTGGGTATGGCCCGCAGTGATTGCATTGTTGGCCGTACAGGCCGTGCAGATCGTGATCGTGTTGCATCGCGAGTCCCTTACCTGGGATGAAGGTGCTCACATGTACGCCGGATACAGGATGTGGAAGAACGGCGACTATGGGCTGAACCCGGAGCATCCGCCGCTGGTCAAGCTGCTGGCCACGTTGCCCGTGCTGGGCGGCAATCTTTGGGTTCCGCCGCTTAAGGGGATCTTCTTCAAAGGCGAGGCCTACCTCGGTGGCCGGGACTGGCTGGAACACAATGATGGCGGAAGCCAGCGGTTGGTCTTTCGCATGAGGCTGGCAGCGGCAGCGCTGGCCATAGCGCTTTCGCTCGTGATCTTCTTTGCTGCGGGCGAATGGTTCGGGACAACGGCAGCGTTGGTGGCGTTGACATTAGCTGTCTTTGATCCCAATATTCTGGCGCACTCCGGGCTGGTGACCACCGACGTCGGGGCCGCGCTGTTTTTCCTGGCGGCAATCTACGCCTTCTACCGCTATGTCAAACGGCCGACGCTGCTGCGTCTGCTGATTGCGGGGGTGGTGGCAGGACTTTTGCTCGCCGCCAAACACTCCGGGATCCTGATCGTCCCAACACTGGTCCTGCTGATTGGTTGGGAGATAGCCTTCGCGCCCAACGTAGAACGGGCTCGCGTGGCCCTGCGGCTGGCCGGGTCATTTGCCGCTATTGTCGCAATAAGTGTACTGGTGCTCTGGTCCTTTTACGGCTTCCGGTATGCGGCGCGGCCGGCGGGACTCCAGTTAATCCCATCCCTGTCGAATTACTCCGAATCTCTGACCCCGTTCCAAAAAGGCAGTATCTGGTGGATGGCTCGCCTGCATCTGCTGCCCGAGTCGTACCTGTTCGGGATGGTGGATATTCGCGTCTTTGGCAAAGGTTTCTCTACCTATATCTTGGGCAACTGGTACCCGCATGGAGTGTTATGGTATTTCCCGGCCGTCCTGACGATGAAGACGACGTTGGGGCTGCTGGCCCTCTTAGGGCTGGCAGTGTTTGCTATTGTCACCGGGAAGCTGGGCAAATGGCAGGATCAGGATCGCATTCGTCCTCTGGCGTATCTGCTGTTGGCTGGTGCCCTGTACCTGGTTGTAGCGATGATCAACGGGCTCAACATCGGAGTGCGGCACATACTTCCGTTGTACCCGCTGGCCGCGATTCTGGCTGGGGCGGGGATGGCGGCGCTGGCAACACACTCGCGCCGATGGATGTGGGTCTGCGTGGCGCTCATAGCGGCGCATATTGTCTCGGCTCTGAGCGTCTTTCCCAATTCGCTCGCCTATGTCAACGAGGCCTGGGGCGGGGCTTGGAACTCCCACCGAATTCTGAATGACTCCAATGTGGACTGGGGCAGACAACTCTATCAGGTGAAAGAATGGGAGGATCGGCATCCGGCAGAAGATTGCTGGTTTGCCTACATTGTGCGCCCATTCATTCACCCTGAGACCTACGGGGTGCATTGCCACATTTTGCCGAACGGGCTAGGGGGAGTCGGGACAGAACCGGTGCCGCCCATCATTCACGGAAGCGTCCTGCTGAGCGCCGCGGAAGTAGACGGCAGCATCTGGCCGAGCCGGGAGATGAATCCCTACCGTGGATTTCAGACGCTGAAGCCGGATGAGGAGATCGACTACGGCGTCCTCGTCTACCGGGGCGACGTGCACATGGAGGAGACCGGCGGATTAAGCCGTGCATTCCTCTCCGTGGACAAGCTCCGCGCAAACCAGCCGCAGGAGGCCTTGACGCTCGCGGAGGAGGCGGTAAAGCTGGCACCGGGCCAGTTGTACCCAGAGTGGGCGCTGGGAGACGCGGCGGCCGCCCTCGGAAAAAAGGATGAAGCCCGCGCCGCTTATCAGGCGGCGATCGTCGCCGCAAAGGGCCTCGACCCGCAGCGCCAGGCAGATTACACAAAGGCCCTCGAGGACAGCATAAAGAAGCTTTAGAGGAAGCCAGCCCGCTGGCGGTCCACGAAACCGCGTGCCCCAAGTCCGGATTTTCGGTCGTGGGTCTCAGAGCCCGTGTTCTGAGCTCTGGATTTTGCGCGCTAGCTGTTCCGCAACCTCCGCGACCTCCACATCCTCACTCGATGCCGTCGCGCGTGTGACCAGTTCGACCTTACCCTCAGCCGCCTTCTTGCCCACATTCACGCGGTAGGGAATCCCGATCAGGTCCGCATCCTTGAACTTCACTCCGGCGCGCTCGTCGCGATCATCGAGCAGGACATCGAACCCCGCAGCCTCGAGCGACGCCGCAATTTCTTGACCTGCAGTCAGCAATTTCTGGTCGGTAATATTTGTGATGGTCACCACCACGTCAAACGGAGCAATCGCCCTCGGCAGCCAAAACCCGTTCGCGTCATTACTCTGCTCAATCGACGCCGTCAGGATGCGCTCGATCCCGATCCCGTAGCAGCCCATGATCGGCGTCACTTCCTTGCCGTTCGGATCGAGCACTCGCGAGCCCATGCTCTCCGTGTACCGGTTGCCCAGCTTGAAGATGTGCCCGACCTCGACCGCCTTGCCGATCTTCAGTGGCGACCCGCACACCGGGCATCCCTCACCCTCCACCGCGTTGCGAATATCCGCCGCGACCGTCCAGCCAAAATCACGTCCCGGCGTCACATTGCGGAAGTGATAATCCAGCTTGTTCGCTCCCGCCACCATGTTCTCGCGCGCCTGGAGGCTCTCGTCGATAACGACATTGACGCCTTCATCATGCAAATGATTGGAGACCCCTAGTCCAATCGGCCCCAGATATCCCGCCGGCCCGCCAAAGTACTTCTCCAGTTCCTCCGCCTGCATTGGACGCAGCTCGGCCGTCTTCACCAGCCCCGCCAGCTTCGTTTCATTGACAGAATGATCGCCGCGCAGAAACGCCACCACCGGCTCCCACGTCGCCTCTTTGCCCTTACGAACCTCCGCCATGTACGCGACTGTCTTGATATCCTGCGCCGGCGAAATCTGGAAGAACTCCGCCACGTCCGCAATCGCCGCCTTGCCCGGAGTATGGACCAGCTCCGGCTTCCCATCGCCCGTCGGCGCCAGTTCCGGCACCGGCTCCAGCCGCGATGTCGCTTTGTCCAGATTCGCCGCATAGTCGCACTTCGGACAGCTCACGATCAGGTCCTCGCCCGCGTCCGTATAGACCATGAACTCCTGCGACTGCGACCCGCCCATCGCCCCCGAATCCGCCTCCACCGCCACGAAGCTCAGCCCGCAGCGCGTAAATATCGCTCGATACGCCTGGTCGTGCTTGATGTAACTTCGGTCCAGGCCGGCTTCATCGAGATCGAACGAGTAGCTGTCCTTCATGATGAACTGCCGTACCCGCAGCAGCCCGGCCTTTGGCCGCGGCTCGTCGCGAAACTTCGTCTGGATCTGATACCAGATCTGCGGAAGCTGCTTGTAGCTGCGCAGTTCCTTGCGCGCAATATCGGTCATGACTTCTTCGTGCGTCATGCCCAGGCACAGCCACGCGCCCTTGCGGTCCTGCAGCCGGAACATGTTCTGACCCATGCCCGTCCAGCGTCCACTCTCCTCCCACAGTTCGCGTGGATGAATCGTCGGCAACAGAAACTCCTGTCCGATCCTGTCCATCTCTTCGCGCACAATGGCGGTGATCTTGTTAATCGACCTCTGCCCGAGAAACAGGTACGAATAAATCCCCGCCCCAAGCTGGCGGATATATCCGCTGCGAACGAGAAACTTGTGGCTGGCGACTTCGGCGTCCGCCGGAGCCTCACGAAGAGTAGGAATAAAGAGCCGGGACCAGCGATGCATTGCGTGCTTTGTGTACTTTCCTGCCCGCGGTGTTGCGCCGCGCGCGTAATGAGATTAGCCAAGACTCCATTCTAAATGGGGCGGCCCATTCGTCTCGTGAACATTGCCATCTGATTACGTGCCGGTCAGCACTCATTTTCGAAGAGCCTGCTATCGGCCTCTCTCCGACTAACGTAAACTGAAGTCAGCTCGTCGAATTCTTCATGCGGGCAGTACACTCGGTTTCTCTTGCAACGCTCAATAAGCTGCAATCCTGGCTGCTTACGTATCGCGGAGAGTAAATGAAGACATCGCAAGTGATGCAGGCCTGGTCGAGAATTCTCGCCGGCAAAGCGCCGTCCCTGTCCATCGAAATCACCAAGGAATGTCCCCTGCGCTGTCCGGGCTGCTACGCCTTCGACACCTCGCACCTCGGCCCGGGCATGGAGCTTCGCCAGCTCTCCGACTTCAAAGGTGACGAACTGGTGCGCAGAGTTCTCGCGCTTGTCGATCAGCATAAGCCCCTGCACGTCTCGCTGGTTGGCGGCGATCCGCTTGTGCGCTATCGCGAAGTGGAAGCCCTGCTGCCCGAGCTCGAGGCACGCGGCATATACACGCAGGTCGTTACCAGCGCCTTCCGTGTCATCCCCAGCGAGTGGTCCCGCTTCAAGTTGCTGCATGTGGCCGTCTCCGTCGACGGCCTTGCCCCCGAACACGACGTCCGCCGAGCTCCCGCGACCTACGAGCGCATCCTCAAAAACATTGCTGGCACAAAGGTCTACATCCACTGCACCATCACTTCGCAGATAGCCTCCCGCGAAGGCTATCTCGATGAGTTCCTGGGCTTCTGGAGCCGGCGTCCGGAAGTCATCAAAGTCTGGTTCAGTCTCTTCACTCCGCAGCGCGGAGCCACCGACCCTGAGATCCTCACCTTCGAGCAACGCGACGCCGTTGTCGCCCAGCTTCTCCGTCTGCGCCGCCTCTATCCGGTTCTGCAGATGGACGAGCCGACCATCCGCGAGTTCTCTTCGCCGCCGAAAAGCCCCGAAGACTGCATCTTCGCGCGTACAACGGCAACGATCTCCGCCGACCTGAAAACAAAGATCACTCCCTGTCAGTTCGGAGGCGACCCGGACTGCGAACGCTGCGGCTGCATGGCTTCGATGGGCCTTGCCGCCATCGGACATCACCGCCTCGGTCCGCTTTCCTTGGGAAATATCTTCATGGCCTCCGATCGCGTGGGCAGGCTATGGCGGGGCTTGCGCAACCGCTTCCAGCCCGACCCGCTCCCGGAAGCCGCACCTTTCAACATTTTGTGATCTGCGTGGTTTCCGTGGGCGGCCAGCCGCCCCTCACAGCCTAGCGGCTGCGAATAAGTACGGCTGTTGCGTCGTCGGTTCGATCCGATCCCGTGCCGAAGCGCTGGACTTCCGCGATCAGACCGTCGACGCAGGCGTCTGATTGGCTGAAGTGCTCAATCAGGCGAGCCGGACCATATTCTTCCTCTGTGCTATCCATGGCTTCCGTGATGCCGTCGGTGTAGAGCAACAGTTTGGTGCCCGGGTCGAGCGTTATGGTGCGCTGTGGATACGAGGAGACCCCAAGACCAAGAGGGAGGCCCGTATCCAGCTCCAGAAACGAACAATGATGATTGATGAGCAGAGGACGAAGGTGTCCGGCGCTGGCCAGGGTAATCTCACGAGAGTCGGCGTTGAGAACGCCGTAGACCATGGTGACGAACTTTCCAGAAGGGAAATCTTCCGTGAGGGTCCGGTTGAGATGTTCCAGGGTCTCCGCTGGCGACGAATAGAGAGGGGCGATTGAGCGCAGAAGCGCCCGGGTGGCAGACATGAGCAGGGCGGCGGACATGCCCTTTCCCGAAACATCGGCCAGGGCGATGCCATAGCGCTGCTGGCCAAGATCGATGAAGTCGAACCAGTCACCTGCGACCGCCCCGGCGGGATGCCAGGCCGTCTCAAAAGCGAAGCCGGGGACCAGTGGCACCGGCTTCAGAAAAAGCGCCTGCTGCATCACGCGCGCTTCGGCCGATTCACGTTCCATCCGTTCGCGTTCAAAGCGCTCGTTCCGGAAAAGGCGGGCGTTCTCAACAGCAATTGCGATGTGTCCAGCAAGCGCCTGAAGCACTGTTATCTGATCTTCTGAGAAGGCATCGGTCTCGTGATGGGCGACAGTTAGAACTCCGATGACCATCCCAGCGGCCTTGAGCGGGATATCGACTTCAGAGCGTACGGTGGGCTCGCAGGCGATATAGTATGGGTCCTGATCGACGTCAGGCGCATAGCGCATCTTGCCCGTGCCCGCCACGTAACCCACCATGCCCTGCCGGCCAATTTGCAGCCGCTCACCCTTCTTGTACTTTGTGCAGCCACGCACTCCATGCAGGACCATCTCGTTTCTATTGCTGCATTCGCGGAGCCATACTCCAACCTCCACATTTCCAATCGACGTGGCGATGTCATTGACGACTCTGTCGAGCAGCAGGTCGAGGTCGAGGGTCGAGGCAATCAGATACGTCGCCCGCTGGAGCTTCATCAGGACCTGGGTGAATTCGCAGGAGGACTGGATGCGTGGCGGGACAGCACGCAAAGTCTGAACGGCGTTCGGGACGGCAGCCATAGCGTATTCCCTTTGCAACCCGTGGTACGTGGGTTACTCAGTAGATGTCCGATCAGAAGGTGCGATGCAATCTTGTGACGGAGCACTCGCCGACACGTCCAAGCCGACAAGTTCTTCTCAATGAACGCGTTTCTATTTCGGGACAGCCTCTGTGCCCGACCCGGAACAGCAGGCACCAGATTCCCTGGCCACCAATGGGTCACCGTGTACTTCAACTGTCGGTGCGGGCTGCTCTTTTGACCGACTCTGTCACCATCTCCGCCAGCTTCTCGATGGCGTTTTCCACGTAGAGGTTTTGCCGGTCCAGCAACTTAACTCCGTCATAGTTGATGAGCGATTCAATGTGCGGCTCCAGCCGTTCAGAAGGATCCGGAGGGGAATAGCTCTCCTGAAATACAGGAACCATAGGCTTGTCATTCTCCCAGGCCATCCTGATCTCTTCCTGCACCCACTTCGATTGCAGCGTGTTTCCGGAAACCAGGCACACAAACACATCGCAATCCTCTATCGCCTTCTTTAGCCGGGCCGGAAAGCGAACTGCGCTGTCCATGCGTTGCGTGTCGACAAATGCGGCAATCTGATGTTTCCGGCCCAGTTCGCTGGCAAAATGAACCGCCCAGCCCGCGCTCGAGTCGCGTTGATAACTGATAAAGATTCGCGCCTGCCCATCGGAACGGGCCTTAGTCGCGCTCACGGAATATTGCAGTGCCAGAAAGAACTCGCGGACCGAGCTATATCGACTCAGTGGGTCCACCGACAAGGCTCGCTTCAGCACTTCCGAAACTCGTGGCGACACTCCCGGCCGCGCTGCCCGTGCTGCTTCTTCATGCGCGGGAACAGGTCCGCGCATGAAGTTCCTCTCACGCACCTTTGGGTCAATCTGTCCTTCGAACGGCAGACTTCCCGCGATCAGCAAATATGTAAGAACGGCCAGTGCATATTGATCGGCGAGCGCAGTGGGTACGACCCCTTCCCACAGTTCGGGCGCCAGAAACTCCGGGGAACCAAAAAAAACCGGCTTCGCGCTATCGTCTACTCGGTGGGCCATCGCAAAGTCGGTTACATAGGGCTCTCCCTCGCGATCGAACATGATCGACGACAGCTTCAGCCCGCCATGTGTCACTCCGCACCTGTGTGCGCTTTCAATCGCGTTCGTTATGTCGTTCAGCCAGGACATAACCTGTGACAATTCGAAGGCTGTTCCTTCTCCCACGTGATCCGCGAGACTGCCTCCTTCCATCAACTCCATGGAAAGATAGTTCACCGCCGTCCCCAGGATGTCGGATCCAATGCGAATGGGGGCCTGTCCGTAATCCAGGACCCGGCAAATGTGAGGATGTCGCAGACCGACAGCCATTTCCGCCTCACGATTGAAGTGCTCCGTGTATCCCGCGTACTCGGCAAGGTTTGGCGAGAGGATTTTGACCGCCACCTTCTGCGGAAGATGCGAGTCATTGGCCTCGTAGAGCGTGGTCTTCGTGCCGCTGCGCAGCACCTTCGTGAGCTGGTAGCGGCCGGCGATCGTCTGCCCGGTGAGGTCGGGCATTTCACAGATGTCGTCAGAGGAAAAGGTCAGAACCGTAGATGCTCCCAGCCGGATTACTGCGCCGAACGGTAGCGTTTGCGGGCCCGTTCGCACCTGTCGGCCGTTGACGTACGTCCCATTCCTGCTGCCCTGGTCGGTAATCGTGAAGGCCCTGCCATCCCAGTCAATGACCGCATGTACTCGCGTGAGATGGGGATCGTTGATGCTCAGGTCTGCATTCCTCCCAATGCGAAACGGAGTCGAACTAATGACCACGCTTCTGCCGAAAAGCGCGCCGTCGCTGCCCGCGGTGAATGTTAGCCGGACCCGCGGCAGGCTTCGCCTGCCTTCTGCGCCGGGTGGGGTTGGAGCAACAAAGCGGGTCGCGTCCGAGGCCAGGGCCGGGTCGGGTTCCTTGCTCGCTGCTTTCGCATCAGAAGCCAATATCCCCGTGGAGATCGGGTTTCTCTCAATGACGGTGGAAGCCTTGGACGAAGGCGCATTTCCCTGGGGATAAAGTGTCGGGCCACGGGCGGGGAGACTGGCATCACCGGGACTTGTATTCGCCGGACTGACATATGTTGGTGCTGTCGGTGCAAGCGAGGACATTCCTTGTATCCCGTCAGATATCGCCGCATCCAACGCTCGTAACACGTCTGCACAACTCTGGAAACGTTTGTCGGGGTCCTTTTCCAGACACTTGAGGACGACCTCACCAACAGCCTGAGGTACTCGAGGATCGCTGTAGACCAGGGGAGGAGGAGCGGTATTTATGTGCCGGCTCATTACCTCATAGGAAGTGTCTTCAAGAGGGAAAGGCGGACTTCCGCTGAGCATTGCGTACAAAACGCAGCCGAAGCTGTACACATCCGACCGCGCATCCACAGTCTTCGGATGAAGAATTTGCTCCGGGCTCATGTAACTCGGCGTTCCGATCGCCACACCGGTAAGGGTGCTCGACGATTCATCGCGCGCTTTTGCAATGCCGAAATCCATGAGCAAGGTGCGCCCGCTCTTTTCCGTCACCATATTCGAAGGCTTGACGTCCCGATGCACAATTCCGAGTGAGTGGGCGTAATCCAGAGCACTTAGTATGTCCCGCGAGATATTGTGTATTTCGTCCAGCGTAAGCGGCGCGTTTCGATTGTTGAGTCTGGTATCGAGAGAGACTCCTTCGACGTACTGCATGACCAGGTAGCTGCGACCATCCGCCTGAAAGAAGTCGAAGGCGGAAACAATATTCGGGTGCTGAAGCCGCGCCTGGCTCTTGCCCTCGCTGATGAAGCGATTCTGCAATTCTGCGTTGTTGGCAAGCTCAGGGAGGAGAGCCTTGATGGCGACAGGCCTGTCCAGAAGAACGTGACGCCCCTGCCATACTTCCGCCATGCCGCCTTGGCCGATCTTACGGATGAGGGTGTAGGGCCCGTATTGGCGCTGTTCGTTCAATCCGTCCTCAATGAACGTGATTCTATTCCAGGGCCCTCTAATCCGGTCGCTTCGCCGATTCAGGCATCCAACCACCTGAGGAACCGAAATGGCCGAACACGACGACAAACAGCGCAAGGAGCACATCCAGAAGTCGCTTGAAGAACTGACCGAAGCCTCATCCAAACGCTCGCCGGACGACGACGAAATCCAGCAGGCCAAGGACAAGCGCGCCCACGCCGAAAAAGAGCTCGTTGACTCACGCAATCCATCGAGTACCGGACGCGACCACTGAGCCGGCATCCCATCACGTGCCCTTCATAAGAGAGTGATATAACGCGGGGATATGGATTCGCCGGCTCCCAGCTCTCCCATTAGCCGCCGCCGTTTTCTGCGGCAGAGTTTCGCCTTCAGCGCTGCTGCGGCCCTGGCGCCGCTCTCCCGCGCGCTGCCTTCGACTTCCCACGCTGTAGGCGCTATCGAGATCCTCATGATCGGCGACTGGGGCTACGAAGATCCAACCGGACAGGCCGCCGTCGCCAAAGCTCTGCGCGAATATGTGCAGCGCCACGCACTCCACACCGAGGCGTTCCTGCTCCTCGGCGACAACTGGTACGGACCACTCGAAGGCGGTGTTCATTCGCCCCGCTGGCAGACCAACTTCGAGGACATGTACCCCGCCAGCGTCTTCAACTGTCCCGCCTACGCCATTCTCGGCAACCATGACTACCAGATGTATCCCGAAAGCAAGGTCGAGGCCGAACTGGCCTATGCCCGCAGTGGCCGCACCCGCTGGACCATGCCCGCTCACTGGTACCGTTTCGAATTCCCGGCCAGCCGTCCCCTCATCACCTTCCTCGCGCTCGACAGTAACGTCCCCCACAACAACGGCATTATCTTTCGAGGACGCGACTTCACCCTCACCGAGCAGCAGCACGCCGAGCAACTCGCCTGGCTCGAATCCGAGCTCAAGCGCCCGCGCACCACGCCCTTCCTCATCGCCATGGGCCACCACCCCGTCTACTCCGACGGACCGCACGGCGACCACGCCCGGCTCATCCGCGATTGGGACCCGCTCTTCCGCAAGTACAAAGTTCCCCTCTACTTCGCGGGACACGACCACGACCTGCAGCACCTCGAGTTCGAAGGCCACCCCACCAGCTTCTTCCTTTCCGGCGGCGGCGGAGCCGACCTCTACGACATCAAAATCGATCCCGCAAAGCGCGGACCCTATGCTCAGAAGGTCTACGGCTTCAGCCACCTCTCGGTTACGCCTGAACTGATGACGCTGCGCCACCTCGATACCGAAGGTCGCCAGATCCACGCCTTCACCAAAAGCCCCGCCGGCAAGGTCAGCATTGTTGGCTGACCGCCTCATCGGTTGGCCGACAATTTCGCCGAATCCGCTAGAATAGAAATAGAGAAGAAAGGCCCGGCGTTACGAAGCCGGGCCTTTTCCTTTTTGAATAGTTCGTCTTTCGGGAAAGACTCGCCGTTAAGCCGCTTATTTTCAGATCTTTACCGATAAGCTATTTGTTATGAATCAGTTCAAAACCACAAACGATAAACATCGTGGAATGAATGAGTTCAAGAGCATAGAAAAAGACAGGGGGGAGGGGGTACCCTCCCGGTATGCCCAAAACGGACTACTTGGCTGTCGCCGTCTGCTGAGGCTTCGCCAGCCGGTCGAAGTTCTGGATAGCGTTGAAGACCAACGCATAGCTGCCCAGCGTCTCCCCGCGGTAAATCGGGTTGGTCGCAAAGAGCAGCACGTTCCCGTCGCCGAGGTGGGCGTCGACGACTATCGGCTTCTCCTCAATGGCTGACCCGCCATCGAGCAGGCCCGATAGCAGGAACCCCTTGCCCGACCCGAACCGCAGGATCACGTCCGGGCGATACTGCTCGGGAATGAGATAGACGTTGTTCCGGGCCTCCTCCTCGTTCAGCGGAGTCGGCTCCCACGGCTTCGGAGACGGCAACGCCTCCGCGGCCACGTAGGGCCGATCCTCGGGAGTATCCTCATCCCCCGGCCCCCCTCGTCCCGTCGGCCGCTTGAAATCTTTCTCGGTGGTGATGTGCCGATTTACAGAGGTGTCGGCAACCGTGAACGCCATGCCATTGGCGCTGTAGACGCCCAGATCCTTGCCGTATCCGTTGGCAATCGGACTGGACTTGTCCACGAAGGCCGCATCGAGCACGCTCCCGACTACGCGCACGTTGCCCTTTGGAGCGACAAACACACCCGGCGCAAGCCCCAGATCGATGGCAAACTGCGCCGTATCTTCGGAGGTGATAAGCAACCCGCCCTTGCTGACGAACTCCCGCAGGTGATCGACCCCGGCGTAAGTCAACCCCGGCCGCATGTCCGGAGTCGAGTCGATCCGCCCCAGGTTGGGGGTGAGGTCGGTCTTCTGCCACGGCAGGGGATTACCCCACATCGGCATCCCGTCGACGATCAGCTGCGTCGACGCCCGCCCTACCGGTGCAAAGATGATCACGTCATACTTCGCCCGGAGATCCGGAGTAGCCGCCACGGTCTGGGTGCTGATGTAATCGTACGGCACATGCATCTTGTCGAAGGCCTCGCGCCACCAGCCCTCGGTCTGGGTGGCCAGCCAGGTGTGCATGAAGGCGATGCGCGGAACGGGGGCATCGTGCGTCTTTGCTGCTGGCAGGGTTGCGAGGCTGACGGCGTTGAGCCCGGCGTTGGCGAGCGCCGCCTTGAGCTTCGCAGCGTCAGCGTTTTGGATTAGAAGCGACCCTGCCTCAAAATGATGGCCATCTGCGTCGAAGGCCTGATCGGCGACGGAGACGCTTGCGTCCCTCAGCGTGTAGCGCAGTCCGAGCAGCGACACCTCGGACGCATTGTTCACTGCGTAAATGCCGCCCGAGCCGGAAACGTTGCCGATCTCCGCGCTCGGATCGGCAACCGCCTCCATCTTCACCTTCAGGATCGCCGGATCGGTCACGCGCACGGTCTTGACGTGGAAGAGATCCCCGAATGACCAGCCTGTGTCGTCGTAAGGATGCTTCTGGGGATCATCCGGTGCCCAGTACTGCCTGTCGAGCAACGCATCGGCAATGCGCGAATAGGGTTGGTCCATGCGGATAATGTAGCTGCCCACTGGGAATGTCTCCGTCTTCGGCTGCTCAGGCTTCTCATCCTTGCCTGACTTGTCGTCCGATTTATCGGCATCGCCTTTATCAGTCTTGGCCGGCTTTGCGGGTGGCGTGTAGGTGAACGGCGCAGAGAGCCTGCTGATCTCGACGTGCTGCAACGCTAGCGTGCGCAGTAACTCCGCTTCGCGGCTCGATGTCGGCTCATCGAGGACGTAGGCCGCTGGCCCTGAGGTTTGCGGCTTCTCCACCGACCGCCTCGCTTTGGTGTAGTAATTCTGAAGGAATTGCTGCCCATTCTGCGCGAAGAACGACAGCGTCGATAGGAGTGCCGTCTCCTCATAGTTGTTGTTGTTGCGCTGCGACCAGGTCACTACCGGCAGCGGCGGATTGGGCTTGTACCACGTGCGCGCATACTCATCTGGGTCGAGGATGCGCTTCTCGGTGTCGGCGCCTCCGTTACCGAACGTCTCATACAAGCGGCTGATACCGTTGTGCATCGCCGCCAAGAACATCAGATACCCAGGACTCCAGGTGTCGAAGTCGCCATGCGTAAAGACCCCCGGCATGCCGAAGGCGGTCATCTGCTGAACGTTGTTCCAGCCGAGCATCGCCCATTCGCCGTTCAGCAGCGGGTCGACCCAGGCGTTGTAAGGGCCATCGCCGACTGTATTGTCGTAGAGGAACGGCACTGACTCATGGAGGTCGTGAAGGACCTGCACATGGAACTTGAGATCGGTGTCAAGCACATTGCGCGTCAGATCGAGCGTCATGGCCATCGCGTCACGGTTGTTGTCGTGGGCGACATAATGTCCCCAATAGACGAGCCGGGGCCACTGCTCCTTGGGATGGGCCAGGTGCCACTTGTAGATATCAACCATCCGATCGCGGCCATCAACCTCAACTACCGGAGTAATGAGGACGATCATGTGCGAGCGGATGTACTGGATATACGGTGAATCATCGACGGCGAGGCGGTAGGCGAGTTCCATCAGTGCGGTTGGCGCACCCGTCTCGGGTGAATGGATGGTTCCAGTGATGTAGTAGATCGGAAATGACGTTTTTACGAGTTCGGCTGCCTTGGTATCGTCCAGATTGATCGAACGAGGATCGGCAAGCTTGGTAAGCCGTGCATCGTTCTCTGCCATTTTTGCCAGCAGGGACTCATCGGCAATCGCCGCAGCGACCATCTCGCGGCCTTCTTCTGTATGACCGATCGTGAAAACCTTCACACGCGGCGTGCCCTTCTCGAGTAGTCGGAAGTACACATATACGTCTTCGGCGTATGGGAGAATGCCAGGTGCCCCCGAAACATCGCCTAGCACCTTGGCCGGCGTCGGAACAGCCTTTGATGCGGGCAGGTAGTCAGTCAGGGGCGAATTGAAGTAAGGCTGAGTGGTGTACTGCTTGATGTGGTCCGTGTATGACTGATCGATGGGCTGCCTGGGATCTCGCGCAAAGGATGCGCCGACGGTTGTTTGCGCGGAAAGCGTACCAAAGGAGGCGAGAAGAGCGAGGATTGCCAGCGGACAGCGAAATCGAGACATCACAAGCATCCTTAAGAAAGGGATTTCGTGGGTGAAATTTAGCGATGAGGAAGGATATCAGAGGAAATTTCGGTGAAGCTGGCGAGAGCCTCACTCCCACTCGATCGTCCCCGGCGGCTTGGACGTAATATCATAGACGACCCGGTTGATGCCGCGTATTTCATTCACGATGCGGCTGGAAATAGTCTTCAGTACGTCGTAGGGCAGCGGTACCCAGTCCGCCGTCATGCCATCTTCAGAGTGAACAGCGCGGATCGCACAGGTGTAGGCGTAGGTGCGCTGGTCTCCCATTACGCCGACGCTCTTGACTGGCAATAACACGGCAAACGACTGCCAGATCTGCTGGTACAGCCCGGCGCGCTTAATCTCGGTGACGACGATGTCGTCGGCTTCCTGGAGCAGTGCGACACGTTCTGGACTGATCTCACCCAGTATGCGCACGGCGAGCCCGGGGCCGGGAAACGGCTGGCGCTGAAGAATATCGTCCGGCATCTGCAGATCGCGGCCGATGCGCCTCACCTCGTCCTTGAACAGGTCCCGCAGGGGCTCGATCAGCTTCAGTTTCATAGTCTCGGGAAGGCCGCCCACGTTGTGATGGCTCTTAATAGTCTGCGATGGACCTTTAACCGATGAGGACTCGATCACATCGGGATAGAGTGTGCCCTGGACCAGCCAATCGACTCCGCCTGTTTCCAGTGCAATTCGGTGGGCCTCGTCGTCGAAGACGGCGATAAATTCATTCCCGATAATCTTGCGTTTGGTCTCGGGATCGGTAACTCCCGCGAGCTTTGCGAGGAAGCGCGCGCTGGCGTCGACGGCGAAAAGATTGAGACCAAGTTTTTCTCGGAGATTCTCTTGCACCTTGAAGAATTCATTTTTCCGCAGGACTCCATTGTTTACGAAGACACAAGTGAGTCGTTCACCGATCGCCCGGTGGACGAGAACAGCCGCGACCGAAGAGTCGACCCCACCTGAAAGTGCGCAGATGGCGTGCCCGTCACCAATCTTTTCGCGGATCGAAACAACGGTGGACTGGATGAAGTGCTCGGCCGTCCAATCAGGCGTAGCCTTGCAAATGTTGAACAGGAAGTTGCGCAGCACGGCTGTGCCTTGTTTCGTATGGTGGACTTCGGGATGAAACTGAACAGCCCAGATGCGTGCGCCAGGGTTCGCGATACCGGCGACGGCATTCGAGGTCCTTGCAGTGAGGTGAAATCCGGCAGGTAGCTCGATCGCTTCGTCGCCGTGCGACATCCACACGTTAATCGAGGCGGGAATATCCGCGAAGAGCGGCGTCTCTTTGTCAACAATGGAAATCTCAGCGTGGCCGTACTCCCGCTTATCGGCGGGACGAACCTTTCCGCCGAGATGGTGCGTAATAAACTGCAGACCGTAGCAGATCCCTAGAACAGGCATCTCAAGCGCGAGAATCGCCGGGTCGGCAGCAGGCGCTTCGGCATCGTAGACAGAACACGGCCCGCCCGAGAGGATAATGCCGATCGGCTTCTGCGCGCGAATCTCGTCAACCGAAACAGTGCAGGGCAGCACGACAGAAAACACGTTCTGCTCGCGAATGCGACGCGCTATGAGTTGTGTGTATTGGGAGCCGAAGTCGAGGATGACGATCGAGGAAGTGTCCACGGCATAGTTTACTTGACGCGAATGGCATTTTGCGTGGAAGGTGCCTGCCCCGGAACGGCATATGCTCGCCATAGCTGGATGAAGGCGGCAAGTCGAACTACCTGAAAGAAATCGGATGCCACGAGATACAATACGCTCACAATGGCCCACCATGCGTAGAGGGGTGGACCCTCCATCACTGAAGCGAAGGGAAGTGGGACGGCCGAGAAGACCATTGCAATCACTACCAGCGCCAGTTTGATTATTCCCATGATGAGGTTGATTTCAACCAACTTTCCCGTCAATGGGCCGAGGCGAAGGCTGCGAGCCAAACTCGATCCGATACCACGGTTTTCCAGAAGCACCAAAAGGGGTGCTATCGAGAAGACCCAACTTACCAGCGCCCATAAAGTGAAGATTCCCAGAGAAAGACAGATAACTATCGCGCAATAACCGACGAGGTTAGGCTCTTCTCCGGAAAGAGAGAAGTTGGCGGCCCACTGTATCGCCGCAAACCAGAACCAGAAGCTGCCGCCCAGAAAAACGACGCGCAGCAGTTGCAGCGCGCCTAAAGTGACGCCTCGTTGGGGCAGTGATTGGTCATAGCGGCGCAAAACGGCATTCCGGCCGACGCCTGAGACGACGGCCCAAGCGAGTAGCGCAACCGGTGCCAGCCACAGCGCTATGCGAAAAATTGACGGTGCAGCCACAGCGTAGACATCAGAGGCGATCTCTGCAGCGCGCATCGGGTCAACGATCGAGAACTCGTCGATGCCTGTGGCCGCAAGCTGGTTTGAAATTGCCGCGTAGGTATGCAGTCCAATCCACCCGAGCAGGACCAGCAACGGTACGCCAAAGAGCCAGCGCCACAGAATCTCGAGCGCTAGTAGCGAGGGTCGCGACCAGCACCCGCTCAAAACGTGGACGAAGGATTGCGTGCCGCGGACCGCCATCCGCTACTGCACCACGATGTTGACCAGCTTGCCGGGAACAATGATGATCTTGACGATTGTCTTACCGGCGACGGCTGCCTGAATCTTTTCGTCGGCCAGAGCGGCGTCGCGAAGCGCCTCCTCAGTTGAGTCCCTTGCCACAAGAATGACCGCACGGAGCTTCCCATTGATCTGGACGGGAACTTCGATCTCTTCCTCGCGGGCAAGCGACTCATCGTATTTGGGCCACTGTGCGCGGAGAAGGGTTTCGTTGCCAAGAATTTGCTTCCCGAGTTCAGCGGTGAGATAAGGCGCAAAGGGCGCAAGCAGGAGGACGAGATCGCGCAGAATACCAGCGAGCACCAAGTCAGGGACTTCGCCTGCAGTAATGGAGGGCTCGGCGGCTGTGAGGGTGTTGACCAGTTCCATGATCGCCGCGATGCAGGTGTTGAAATGCCAGCGTCCATCAAAGTCGACAGTGATTTTGTGAATAGTCTGGTGCAGCTTACGTAGAAGGGCCAGGCTCAAAGGAGACAGAGGTTCCGAGTAGGCGGCTCTGCCTGGAGCAAGATGTGGACGCACCCGGTCCGCGTACTTCATGACAAGGCGGTAAACGCGGCCTAGAAAGCGGCTAACGCCCGCAACCCCGTCTTCCTGCCAGTCGAGATCGCGGTCCGGTGGTGCGGCAAATAGAGAGTAGGCCCGGGTTGCGTCAGCCCCGTAGCGAGCGATCATCTCGTCGGGGGAAACGACATTGCCTTTTGACTTGGACATCTTCGCGCCGTTCTTGATGACCATACCTTGCGTGAAGAGGCGCTCGACCGGCTCATCGTTCCTGATCAATCCGAGGTCGCGCATCACCTTGGTCCAGAAACGCGAGTAGATGAGGTGCAGAATCGCATGCTCAACTCCACCGATGTATTGGTCGATGGGAAACCAATATGAAACTGCGGCAGAGTCAAACGGAGCTTTATCGTCGGTTGGGCTTGTGTAGCGATAGAAGTACCACGAGGAGTCAACAAATGTGTCCATGGTGTCGGTCTCGCGGCGTGCGGGCCCTCCGCACTTAGGGCAGATCGCATTGATAAATTCCGGCAATCGACCCAGAGGGGACCCGCCTTCCAGGGTTATCTCGACATTTTCCGGCAGCAGCACCGGGAGCTGATCGTCGGGCACCGGCACAATGCCATCCTTCTCGCAATAAAGCATCGGAATCGGCGTACCCCAATAGCGCTGACGGCTGATCCCCCAATCCTTCAAACGGTAGGAAACCGTCGCTCTGCCGAAGCCGTGTTCTTCGGCGAAAGCGGTCATCTTGTGCTGCGCTTCCTGGTTCCCAAGCATGTTGAACTCGCCTGAGTTCATCAGCAGGCTGTCCTCGGCTGTATAAGGCAACATCGGCTCTTCGGCGCCGCTGTTCTCAGGATCGGTCGTCCTGCGTGGCAGGATCACTATGCGAATCTCAAGGTCGTATTTCTTTGCGAAGTCGTAGTCGCGCTCGTCATGTGCGGGCACCGACATAATCGCGCCCGTCCCATATTCAAGCAGAATGTAATTCGCTACCCAGATTGGTAATCGTTCCCCGTTGAAGGGATTGATGGCGTAGTGTCCGGTAAAGACACCATGCTTCTCGATGGCCGCTATGTCACCGCCTTCTCGCGCTTTCTTCTGCTGATCGATAAGCGCGGAGACTTCGTCGGCGAGGGTCGGGTTTGATCCGGTGAACGCCTTTACTAGTCCGTGTTCGGGCGCTAGCACGATGCTGGTTGCTCCAAAGATGGTGTCAATGCGCGTGGTAAAGACCGTGACACTCTTGCCGGAAGGCTTGACGTCGTCCCGCTCTGGCAGCACAACGGTCCCGGAATCACGCGAGGGGTGCTCGTCCTCGGACGCGCTTGCCTCATCCTCGATCTGAAACGCGACCTCAGCGCCCTCGCTGCGGCCTATCCAGTTGCGCTGCATCGTGCGAACCTTCTCAGGCCAGCCGTTGAGCTTGCTAAGGTCGTCGAGCAATTCCTGGGCGTAGTTGGTGATCCGCAAAAACCACTGTTCAAGGTCACGTTGTTCGACAAGAGTTTCCTCGTGGCGCCAGCAGTAGCCGTTAATGACTTGCTCGTTGGCGAGGACCGTGCAGCACTCGGGACACCAGTTGACCTTGCTCTTTTTGCGATAGGCCAGTCCGCGTTCGAACATCCGGACAAAGAACCACTGGTTCCAGCGGTAGTACTCCGGGAGGCAGGTAGTGACCTCGTTGCGCCAGTCGTAGCTTAGGCCGATCCGTTCCATCTGGCGCTTCATCGCCGCGATATTTTGCTCTGTCCACTGGCGCGGAGGGGTATTGTTCTTAAGCGCCGCATTTTCAGCTGGCAGCCCGAAGGCATCCCAGCCCATGGGATGCAACACGTTGTGCCCCGTCATCCACATGTAGCGGGCAAGCGCATCGCCGATCGCATAGTTGCGTACGTGTCCCATGTGAAGCTGGCCCGATGGATACGGCAGCATCTCGAGCACGTAGTATTTTGGCTTGCCGCTGGTCGACGGTTCGGCGCCATAGAGATCAGGTTGCTCCGCCCACCGCTTTTGCCAGCGCGGCTCAATTTCGGCAGGGGAATAGCGGAGCTCGTACGATGATGACGGAGACGGCTCCGCTGCGGCCGCTATTGCGGTCTTTTGGGTAGTTTTGTTTGCGGACATGTCAGATTTGATTGTAAATGGGAGCTCGCCGTGACACTGCACACACCAAATCCGATGATCGCTCTAGGAGTTATCGCGTCCACCGCGGGCACCGATGCGGTCTATGTGATGTTCACCGCGGCCGTCGGTGCTCGTCGCAAGATCGTGGCGGCCAGCTGGAGCAGTGCCTGGTACCTGCTCTCAGCCTTTGCCGTCATCAGCTACACCGGAAACCCCGTTTATGTTGTATTTGCCGCGGCCGGATCGTGGCTGGGGGCGTTCGGCGCAGTAACCTGGCTCGGGAGGGCGGATGTCAAGGGCCTGGTCGGCAAGCCAAAACTGTGATCAGACGCCGTCGCGTGCGGCTTTGCTCGGACGCGTGGCGGAGGCTGCCGTCATGGTGTCCGCGGCGAGCTCGCGCAGGGTCTGAACATTTCTCGCATCATCATCCGGATCGTTTACGGGCGTCTCTGCGATAAAGGCGCAATGCGAGAAGCGCTCGTCATTGAGGAGCCGCCCAAATGGTTCTAACCCTATAGTTCCGTGGCCGATATTCTCGTGACGGTCGAGTTTCGATCCGCGAGCAGCCTTGGCATCGTTCATGTGCCATACCGCCACATTCGAGAAACCGATCGTCGAGTCGATCCTGTGCAGAGTTTCCGCATATCCGTTCCGGGTTACAAGATCGTATCCCGCAACGTGGCAATGGCACGTATCGAGACAAGTCCCGACCGGTGCGATTGCCTTCAGACATTCGACGAGCTCTGCAACCTGCTCAAAACTGCCCCCAAGGGAGAACTCCGCACCGGCAGTGTTTTCGATGAGTATTCGAAGTCCGTCTTCTTCGAGACAGAGGCCATCTGTTGCCTTGGCGATCGACTCTGCAGCCAGGCTCAGGCCTGCCTCGCGCGTGAGGCCTCGCCATGAGCCGGGATGCAGAACAAGATAATCCGCACCAAGTGCCAAAGCTCGCTCAACTTCTCCTCGGAATGCGACCACGGATTTCCGGCAAACCTCCTGGGACTGGCTGCATAGATTGAGGAGGTAGCTAGTGTGGATGACCAATGGCGTGCAGTCATATTCGCGGCGAAGCTCCTGCAATTGAAGGGCATGAGCCGCGTCGATTCGGGCAGGACGCCACATGCGCGGACTAGACGAGAATATCTGGAAGGTATTCGCGCCAATCTCGTGAGCCCGCTCCGCAGCTTTGAAGACGCCGCCCGACGTGGAAAGGTGAATCCCGATGCGGGGAGTGTTCATCTCGATTCAGTGTAGATTTTGACTTGACTCGATTACCACTAAACCTTGACCGTTGGATGCAGGGAAGTCCCTCGAAAAAGTTGCAGATGAAGACCGTGATTACAGCCGACCGGCTGATTACCCCCGAGCGATTGATCGTAGATGCCATAGTAGTTGTCGAAGACGGCGTGATCGCGCATATGGAATCTCGAGCGAAGGTCGAGCTTCCGTCCGCGAAGCACCTTGATTTCTCTGGCTGCACGCTCATGCCTGCATTCTTCGATGTTCATATCCACGGCAGCGCCGGTCGAGACGTGATGGAGGGTACGCCGGATGCGTTCACGACGGTGGGAAAGTTCCTGGCGCAGAATGGAGTCGGCGCGTATCTACCCACAACGGTCACGGCTGGAATCGACGTCACTCTTGAATCGCTCGGAAGAATGAGTGCGCAGATTGGCCGCGATACTGGCGGTGCCGCGCCTCTTGGCATTCATATCGAGGGACCGTTTCTATCTCCACATAAGAAGGGCGCGCACCCAGCCAGCTTGTTGCAGACGCCATCTGTAGAGTTATTTGATCGCATGTGGCAGGCATCGGAAGGGAAAATCCGGCTCATGACCATTGCGCCCGAATTGGCCAACGCCGAGGAAGTGATTGCCCATGCAAGCGGGCTCGGTGTGCGTGTGAGCCTGGGACACAGCAACGCCGACACGGTTGCTGCTCGAGCCGGAATCCGCGCCGGTGCGGTCACAGCAACCCATACCTTCAACGCCATGCGGCAGTTCGATCATCGTGACCCGGGACTTCTGGGGGAAGTGCTGACCAATGACGATCTGTTCGCCGAGTTGATCTGTGACGGACTGCATGTGCATCCGGACGCCGTGCGCCTCTATTGGAAGGCGAAAGGTCCGGAGCGCGCCATGCTGATTACGGATGCAATGTCTGCGGCGGGCATGCCTGACGGGAATTACAAACTGGGTGAGCTTGATGTCCGGGTCATTGATGGCCGATGCCTCATCGGTGAAGATACGCTCGCAGGCAGTACGCTGACCCTCGCTCGGGCTGTACGTAACTTCGTCGAGTTTACGGGCGCTTCGATCGAAGATGTGTCAAAGCTGGCCAGCCGCAATCCGTCGCGCATGACAGGATTCGAAGCCGAAGCGGGTTCGCTTGCAATTGGACGCGCCGCAGATATGACCGTCCTTTCTGCGAAGAACGAAGTCGTTGAGACGATTCTGCGAGGTCGAGCCACGTTCAAGGCTTGACTATTTGTCGCGCGCGCCAGAGTGCGCCTTGAATCGGATCGACTGCCTCGGGCAGAATCTGCACCGAGGACAGGCTGCGCCGAATCGTGTAGATCATGCTTTCCCTTACATATCCAACCTTTTCAAGAATGCTGCCAGTAAAAGCGATGCCCGGCGACGGGGCATCGGGGTCGAGATTGCGCACATGCCGAAAGGCCTCGGCGGCATCCTCTCCGAGGAGCCGTCCACCGAGCTCGAGAACCTGCAGGGCGACCGCGTCGCCCTGTTCGGCGCACTCCGCGACAATGGGAGCGAGTTGGGAAAAATCCGGCGGAGGGGTGCGATTGGCGATGTCAACAACCTCTTCGAGGGATCCGGCGGACCAGTAGCGAATCACCCGATCTAAAATCTGCGTCGGCTGTGCGAAGTCGCGCGCGCGGCACGCGTGCCGTAGCGCCTGCAATCCGATCCAATGACCCGAGGCCTGGTCGCCAAGGGCTGGACCCCATCCGCCCACATTTAGCATTTCGCCCTTGCTGGTGCGCCCCATCACGTTCGATCCGGTTCCCGCCATTGCCAGGACGCCTGCCTCTCCCGGAAACGCCGCATCCAAGGCGATTTCCTCATCGCCGCACACAACGATTTCGCCGCCCGCGCATTGTGAAAGGATCTGCCGCATCCAGCCGTCCGTCTGCGGCAGGCGCACGCCCGCGGTGCCGATACAGGATGCTTCAACGTGCCGGAGATCCACGCCGCTCTGTTGTGAAATCTTGCCCATCAAAGCGTTAAGATTCTGCTGCGCATGCTCTATGGCTACCCGCAGCGGCTTGATGCTGCCTCCGACGTCCTGCGCAAGGACGTGCGTGTCGTCAGCCAGTGCACATGTTGTTTTTGTGCCGCCTGCGTCAAATCCCAAGAAATACGCCATTGTCAGTGTTGTGCCTCTTCGGTTAAGGAGGGTGCGAGGATCGAGGAAAGCACGTTGAGACTGCCGTCGATTTTCGGACTGTCGAGCCCCAGAATTTTCACGACGACGGGATATACGTTCACGTTCTCAAATGGCTTCACCGTGACACCTCCACGAATGTCTGGCCCCTCGGCAAAAAAGATGGCTCGCATCGAAGTCATCTCGTACGGATTGTAGCCATGCTCGCCCATAGGAGGATTTTCTGCACGACTGGTCGGCGGTGGCATGATGGCACGGATCAAATACGGCCCCTTGGCGATTACCACCGGATCTCCTTCGCGCGGATTACCGTTGTAATGCAGTTCGGCCGGCACCTTATCGCGGCGATAGACAAGGAAGCCCGCATCGGCGGCGCGGAGCTTCTTGTAAATGCGCGAAGCGTCGGCCTCCGTCTGCGGATAGAGCAGGGAACCGACAGACTCAACGCCATCAAGTGAGACATATTTGTCCAGCGTGATCCAGTCCCCTTGGACGCGCTCCATACCGTGATCGGCAACCACGATGAGGTCGATAGGCATGTGCAGGTGGTCGAGTTCCGTTTCAAGGCGTCCGATCAATTCGTCGACGTGTTTGACCGCTTCGGATACCTGGGCACTCCCAGGCCCGTGTTCGTGACCCGCGTGATCAACATCCGAGTAATAGAGCGTGATAAAGTGCGGGCGTTGCTCCGCCGGAAGTCCGAGCCAGGCGATTACCTGGTCGATCCGCTTGTTTTCATCGATCTTGTTGTCAAAGTGAAGGTAGTAGCTGGGCCGCTCTCCTGCGATTTCCGCTTCTGAACCCGGCCAGAATAGGCACGCGCTTCGCATTCCCTGCTTCTCAGCCAGCGACCACAGCGGTACGCCGCCATACCAGGACCCGTCCGAAGAAGTTTTAGGGTCGCGATAACTGTAGGTCTCCTTGCGACTCGGGTCATAGAAGCTATTTGCAACGATGCCATGGTGCTCCGGATAGAGCCCGGTGACCAGAGTGTAGTGGTTTGGGAAAGTGAGCGACGGATAGGACGGAATCATACCGTCAGGCGCGCTAGCTCCCTTCGCCGCAATCGACAGGATATGCTTCGCCCCGTATTTTTTAGCGTAGTCATAGCGGAACCCGTCCAGCGAAACCATCACAACGTAGTGCTTCTGTTGCTGCGCTTCCGCATTCGAGCCGTGGTGGACTGCGATAACAGGAGTGATCTCCTGGGCGCAGGGAGCAACGCAGGAGATCAGCGGAAGAAATCCTGCAAATACAACTCGGCGAAAGAGGGATCTCATGGAGGTTTCGCGATCCTTTCCCGTAAAGGTTAAATGAAGCAGGCTGGATTTTATTCTTACGCCGGGTTGTGCATACACCGGCACCTATCGGATCAAGAATGCCCACGCAGCCACGCACAGGCCGGCGATTCCAAAGGCCATGCCCAGTCCCCAATATGCCCGTTGACGGGTTAGGAGAGTGATCGAGGTGATCACTAGTCCGATTTCAAGCAGTGCTTCCCCCAAGTCGAAGCGGTTCGCGTGGCGTTCGGCCTTACGCACGTCACCCTCGAGTTCCTTCGCGTGCTGTTCTTCCTCAGCGAGGTCTTCATTCCACTTCTGCAGATGGGACTTGTAGCTGTCAGTCACCTTGTCCGCCGCGGCTGAATCGCGTATGGGCAGCGCCGAAAGCAGATCGGCAGTGAGTTCGGTGTTGTACTGCCGTATCTTCTTCGCCTGATAGAGATTCCACTGGTCGCTCGCGCGTGCTTGTTCTAAGACTGCTTCGGTGTGCGTACGATGACCGAGCACAGTGGTGATGGCCACCAGCACCGCCAGCACGCTCATAGTAAAGCTGACTGGACGCAGGCTGTCGTCCTTCGATGCTTCTTCGCTTTGTTCCTTCAATTCCTGTGCTTCGTTGGCTTCCATATCGCTCCTGACCGCAGATAGTGTACGGGCTAGGGGACCTGGCGTCGAGCGAAGTTCAATGTGCCGTCGAGTGCCTAGGTTTTGGTTCCAAACGGCGGGCAGGTGTCTTGAGTTTGAGATGCTCCGAGAGGAATTTATCGAGCTGGTCCCGGTCGCGAAATGCTTGCACGCCGCCGGCAGCCGTGGTCGAGAAGGCGCCGGTGAGATTGCCGAATTGAAGACATCGATCAAGCGGCCATCTTCGCGCGAAACCGTGCAGGAAGCCGGCGTTAAAACTGTCGCCAGCGCCGATTGCATCGACCGTCTCAACGTCGGGCGATGGCGAATCAAGTCTCTCATCACCTCTGAGTGCCACCGCGCCACGAGCACCGCGCTTCACCACCAGTAGTGGCATGAGTTTCCCGAGTCGGCGCATCGCGCGGTCCGCATCAGATTCCCGCATCATCTCGCACACTTCGCGCTCGTTCGGCATGAGAACATCCACAAACGTCAGAATCTCGAAGAAAGAATCGCCCCACTGTCCCAGCGGGTCATCGTTCGGATCAACGGAGATCGTGAGTCCGGCACGTTTGAGGTGAGCAAGCAGACGCGGCACATCCTTGCGCAGGCCCTTCTGCAGAAAATAGGACGACAGGTGAAAGTGCGCCGCGTTGCTGAGGTACTCCAGGTCGAGATCTTCGAGTCTCAGATCGACGGTGTTTCCCGGAAAGGTTAGCGTTCGGCGGTAGCCTGTGTGCTGCAGCAGTATGCTTGCACCCGTGCCGGCGGTGGTGGTCTTTCTTATAACACGTGAAAGATCAACGCCAGCCGTCGTCAAATCGCGCTGACACATCGCGCCAAATAGATCGTTAGATGCTAGCGTGACAAATCCCGCTCGGCTGCCTAGCGACGCGAGATTGTGCGCGGTGATCGCCGGCGATCCTCCCAGCGTAAGCGCCATGCCATTGGCGACCAGCTCACGATCAAGCGGCAGATCAGTTGGCAGACCATAAAGCACCAGGTCGAGATTTGCTTCCCCCACCAGCGTTACGTCGAAGCGGCTCAAGCAGACACCCTCGACCTACGACCATAGAGAAGCCAGAAAATGACACCGACAAGAGCCCACACCCCTCCCGCAATCAGCGCGGGCCTGCTGAGGTTGAACCATATGAAGCCGCAGATAACAAAGCCGAGAAAGGCGAGCAGTATTGGAACCCATTGCGAGGCGCGTCCCTGGCGCCATCCCAACACAGCCGAAGCTACATTTACTCCCATGAAGGCCAACAGCGCGCCGAAGTTCAATAACTCCGCTCCAAGCTGGTAACTGAATGCCAAGGCGCCCGCGAGGCAGATTGCTCCGATCAGAAGCACGTTGTTGCGGGGAATGCGATTCTTCGGATGTACCGAACCAAAGAAGCGGCTGGGAATGGCGCCATCCTGGCCCATCGCCAGGAGCAGCCGCGCAGCTCCCAGCTGCGATGCCATGCCTGAACCAATCGTCGCCAACAGCAGCGCACCATTCACAACAGAGAAGACGACGGGGCCCCCTGCGCGTCCGGCGATATGCACATAGGCCGTATCGACATCCGGGAAAGCCGCCCCTCGAGGCCACACTAGTTGCGCCAGGTAAACCTCGATCGAGGCCAGAACGCCTGTGATGAGACAGGTCGCGATGATGGCCCGTGGAATGCTTCTCCGTGGATCCTTTGCCTCATCGGTGAGTGTCGAGATTCCGTCGAAGCCGATATAGGTCAGAACCGCAATGGATGTTCCTCGAAAGAGTGCTGAAGAAGTAAAAGTCGACCTGTCGTAGAACGGTAGCGTGTAGAAAGAAGCTGACTGGCGAGGAAGATGCAGCAGGTATCGCGTCATCGCGATGACGACCAACACGATCACTACCCCCAGCGCCGCAGCCATCATGGTATTGATCCGTGCAGACGTCTCCACCCCGTTGAGATTCAGCAATGTAAACATCGCAGCGAAGAAGATGGCCCACGCAATGTAAGGAACTCCGGGCAGAAAGTTGTCTGCAGCCTTGCTGCACCAGATAGTGCAGATTAGCGGGTTCAGGATGTAGTCCATCGCCATACACCAGCCCGTCATGTAGCCGAGGCTGGGATGCAACTCGCGGCTCACGTACATAAACGCCGAGCCACCCTGCGGGTACGCGCGAGCCATGCGACCATAGCTGACGGAGGTGAACAACATCGCGACCATCGCACAGAGGATGGCAGTGACGACATGTCCGTGAGCCTCGTTGTAGATAACGCCGAAGCTCGGCATTGGAGCAGTGGGCTGAATGAGAATGATGCCGTAAAGCACCAGGTCCCAATAGCCAAGGCTGCGCTTGAGCGTAACCTGGCTGGTGCTTACGGCAGATTCGGCAGACATCGATAATCCTCGGTTTCCGGCAACCGGACAGTTCAGAGTACGGAGCCGCGCGGGCCGCCAGGCCTGGTCCGGCCCGTCCGCCGTAACGCCGCTGCTAGAAATTGCACTTTACTCCTAATTGCATAATGCACGGCTCGTGAGCGCCGAGCACGGTGCCATAGGTCGTGGAGCTCACATGCGTATCCACGGTTGAGTAGCTAGTTTGGTGGAATCAGAACGTGAACCTCGCGGCGAACTGGAACTGGCGTGGTGTGTTGATGGTTGTCCCAATGGAGCCGAAGCCGGACGCCTGCTGGCCGAGCGACATCGTGGTCGTCAGGTCTGAAACGACGGGCATGCCGAACTGCGGGCGGTTGGCCACATTGTAGGACGAGACTTCGATGCGGATGGCCATGGCCTCCCTGATCTGGAAGCTCTTGTAGACGGAGAGGTCGACGTTGTTCGCTCCCATGGCGCGGACGCTGTCGAGGTAGGCGGGCGCGGTTCCGGGCACGAACTGGGTGGCCGGGAAGACGAAGCAATCGGGATTGAACCATGCCGCCGCGGTATGGGGCGCGTTGAGGCCGGGGTTGCAGGTTAGATTGGGGCGCTGGTTGAAGTAGGAGAAGGGCGCTCCGACGACCGGCGAGGCGATGGGAATGCCGCTGCTCCAGTAGAAGATGCCGTTCATCGTCCAGCCGCCGAGGAAAGCATTGCTTACGCCGGTCAGGTTAACTGCGCGGCCAGGACCAAACGGCAGGTCGTAGGAGGCCTGTCCGGTGAACTGGCGGCGGATGTCCTGCGGGCTCACGGCGTGCTCGTACTGGAGGTTCTTCCAGTCCTGCGGCGCGCCGAGGTGAGAGCCGACGAAGCCCAGCGGAGGATTGCCGTCGTCGGTCATGAGCTTGGCCCAGGTGAAGGAGGCGAGCATGGCGAAATGGTTTGTGAGGCGCTTCTGCAGCTTGGTCTGGAGCGAGCTGTATTCGGAGTCGCCGGCGGGGAATCCGTGGACGAGGACGCCGTTGCCGTCGCCGTAGTTGCCGCTGCCGAACTGCGGAAACTCCTGCAGCGCGATAAACAGCGGCACGGTGGACGAGCCGAAGTTGGCGTTGGTCGACGGCTGGATAGCCGCCCACTGGTTGGGCACGAAGGTGTTGATGAGATCGGACTGGTATCGGCCGATGGTGCCGAGGTCGAGCGTATTCTGGTCGGCCTGGTTGAAGGGCAGGAAGAGCCCGCGGCTGCCGACATAGGCAGCGCTAAGCACAAGCTGATGCGGAAACTCATACTGCCAGCCAAAGTTGAAGTT
>Ga0207050_1007_pt1 | contig 42232 bp, 38 predicted proteins | sample Alteio_BWMinCont_64_FD_153291 | JGI IMG/M metagenome (GOLD analysis project Ga0207050, IMG submission 153291) | Enriched cells from forest soil in Barre Woods Harvard Forest LTER site, Petersham, Massachusetts, United States -... | ecosystem: Environmental > Terrestrial > Soil > Temperate forest >...
TAGCAGCTACCCATCCTTTTGTACTAGTTCTTATGGGCGATATGTGCCCCCTGATCCCTTCAGCTTGAATAGGTTCGGCCGAGCCAGACGCGGTCACAGCTGTACGTTCATTCTTGTCTCTGGATGCCTCAGTCTTTTAGGCAATGATGTTCGGGTTCTCATATAGAGAAGAAAGACCCTAATCGCAGCACTGGTATAGGAATAGTTTCCATGGTCGGAGCAGTTTCCTCGTTAAATTCCGCCGCCGCCAACACCGCTCCGATGATCAGCCGACCTCAACAGGGTAGTTCATTAAAATTCAATCAATGAAGCGGACATGATGCCGCACACTTTAGGCTTCATTCTAAGCCGCCTCATCTACAAGAAAATAAGCCGTTTATATCCACGGGCCGATGCTGCACGTGAACCGGTTGAGAAATCATAACGGCCACTTCCTGCAAGCGGGATTGAGTTGCAGAGAGAGCTGTATTGACGATGGGCTAAGTAAATATTTGAGATCGGCCCAAAAAAGAGAAGGTAGACTCTTGTATTGTTTTGGGAGCTTTCCTATTCTTCGGATACTTCGTTGATCGCACCTTCAGCGATCAACACCCAGCTTCATCCGCAAGTGTTCACATTTAGTTAGATAGACACAGTTCAGTCGGTTGCGATCAGTCGGTTGAGGATGGCGAAGCCCTGTCTAATTTAGCCCCCATACCTCCAAAGTTCTGAGGAGACAATTCATGTCAAGCGCGTCCGCTAATGGGCTAACGATCTGTCAATCAGAAATTGATCACCCGAACTGGTACGTTGTCTACACTTGGCCCCGTCACGAAAAGAAAGTTGCTCAGCACTTTGAAGAGCGAGGGATCAGCCACTTTCTTCCTCTTCAAACATCGGTGCATAAGTGGAACAAGAAGAGCGCGACCGTTTCGCTTCCTTTATTCCCTGGATATGTGTTTGTGCAAGCATCCCGTCGCAACCGTCACCTGCCTCTCACGGTACCGGGGGTGGTTCACTTCGTCGGCACGCCCAGCGCGCCCGCAGAGATTCCCGTCGAGGAGATGGAATTTCTACGCGACGCGGTACGTATGAAACGGAACATAGAGCCACACCCATATCTGGCAACGGGAAATCGAGTGCGGATCGCCTCCGGGCCAATGTCAGGCCTGACCGGAGTAATTCAGAGGACCGCAACAGGCTGCCGAATTGTCATTTCGGTGGACATGATCATGCGGTCTGTGGCCGTCGAGGTCGATGCCGCCAGTCTCAAAGCAGCCTAGCCTTACGCAGATTTTCATCCGCGCAATACTTTCACATCTACGGCATTACATCGGGAGGTCCGAAATGTCCCGGAATTTGACAGCCTGTCTCGTCATCGCCTTGGTTATCCAGGGTGGATCGTCGCTCCTGTTCTCTCAAAACGCCGCAGGGTCATCGTCCCCGCCGGAAACAAAGGCTGATAACCAACTTCCAGGCAGCCCGAGATCCCCTGGCTTCCAGGAGCGTTACCCGCGATACCAATTGCTGCCGGGCGATACGATGGATCTGGTGTTCGAATTCAGCCCGGAATTCAACCAGACGGTGACCATCCAGCCGGACGGATACATCAGTCTGCGAGGCGTCGGAGACGTCCATGTGAGTTCCGAGACGCTACCGGAACTTGTCACAGCCCTGGAGAATGCCTACAGCAAAATCCTCAACAAACCTGCCATCTCGGTTCTGATGAAGGATTTTGAGAAGCCCTACTTCATTGTAAACGGCCAGGTCGGTCACCCGGGCAAGTACACATTGCATGGCGAAATGACCGTAACTGAAGCTCTTGCCCAGGCCGGAGGACTCACAGAGAAATCAAAACATTCGCAAGTCGTGCTGTTTCGTAGAGTGTCGTCGCAATGGACTGAAGCAAAACTGCTGAACGTCAAGGAAATGTTGAACAATCGAAACCTCAGCGAAGATTTTGTACTCCGTCCCGGAGATATGATCTATGTCCCGCAAAATACTTATTCGAAGATAGAACGCTACCTCCCAACCACATCCATGAATACGTACTTGGCACCGGGTGTTTTCTAGCTAACTCGCAGTCGTAAAGGCGTGTCCCATGATCAATCAAACGTATAGCCTCAGATCAACCTCCTTGCGCGACGCGCTATCGATTGCATTCCGTCGCAAGCGGTTAATCATCGGATGTCTGGCTGCAACCGTAGTGGCCGCTGTGCTTGCTGCCCTCATCCTTCCCCGTTACCACGGCGAAGCGAAGGTCCTGGTCGATCGGGATCGTGTCGACCCGCTTTTGTCGCCCACGCCGGAGACAAGCTCCTTTGCGATGGCGGCACAGCCAATCGTTACAGACGAGGACATTCACTCCGAAGTCGAGATGATGAAGTCGGCGGACGTACTGACAGAGGTGGTCGAGGAACTGCACATGGCCGATCCGGCGCCAGCGACATGGTGGACGCGGTTGACTGCGCCCCTGGCTCGCCAGACGCCTTACGACGAAAGAGTCTCCGCCAATGTGAATAAACTCGCTCGTGATCTCGTTATCGAGCCGGCCAAAGGCAGTTACATCATCAATGTCATCTACAAATCAAAGGATCGAGACCTGGCCAAGCGCGTGCTCGACAAGCTCCTGCAGGTCTACATGGCGAAACATACCGCCGTGCACCATCCTGCCGGTCAGTATGTCTTCTTTGAGCAGCAGGCAAACGAATACCGCAAAAGATTGGAGGCGGCGCAGGCCAAACTGGCCGCGTTTCCGTCAACCGCCAACGGTTCAGTCGCTCCCGACATGGACCGGGGACTGACGATGCAGAAGCTCGCCGAATTCAGATACTCGCTCAACGAGACCCATGCAGCGATTGCCGAAACGAGTCAGCGCATTCAGCGGCTTCAGCAGGCTGAAAAGGCAACTCCGAATCGGATTACCACTCAGGTGAAAAAATCAGATAACCCGGAACTCCTCCAACAACTCAAGGGCACCCTGCTTACCCTGGAGCTGAAACGCTCCGACCTTCTTTCCAAATACCAACCGGACTATCGTCCTGTGCAGGAACTCACCGAGCAGATCACGCAAACCCGTGCCGCGATTCAGCAGGAGCTCAGCTCGCCAATGGGTGATGTGACCACGGATCTTGACCCGACACACGAGATGATCCGTTCCGATCTCGCCAAAGCGCAGACGGAATTGGCCGGATATAAGGCACGCGAGTCCGCGACGCAGGACATAGTCAATAACTACATGGCAAGAGCTCGCGATCTTGACGAGAGCACTTTGCAAGAAGCGGATTTGCAAAGGGAGTTCAAGGCGCAGGAAGAGAATTATCTCCTTTATTTGAGAAAGAGCGAAGAGGCGAGGATCACGGATGCCCTCGATGCACACCGTATGGTTAATGTGACCCTGGCTGAAGCACCATTCGTACCTGCCCTACCCTCGCACTCGCCGATGTTTTTTGCTGGTTTGGCGACAATTGCGATGTTGACAATGAGCTTCGGTTTGATCTGGGGTCTCGAACACATGGATCGAACCTTTCATACTCCTCATGAGCTCGAGGCCTACCTGGGAATTCCGGTGCTGGTTGCCATTCCCCGTCAACTCGAACCCGGTGTACCTCTGCGCCCGTTATTCGCCGGCGGGCAGCGGGGACTTACATGGATGGCGGAAGACGTACCTACCCAGGAGCCCCTAAACGGCCGCGATGGCAGTGACAAAGGAGCGTTGTGAACAAAATATTTGAAACACTCGATAGCACAGATCGTCGACCGGTCAGCCCATTGAATGGAGATGCATCGGTCCTGGCCGCCGACTCCGAGCGTTCCCCCAGTCGGAAGGTGACGCAGATAACTTCGTCCGGAGTCGCGATCGCAGATGAGCCATCGTCGTTAGCGGTCGCGGAACCTGCGCCCATGTTAGAAATGGATCCGGCAACGCGCCAGGAACTTATCCGGTTAACCCACACTTTGTTCTTGGGCTCAACCGGCGCGCGCGTCGTGGCCTTCTCCGGTGTGGAACCCGGAGCAGGATGTAGTTGGATGTCAGTTCGCATCGCGGAGCTTCTTGCGGATGCGGATGCCGGATCGGTCTGCATAGTCGACACGGACTTCCAAAACCCGATGCTCCACGCCTATTTGGGTGCTGACAACCACGTTGGACTATCCGACGCTCTCGTCGGTCGGCAACGTGTCCGTGACTGTGTCCAACGTTTCGGCGAACGCCTGCATGTGCTTTGCAGTGGTTCAGTAGGACCGAAGGCGGAGATTCTGCTAGCTTCCTCCGCTTTTCGACTGCTGACAGAGGAGTTGCGCGCCTTCTTTGACTTCGTTCTTTTCGATACGCCTCCCTTGGCCACGTGCTCCGATGCCTTGGTAGTCGCCAGCAGAACTGAAGGTTTGGCGATGGTCGTCGAAGCAGATTCGACAAACCGTGAAGCAGCCCTCAAGGCCGCCAGACATGCGTCCGCTGCGAACGTACGAATACTCGGAGTCGTGCTAAATAAGCGTACCTATCCGATACCCGAGGCAATCTACAGGAAGCTATAACGCTCTTTCGAGAACAGACCGTAGCTGTAAGCCGTTCCGCCACGCCGCAAACCGTCAGAAGAAAAGTTCTGACGACCAAGACTCGGAAGACATGGCCATTAATCAAGCTCCAGGCAACACCGATTCGCGCCCAGGTAGCATGAAGGTACTTGGATACTTCCGCAGTTGGTTCTTTCCCAAAGGATTATTTCTGGTTGTGCTCGGTCCCGATGGCGTCGGGAAGAGCACTACGATCCGGTGCCTGCAACTCGAGCTACAGAAGCATTTCGGTCACTGCAGAACAGAACGCTGGCGACCAGGGCTAATTCGAAAGGTCACTGCCGATACCGGCAATCGAATACCCCATGCAAAGGTGTCACGCGGATCCCTCAGCTCCGCGCTTTCCATACTCGGATTAACATTAGACTTCTCCATTGGATACGTGGTTTCCGCGTATCCTGCAATGACGCGATCCGAAGCAATTATCTTCGACCGCTACTTTCACGATCTGCTTGTCGACCCAAAGCGATATCGCTACGCTGGCCCTATGTGGCTTCCGCACCTGCTCAGTCGATGCATTCCGCCACGCCGGGCAATTTTCGTCGTTCTTGATGCGGATGAAGAGTTGATTCTCAGCAGAAAACAGGAGCTGCCCCTTCACGAGCTGAAACGGCAGCGGCTTGCTTACAAAGCATTTGCTGCGCGAGTCCCGCAGGCCATGATCATAAGAACTGACAAACCCGTAGGCGAAATTGTGTCGGAAATTATCATCAATATCCTGGCTATAAGGAACTCCCGCAGCGCTACTGCTGCAGGGAATTGGCCGCGTCAGGATGTCAATCTAGCCTCCCAATCAGCCGACTCCCGCCCTTACCGGTGAACTCTCTGTCAAGTGAATCACGGAGTGTCATCCACGCCAGCCGAAACTCTTCCGCTTTATTGGGCCAATGAACACCGACATCCAAATCAACCATCTGCTAAGGCTAAGTCTGAACTCGCCCGTCGATTCAGATGGGCTGCTCCTGTACTTGACGAAATCAGGTGCCGAGGGACGGTCGGCCTTCCTCTCGCTGGCTAATTCGCATCATGTGGTCCTGCGCGCCCTGCAGCCCCTGCGTGAACTTGCGCGTGCCTCGGGCAATTCCCAAGTGGAAGGATGGTCTGATGAGGCTCTGCGGCAGGAGCGGGCGACGATTACGGAGTCGTTGTCATTCTTGAACGAATTCTGCTCCCAACTCGAGAATGCCGGTATTCATATTACCGTCATGAAGAGTCTCGACCACTGGCCCGATATTGGTAACGATCTGGACCTTTACACCCCTAGCGATCCACAAGAAGTCAGTCGCGCTATGCAGCGCCGCTTCGAGGCCTCGTTGAAAGGTCGCACATGGGGCGATCGACTGGCACAAAAATGCAATTACGGTGTAAGAAATGTTCGGAAGTCCGTCGAGATCCATCACGGCTGCCTAGGCCAGACCGGTGAACATATCGCTATAGCAAAGAGGTTTAGCACGCGGCGAGTGTGGCAGCAGGTAGGCGACTTCAAATTCATGGTGCCAGCTCCCGAAGAGCGGATCATCGCCGCCACTCTTCAGCGAATGTACCGCCACCTGTATATACGCGTCTGCGACATAGTGAACACCCACTCAATACTCGAATCAGGCGCTCTAGATTTTGCAGAGCTCCAGCGCGCCGCCAACTTGGGAGGGGTGTGGCCAGGTGTTGTGACGTATCTGAGAATCGTAACGGAGTTTGTTCGTCACGTTCGCGGAAGTGCGTATCAACTCGACCCTCGACTGCTTGCTGAAAGCCGATTTGGAATGGATGAGGTATTTGTGCGCGGCATATGGCTACGGGTGCCCGTGCGACGCGCTGCTTTGTTATACGCCAGGCAGATATACCACATGGCCAGTCGACGAGATCTGCACGGGGTCGTACGTCTGAGCCTTCTTCCTCCGCTCGCCTCGGCGGCACGCCTGTCGTATGTGCTTACAGGCAATCACAGCGGAATTTGGTAGCAGTAAGCTGATCCCCCGCCGCACACCAGAATCTAACTCGCTCACAACTCTTTCGGAACGCCTGAATACTCCCATGTGGATACGCCTGGAAAAAATCTTTACCGTCTTTGCGCTCTTATTCTGCGCCGGAGCCTTCATTCCGCTATTGAGTCAACAAGGTCAGCAAATTTCCGAAGACAAACCTCAAAATGCCACGTTTGCGCTGATACAGAAGCAGACGTACTATGCGGGCGGCGATCCAGCACGAGCAAACCGCATTATGTTAGTTGGCCAAATACTTGTCTACGGCGTGGTTGCTGCGCTGCTGATCCACCATCGTCGACAAGCTCTGCTCTACTTGCGCAATTCTAAGATCATTTGGGCGGTTGTCGCTTTCAGTTTTCTGTCCGTACTCTGGTCAGACGAGGCTGGCTTTGCCTTCCGACGTTGTCTCAACATGACCGCGACCAGCGGATTGGGACTCTATCTCGCTTGCCGCTATTCTCCGAAGCAATTACTCCGCCTGTTGGGATGGGCTCTCATCGTCGCAATCGTTGGCAGCATACTCGTCGTGGTCCTTCGCCCCGATCTCGGAATCGACTCGGCACTCACCGATTACGGGTGGAAAGGGATCTTCGTACAAAAGAACACCCTGGGTCGACTGATGTCATTTGGAGTTCTGGTCTTCTTATTCCTGGCATTTGACAGCAAGACCCATCGCCGAGCATACATTCTCGCTTTGATCATGTGTGCCGTCATGATCTTCGGTTCGCGTTCGGCGACATCCATCATCGCAGTCCCCGTAGTCATAACTTTGACATGGCTATTCGCGCGTTCGCGTAAGCGATCTGCCTTGCAGGTTTTCGCTGTGGCGATTCTCGCCGCGACTGGAATTATCTCTGCGGCAATACTCCTCAGCGATCCGACCGATATCTTCGGATTTGTTGGGCGCGATGCTACGTTGTCAGGGCGCATTGAAATATGGAGCGCCGTCCTACCTAAAATCATGGTTCATCCCTGGCTGGGCTATGGGTACAGCAGCTTTTGGCTTGGAATGCAAGGTCAGGCTTCCGCGGACCTGTGGTCGATATTGGGGTGGCCTGTGCCTCACTCGCACAACGGCTTTTTCGACTTGGTCGAGGAACTTGGAGTGGTCGGCCTGGGCCTCTTTCTTGCGGGAGTCATCATAAGTTTCAGACGCGGGCTTCTTTGGTGCCGCACCCAAAGAGAAACGATCGCCTTGTGGCCGCTTGCCTATATCAGTTTTATGCTCCTCTTCAATATCACTGAAAGTTCGCTCGTGAGGCAGGACAACATATTTTGGGTACTTTATATAACGACGTCAGTCTTCGTTCTTTGTGAAACAAAAGAGCTGGTATCAGCAATGCCGCAATCCCAGGCTCGCAGGTTCAATATCCTATCTGCATCCCCCTATGCACCAGCGCCTTCCCCAGACCAGAGTGTGGGGTTGAGATGGTCCTAACTGTTCCCAGCGACAGGCTGCAGAGTACGCGTCCCTCAATTTTGATTTACAGGTCAACGCTACTTCCGCTCTCAGAGACATTTGTCCTTTCTCAGCCCGAGGCTCTTGAGAACTTCACGCCGTACTTCGTGGGATTCACACGGGTCGAGGGTCTGCGGCTGCCCGAGAGGCGCCTTCACCTTATTGGAGAGGTGGGCGTACTTGGATCGACACAAAAAATGATCTACAAGTTATTCGGCGTGGCGCCGGGTCTCGTGCGACACCTGCGTGGTCTCAATCCAGTATTGATTCATGCTCATTTTGGGGTTGACAGTGTCCAGGCGCTATGGCTCGCCCGCCGGTTGCACATTCCGTTGGTAATTACATTTCATGGTTACGACGCGACCATGAAAGAGAAATACGCACGCAAATACTCTTACGACTATCGGCGATATCTCAGGTGGCGGCCCGTAATCCAAAGGGAGGGATCCTTATTCGTCGCCGTGTCCGACTTTGTTCGCGAAAGACTGATCGCGCAGGGATTTCCGCCAGAGAAAGTCTCGGTTCACTATGTGGGAGTAGACACCGATCTATTTACCCCCGATCTATCCGTGCCTCGCGCGCCCATCGTTCTATTTGCCGGCCGTCTTGTAGACAGCAAGGGTTGCGGTTATCTCATTCAGGCGATGGAAAAGGTGCAGCGGCAGAATCCAGAGGCACGGTTGGTCGTCCTCGGTGATGGTACTCTTCGACGCGATCTGGAGCAGATGGCCTCCCAGAGATTGCGAAACTACAGCTTCCTCGGTGCACAAAGCCAGAGCGAGGTGCGTGAATGGATGAACCGGGCGAAGGTCTTCAGTGTACCGAGCTTCACAACGCATTGGGGCACCTCCGAAGGCTTCGGTCTGGTATTTACAGAAGCACAAGCTATGGGATTGCCGGTGGCAAGCTTTGCGACCGGCGGAATCCCAGAAGCCGTCGCGCACGACGTCACCGGGCTTCTCGCTAATGAACGTGACGTCGACGGCCTGGCCGATAACATTTCCCGCCTGCTCAAGGATGAGTCCTTGTGGCTCCGGTTCAGCGCAGCGGCAAGAACACGAGTTCGCGATCACTTTAATCTTCGAGATCAAACCGCCAGGTTAGAAGAGATGTACGGACGTCTTCTGGCGTCCCGCCCGATGGTCGCTGCCGATGAGCCACTGTCTGTTCCACTCCAAAGTTCGCAATCTAAATCCTACTGGCCCTACTCATAGACGATGGCTCCTAATCCACTCGTCTCAGTCATCATTCCAACCTTCGAGCGACCTGCGTTGGTACTGCAGGCTGTAAATTCCGCAGTCAAACAGACCATCAACGATCTGGAGATAATCGTGGTCATCGACGGCGGCGACTCCGCCACCCGCGCCGCCCTCGAGTCTCTATCCCTGCCCCAACTAAGAGTGCTCCCACTTAAAGAGCAGGTCGGCGGCTCACGTGCGAGAAACGAAGGTGTAGTGATCGCGAGAGGGGACTGGATAGCATTTCTCGATGATGACGATCTGTGGCTGCCGCAAAAATTGGAACGGCAGCTCGCAGCCGCGCGAGCGTCGACCAGCTCCGACCCGATCGTTGCCTGCAAAGTGGTGGCTCAGACTCAGGGTGGCGAAGTTGTTTGGCCAAGAAAGCCCCCCTCCGAACCTCTCTCGGAATATCTCCTTGCACGAAACACTTGGACCCAGGGTGAAGGTCTACTGCAGACCTCGACGCTCCTCGTAACCAGACGCCTGCTCAACAAGGTCACATTTGAAGACGGCTTGCGCAAGCATCAGGATTGGGACTGGATACTCCGCGCGGCACGAGAGCCGGGAGTCAAGATCGAGTTCGTGAACGAGCCGTTAGCGATCTGGAACCTTAGGGAATCCGCTGGCGGTGTTAGCCGAAAGCTTGATTGGCAAGCGTCCCTCACCTGGATTCGTGATCGACGCGAGTTAGTTACGCGCCGCGCCTATGCCGGCTTCATTGCGACTCAAATTGCGTCTCAAGCCGCCCGACAGCGGCAATGGAAAGCCTTCCTGCCGCTATTGAACGAAATGTTTCGAATCGGTCGGCCAAAGGCGATCGACATGTGTCTTCTCTTGGGAATGTGGTTCGTGCCGCCTTCCTTGCGAGAGCGACTTCGCTCCTCGTGGTAATAAACAGACTCGTATCTCCGGAATCCCTCACGATGTCGCTCATCACCGTCGGCCTGCCCGTGTACAACGCGTTGCCATTTCTGGAAGAGAGCGTTGAGAGTCTGCTCCGTCAGACCGATGGCGACTTTAAAATCCTCGCTATCGACGATGGTTCAACTGATTCCGGTCTGAAATATCTCCGTTCGATAAAAGACGCGCGGTTACAAGTCGTTGCGCAGCCGAATCGCGGACTCACATTCACGCTCAATCGGATGCTGAGAGAGGTGGACACACCGTGGCTGATGCGCCACGATGCTGACGATGTGGCTGTTCCAGACCGTGTTGCGATCACGAAGAGAGCAATCGCTCAATTTCCGGATGCGGGAATGCTCTATTCTGAAGCTCGGTATTACCAGAATGGTCGTAGCGTGGGCACGTTCAGGACAACGCGTGCAAAGCCAGCTAAGTTACGTGAAATAACCGAGAGCGGCTACCTTCTGGCGATATGCCACCCTACAGTCACATTAAACGTGCAGAAGGCTGTCGCACTCGGCGGTTATCGATTCGACTTGCACGTGGAAGACGTCGATTTATGGTGGCGGATGGCGCTTCACTATGACATCAATTACCACCCGGAAGTGACCACCTATTTTAGGCATAACGCGGCGAGCGTTTCGGCGGCACATCTGGAATACCAATCAGTCAACACTCTGTATATACAGTATCTGCTCTTATCTCACCTGCACAGCTGGTCACCCCAGGGTTGCGAATCCGTCCGTGAGCCTCTCAACAGGAATCTAGATAGACCGAGACTCGCATGTCGCGACGCAATGCGACGGGCCAACATTTGCTACAGCCAAAAAGAATACATAGCCGCCTGCAGGCACTTGGCAAAAGCCATTCGAGCGAGCCCAATGTACTTTGCCAGTCGAGTATTTTATGAGACGCGTGCCGCGGAAATCGCTCTGAATGGCGAAGATCCGGAGCGATTTCTTCGTCAGCATGATGTCCTGTGGCCCAACCTCGACAAACCAAGTACACCCTCGCAGCCCGAAAGCAAGATGGTCACTGTCCTATAGGGAGTGTTGGACGAGTATGGCAACTAACGTCGCAAGCCCACTGAGGGGTCGAGAGGGCCTCAGAAGAGCTTCCTTTCTGGGGATTCAAGTCGAGGCTCTGAGCATGTTTGAGCTCAATGCCATCGTAACGGAAGCAATAGAGAGTGGTAGGCGCGTTATCGTTGCCAACCACAATCTGCATAGCATCTACTTGTACCATCACGATTCAAAAATGCGAGCGTTCTATGCAGCCGCCGACCACATCCACGTGGACGGAATGGCGGTCGTAGCGCTGGCCCGCTTACTGGGGATAGCGCTTAGGCGAGAACATCGAGTTACATTTGTTGATTGGATGGGCCCTCTGGCAAGCGTGGCCGCGGACCACGGTTGGCGAGTCTTCTACTTGGGCTCGCGGCCAGGCATTGCGGAACGCGGAGCCGAAGCCTTGCGTCGCTGTTATCCGGGACTTCAAATTGAAACCGCGCATGGGTACTTCGATCCGATCCCCACTTCGATCGAAGCCAGGGCACTCGTGGCGAGAATCGAAGAGTGGCGGCCACACCTTCTTATTACGGGAATGGGAATGCCGCGTCAGGAGCACTGGATTATAGACCATATGGATAAGTTATCCGCCTGTGTGATTCTCAATGGCGGTGCAGCTCTCGATTACTTTGCCGGTGCCATTGCAACTCCTCCACGTTGGGCAGGACGTTGTGGGCTCGAGTGGTTGTTTCGCCTGCTGGCCGAGCCGCGACGGTTGTGGTCGAGGTATCTGGTCGAGCCGTGGTTTATTGCGTACAAGCTGGTGATTGAAATGATTTCGAGATGATCATCTATTCGAGGACTTATGAACAGATCTGAGCAGGGTCGACATAAGAAGGTTAATGTTAGTCGTCAACAGGCGCCCGTACCGCCAAGCGGATTCGAGAAGTACGGGCGAAAGTCACGCAAGGAATTATTTCTTGATGCGATGAATGAGGTTGTGCCGTGGGCCGAGCTGGAGTCCTTGGTAGAGCCGTATTACCCGAGGACTGTTCACGGAGGGCGGTCGGCAGCTCTATCGATTATGTTACGAATCTTCTTTGTGCAGCAGTGGTTCAAGGTGTCCGATCTGGGTATTGAAGAGGCATTGTACGATTCTGCTGCGTTTCGGCGATTTGCAGGAGTGGATTTGGCGCGCGCGCCAGCTCCCGATGTGATTTCAGTCAACCGCTTTCGTCAACTGCTGGAAGCTCATGAACTCGGCGAGAAAATGATTGATACGGTTGCCCGCCACCTGGATGAAAAGGGGATCCGCATCACTGCAGGCACGATCGCCGACGCCAGCATCGTCTACGCCCCTAGCTGATGCCAACATCGCGATGTCATGCCGTGGCAAGGCATGCCCGCCGATGACCTTCCTTGAAAGTTCGCCCCAGTCCATCCCCTGATTGCGTCGGTTTCCCCGGCACACCCTGCGGTGAGTCATCGCTTTCCTCTCCTCTAGCCCGCGTCAAGCCGCGGCTCGCCTTATCCGAGTTCGCATCTGTTAACACCGTAATCTGTAAGTTGTGAGGCCCTTATGTCTCAAGCTATGACGAAGATATTGTCAGTAGATCGTTGGCCAATGTCTGTATATAGCAAGTGGATCCTGCTGGTGATCCTCCTGGCTGGACTGTCCGGTTGTGGAGTGACTACAGGTACTCCTGAATCAGGGACAACGCCCCCGGGGGGAGGGGGTGGAACAGTGCCGACCGGCCCTGCGCCGACTCTGATCGCCATTAGTCCACAGTCGGGAACCATCGATGGCGGCACCGCTGTAAAGCTGACTGGGACCAATTTCGTCACAGGCGCGACTGTGACTTTCGGGAGCTCTGCCGCAACTGGGGTCGATGTCATTGATGCATCGACAATCACAGTATTGACTCCAGCCCACTCGGCCGGCGAGACACAGGTAACGGTGACGAATCCAGATAAGCAAAGCGCTACTCTGTCTGGGGCCCTGACGCCGTTGACTAATCCCGGATTTTAATCCGGGTCAGCGAATTGGGTGTTACTGGGCTCCGGAGGCTCGGTGAATTTTGGTAGCAACTCCGCGAATGCTCATAGCGGCACCGGCTACGCGGAGCTGAGCACGGCGGCCTCCGAAGATCATCCTGTTCTCTATGCAGCCGATTCGAGCGGTTCGGCGGAATATTTCCCGGTTAATCCCGGCGACATAATTACCTTCGGCGGATGGGGTTACCATGTGTCGGGCAATGGTAAAGCACGATGGGGACTTGAGGTCTCAGACCACAACAAGGAAAACAAGATTTACTATTCGGCGGAGCCATTCAACGTAAAAGTATCAACGTGGGTTAATTTCCAGAGTAGTTACACCGTGCCCATCGGTGTCTCATATGTGCGCTTTTATTGCGAAGCCGGTGCAACCACTGAACCTACCGTGGACAGGTTTGATGACGCATATCTGCAGATAGACATCCCGGGTGCGGGTTTTGACTATGTTGCCGAAACTGCGGCCAGTGGTCCACCTCCTACTCTTAGCTCCATCACCCCGCAGTCCGGTAGCATCGCTGGCGGAACCTCGGTTACTTTGGGCGGGCAGAACTTCCTGAACGGTGCTACTGTCACCTTCGATGGCAGCGCCGCCACAGGCGTCCAGGTAGTGGACTCGTCAACAATTATGGCCCTTACCCCGCCTCATGGCCCGGGAGAGTCGAATGTGACAGTCACCAATCCGGATGGCCAAAGCTCTACCTTGATCGGCAACATAAGTCCGCTCTTGAATCCCGCATTTGAGCTTGGCTCGGTGAACTGGCAGCTTCTGGGAGCCGGGGGCGCCGCTACCATTCAAAATAATTCCGCCAATGCTCGTAGTGGGAGCTACTACGCTGAACTGACCACGTCGGCTGCCACCGATCATCCGGTGTTCTATGCTGCTGACGCAAATAATGTCGCGCAGTACGTGTCGGTGAATCCTGGCGACGTAATCACTTTTGGCGGCTGGGGCTACCACGTCTCGGGCGATGGCAGGGCGCGTTGGGGCTTGGAGGTGTCGGATGCAAACAAGAAGAACGCGTCCTACATTTCCGCAGCTCCCTATAATGTGACGGCGTCGACATGGACCTACTTCCAGTCAACCTATACCGTGCCGGCAGGGATGGCATTTGTCCGCTTCTACTGTGAAATTGGGGGCAGCAGCGGTGCCAGCGACGATCGTTTCGATGACGCCTTCCTGCAGGTAGATATTCCAGGCGGCGGCTACGACTATTTCACCCAGGCTCCGTCGGATCCTCCTGCGCCCACACTCACTTCCATTGCTCCGCAGTCTGGCAGCACAGCAGGCGGGACTTCGGTCAGCCTCAGTGGCACTAACTTCTTGTCGGGAGCGACGGTCAACTTTGACGGCACTGCGGCCACTAGTGTGACTGTCGTCAATGCGTCCACGATCACGGCTGTTACACCTCCACATACAGCCGGCGAGGCCAACGTGAAGGTGACAAATACCGATGGGCAATCCGCCACTTTGGTTGGGAACATCACTCCCCTGTCAAATAGCGGCTTCGAATCGGGTGCGGTCGACTGGCAACTGCTCGGTTCCGGTGGGACTGCAACCGTGGTGGACAACCCAGCTAACGCGCATAGCGGAAACTTCTATGCTGAGCTCACCACCTCCTCATCCACCAACCATCCCGTCTATTACGCTGCCACTTCAAGCAATGTGGCCGAATACTTCGTCGTAAGCCCTGGCGACGTGATTATTTTCGGTGGATGGGGCTATCATGTCTCCGGCGATGGTAAGGCGCGTTGGGGACTCGAAGTCTCCAACTCAAATAAGCAAAATGCGGTCTATGTGTCTGCTGCGCCCTACAGTGTGACTGCTTCGTCGTGGACCAACTTTCAAGGCACTTACACGGTTCCCACTGGAATGGCCTATGTCCGCCTCTATTGCGAGATCCAAGGGAGCAGCGGCTCGGCAGACGATCGTTTTGACGACGCTTTTCTTCAGATAAACATCCCCGGCGGTGGTTTCGACTACGTCGTACCAGCGACCCCGCCTACGATCTCTTCACTCTCGGAGACAACGGGGCCGACCAGTGGCGGAGATTCGATGACGATCTCTGGCGCTAATTTTGCATCAGGCGCTACGGTGACATTCGGCGGAGTCTCTACCTCAACCACCGTGGTCAACAGTAACTTGATCAGTCTCGTGACACCTGCAGGCACAGCGGGGTCAGCAGATGTTACCGTCACAAATCCCGGTGGCGGGAGCGCGACGCTGACCAGCCTGCTGCACAACCAGTCATTCGAATCAGGAATGTCTTACTGGGCATCTGGGGCTACGCCCGGAACTTCGTCGATTGGCGCGATTGCGGCTAATGCCCATGTAGGAACCAGCTATCTTCAGCTTGCGTCCACGGGGGGATCTAGTCACCCGGTCGTATTTGCGTCGACAGCAAACGGGGCCCCGTTATATTTCCCCGTTCAGACCTCACAGACCGTGACCTTCGGTGGATATGCATATGTCGTATCTGGAGGATCTGCCGTTCGGTGGGGCCTCGAAATAACAGACGCGAATAAAGCGAATCCAACCTATGTATCAGCTCCTCCTTACAGCGCCTACGAACCTCTCTGGGTCCTTGAGCAGGGTACTTACACTGTTCCGTCTGGAAAGAGCTTTGTCAGACTATATGCAGAGGTCGGAATTGGAAGCACAGCAACAGTGGGACGCTTCGACGACGCATTCCTAACAGCCGGGTCCGGCAACTCCAGTGCTTATCTATACTACCCAGCGCCAATCGTGACGTCGGTGTCTCCAAACTGGGGCACGCCTCCTGGAGGCACAACCCGGACTGTCTATGGAACCGGTTTTCGTTCGAATGCAACGGTAGCTTTCGGTAGCGCAGCCGGTTCGAACGTTCAGGTTGTGAGCGCTAATGCTATCGAGGTCTTTGCACCGCCGGAACCTGCCGGAGCCGTAAATGTCACCGTCGATCAAGGCACCCAAACGGGCTCGCTTCAAAATGCTTACACCTATAAAGCTGCACCTCCCCCTCCAGCCGCGTTGTTGAGTGTGAAACACATCGTTGTTGAGCTCCAGGAGAACCGATCTTTCGACAACTACTTCAGCAAGATGAATGAATATCGGCAGATGAACGGCGTCAATGACAATGCAGTCGATGAACGGAGCAGCACCGTGGGTTTGCCGGACGTCGCCGGAAAACTAATTACTCCGTTTCATGCCCAGACAGGCTGCCAGGAAAACCTATCTCCAAGCTGGAATGCGGAGCACTACGATTACGACAATGGACTAATGGACAATTTTCTGAGGTCCGGGAATTCGATCGGCTATTCTTCTGATGATCCAAATGGAACGCGGGCAATTAGCTATTACGATTGGACCGATTTACCTTACTATTACAGCCTCGCGTTCCAGTTCGCGACTAGTTATCGCTGGTTTTCGCCGCTCATTGGGCCAACCGATCCGAATCGTATGTATTTGTACGGTGCAACGGCGCTCGGATGGACGGTGGGTCCTCACCCGCCCCAGGGCGGCTTCCCGAACATGACTATATTCGATCTCTTGGATCAGGCTGGGATATCGTGGAAGTACTACTACCAGGATGCCGCTCCAATACACATTCCCTACTGGTCGATTTATCAGAAAGACCCAAGTAAGTTCGTTCCGATAACCGATTACTTCAACGATGTAAAGAGCGAGAGTACATTTCCCTCCATCGTATATATCGAGGAGGGGCACTACGACGAACATCCGGAACCGGATCCTGGCACGTCCGGAGAGACAGAAAACATACAGCAGGGAGCTACTGTCATCAAGTCCTTTATCGATGCTCTCATGCAAAGTCCCACATGGAAGACGTCCGCGTTCATTCTCGGCTACGACGAAGCCGGCGGCTTTGATGACCACGTCGCTCCTCCAGCAGCCGTCCAGCCAGATGGCATTCCTCCAATCATCACCCTGGGCACCGACGCACCGGGCCTCTTCAATCAGTATGGCTTTAGACTCCCGGTAGCCGTCGTGTCGCCTTGGACGATACCGCACTTTGTTTCCCATGTCGTTCGCGATCACACCGCCATTCTTAAGCTCATCGAGACGCGCTTTAGTTTGCCGCCTCTAACGGCGCGCGATGCGGCAAGTGACAACATGACCGAGTTCTTCAACTTCGCCTCTCCGGCGTACATGACACCCCCGACAATGCCGGCGCAGCCAATTTCAGATCCCTGCACCTTGACCCTGGAAGCTTCACCGAACCAGTAAGGCTCAGGTGATAGTTATGCGCGGAGAAGCTGTTTAGCGACTGGCGGTTCCGAATGGTTCCGAAAAGCAGCGAGGTGGATGTGCCCGTTGAGTTAAGGGAACGCCGCGGAGTTAGCACCAGACGCGATTTCGTGGCAGCGCTAAGTACCGTGGTCGCGGGAGGTGTTGCGTCGTCTGCTGCGGGATCGCTTAAGGTAGTTTTGGCCGCAGAGCAGACTTTGCGCGACATCGCAGCCCAGAAAGGACTTATCTACGGCTGCGCGACGACTCAGGATCGGTTGGTGGCAGACCCGGCTTTCGAACGCCTCGTTGTCGATCAATGTGGGCTTCTGGTGCCGGAGAATGCTTTGAATTGGAATTACGTGGAACCAAGCCCCGGTCGGTTCGACTTCCATATGGGCGAGTGGCTGGCTAATTTCGCTAAAGATCGCCACATGAAGTTTGGCGGCGGTACTATCGTTTGGCACCAGGGGCTGCCTGCATGGTTCAGCAGCCTGGCTCCAGCCGACGCTCGACAGGTGATGCTGCAACACGTTACCCAGACCGTGAGCCACTTCCGTGGCCGCGCGTTCTCCTGGGTGGTGGTTAACGAAGCCCTAGCATTTCGCGGTGCCGGAGCGGAGTTGAAGGATACACCACTCTTGCGGCTGGTCGGACCGGATTACATAGATGTGGCCTTCCACGCTGCATCTGCGGCCGACCCCGGCGCCCTGCTGATCTACAACGACAACCACTTGGAATACGACATACCCGAGGACGAGTACCGTCGAAAGAACCTCCTTAAACTGCTAAGACGGATCTCGAATGCGAAAGTTCCCGTCGGCGCCTTGGGAATACAATCACACCTCCGCACAGGCGGACTTCCATTCGACGGCGCCAAACTCAAGGATTTTCTCAGCCAGGTGAGTGACCTCGGTTACAAGATCATCGTTTCTGAACTGGATGTTTCTGAGAAAGGCCCGGAAACGGAAGTAGCCGATCGTGATCGGGCGATTGCCAACGAGATTAGCCGTTACCTGAACGTGGTGCTGCAAGAAAAAGCGGTGATCGGGGTCGTTACCTGGGGTCTGAGTTCCCGCTATACCTGGTTGGCAAACTATGCACCCAGATCCGACGGTCAACCAGTACGCCCACTTCCGTATGACTCTGATCTACGCCCAACACAGGCGTGGCAAGCGATGGCGGCAGCCTTTGATCGGGCCTCCCAACGCTAACGGCTCTCAAGATCTCATTCCGCATCGAAAGGAGTTGCTTCAGTGACACTCAAACAAATTTACGGCGCGATTTATCAGCCGTTCTTTCGAAAATTTCGGTCGGAACGACTCCGGCATATGTGTGAGGTATGCGGCATCTCCGAAAGTAGCAGGATCCTGGATGTCGGAGGCAGTTACTACACATTCTGGGTGTACTCACCGGTAAAACCCAAGGTGACCATCCTCAATCCAAAGTCTTCCTGGCTGCGATGCGATGAGCCGGGTTTCACTACGATGCTAGGAGACGGCCGTGCTCTCCCGTTCGAAAACCAGAGCTTTGACATCGTTGTAAGTAATTCGGTTATTGAGCATTTGGGTGAATGGCAGCAACAGCAAAAGTTTGCGGAGGAAATCAGAAGAGTTGGCCGCAGTTATTGGGTGCAGACTCCCAGCCGCACGTTCTTCATGGAGCCCCATTTCCTCGCTCCGCTTATACACTTCTTGCCCAAAAAATACAGAAAGCTTTTGGCCCGTTATTTCACCGTATGGGGCCTCACGGTTCGGCCAAACCGTCGACAAGTTGACGAAATGGTCGAGGAAATAAGTCTGTTGAATAAGCCAGAAGTGGAAAAGCTATTTCCAGATGCCAAAATTATCCGCGAAAAATGGTGCGGAATGACCAAATCCATCATCGCCTGCAGACTCCAGTCGTAGGTGTGACAGTCACCCACAGAAAGCATAGAGCTATTGCGAATCGGATGAGGGCCCCTGAGCGCTATTGCGCTGAAATCGGAACGCCAGTCTCGAAATCGCGAGCAGAAAGGTGCTCCGGGATTAAAGCTGTGCAGAGAGCAAACAACCTTTACCTTATCTGCGTACTTTCGCAGCTCGGGCCCGAGCCGCTATTGAATGCGGCCGGCCTGAGATCATCCCTGCCTACAGGTTCCAAGGTATACGTGCGCGCCCTCAACGAGCCAGGCGTTCACCCAGCCGGTGTAGTGCATTTAAGTGACGGAGAGCTCACAACGTCGCTGTTTGCCAAGGTTCAAAAGGCGGATTACGCGGGCGTTCAAAACCTCGAGAGGGAATTGCACTTCCTGTCTAATGTGGCGCCGCTCATCACGGCTGAAAACCCTATGCTTCGTTCTCCGCTTCCGATTGCTTACTATCCGGAGAACCGTCTCCTCCTCATGGAATTTGTGCCCGGAAATTCACTCAAACACCACTTGTTTGACGTGATTTTCAACCCGGCGCCCAGGCGCAATCTGCCCGAACTTTTGCAGTGCGCCGGTCGATGGCTCGGAAGCCTGCATAGGCTGACGCGAAAGAACACAACAGGGAATCCGCTGCAATGGATATTGCAGGAGTTCGAAAACCAGCGAACGCTGGAGGCCTTTCGGCTCTTTTCACTGAAAGACAGTTACACCGAACTCCACGCCATTTTAGAAAAATGTCTGAACGCAAATCCAACATTTAGACGGAACCTCTGCGACATACACGGTGAATTTACTCCCATTCATGTGATGGTCGCTGGCGATGCGATCTACATCGTCGATTTCGGGAATAGCAGAGAAGGCTATGTTTATGAAGACGTCGGCTTGTTCGAAAGCTTTTATGACTGCCTCTTGCCATGGCGGGCAGCGGCTGGCTCATATCGAATCAACCTGCAGACACAGAAACAGCTGTTTCTGCATGGATATTTCGACGAATCGGCGACGATCTTTAGCCCCGCCGATAGCGCAATTATGAGGTGGGTGCGGCTAATTTCGTTTGCTCGGATGTTGAACGGAGGCCAGCGCAGATACAGTGGCTGGAGCAAGTGGGCTTATTCGCGAATAGCTTTGGGCGCGCTCCGCAATAGATTCGCCCGCCTTTGCCGCACCGAACTAAGCACTCTCAGGGAGATGCGACCAACTATCTTTGAGGAAGAAGCCTACTCCGAGAAGAGTCCAATCGTTCCATCTTTCGCGCATTCTGGAAATGTAGAAAGTTCAGCGAGTGCGTAAGCGCACCTAGGCAGTTGTGTAATCCCGCTGTTGTCCGCCCGACCTCTTGCCACACAGCTCTTTTCCTCTGCCGCTCTCTTTCGAGAGCATCAATCGCACTGTGTAAAGACTCATCTGTCATGTTCACTTACTTAAGCGCAGGCGGAGCCAAAAAATGACATCATACAGGCGTAAGTTTTTATTGAACGCTCTAAAGGCGTTCGATCTTTTGGTCGCAATAACGATGCTTCTTCTTGCGACATATCTGGCCCTGCCAAACAAATCGGCTCTGTCTCTCGCAGAATTCCTGTCGATGCGAGTCAGAATCGGAAACCTGCTTTTATTCGCGATCTTCCTATGCATGTGGCATGTATCTTACGCGTCCTGCGGACTATATAACTCGCGCCGGATGCTCGATTCCCTTGCCGATATTCGTGATCTTATTAAGGCCTGTGTTGCGGGGACCGCTCTGATCGGCTTAACGGGTCTGATCTTCCACGTTCGAATGTTTTCAGCGAAATTTATCATCGTGTTTTGGCTGATAGCATGTGCTGTCTCAATCGCAAGCCGGCTGCTCATGCGCGTGGCTTTGCGGGCGCTTAGAAAGCAAGGCCGCAACCTGCGCAACGTGGTGATCGTCGGAACCGGACCCCGCGCCAGCCAATTTGCGGGCCTCATCGAATCAAAGCCGGAACTGGGATATCGGATCTTAGGATTCGTAGATCAGCCGTGGGCTGGGATGCAGGATTTTGTAGACAGCGGCTACTCGATATGCGATTTCGATGGCTTGGAGCAGTTGCTCAGGTCCAACGTCGTTGACGAAGTCGTGATCGCATTGCCAATTCGTACTCTGCACGTGCAGGCAGCGCGTGTGGCTGCAATGTGTGAGTTGCAGGGAATTAAGATCCGTATCTTCTCCGACCTCTTCGACCTGAGGCTCGCCAGTGCGCGGGCCGATGATGTGCTGGGCGGCTTGCTCATCAGTCACTATCGGGGTATGGAAGAAGGCTGGCGTGCCGACGCCAAGAGGGTGTTCGACGTAGTGATGTCTTCGGTGTTGTTGATTATGCTGTTGCCGCTGCTTCTTATGATCGCAGTCATAATCAAAATGACTGATCCAGGCCCGGTATTCTTCAAACAGAGCCGGATTGGTCTGGGTAAGCGTCGGTTTCAGATGTATAAATTCCGAACCATGGTGGCCGACGCTGAGCAGCAACTCCGTAACTTGGAGCATCTGAACGAAGCTTCCGGCCCTGTATTCAAGCTGAGAAATGATCCCCGAATAACTCCTTTCGGAAGATTGCTTCGGAAGACCAGCCTCGACGAGTTGCCGCAGTTGATCAACGTCTTAAGAGGAGAGATGAGCCTCGTCGGTCCTCGGCCGCTTCCCGTTCGCGATTACGAGGGCTTCAATGAAGATTGGCAACGCCGCCGCTTCAGTGTGCGCCCCGGTTTAACCTGCCTTTGGCAGATTGCCGGACGCAGTTCGATTCCTTTCGAAAAGTGGATGCAACTTGACCTACAGTACATCGACCGATGGTCCTTCTGGCTTGACTTGCAAATCTTGATGCGAACGATTCCCGCCGTGATACGAGGCCTCGGAGCCTTTTAGTTGACTCGGAGTTTCCCACCGACGCTGCCCCAACGTACGATAGCGTGAGCTGCCTAACCGCGATCAACAAGAAAACTATGAAACTAGGATTTATAGGGCTGGAAGATCCACGAAGCATTGGTTCGTATTCCGGAACACCCTATTGCATGGCCGCCGCCTTGAAGCGGCAGGGCTGTGAAATCTCGTTCTTCCTGCAGTTGACAGAAGAGAACGCTGCGCTTGCTAGCCTCAAGAATAAGATGACCCGCGTGATAACGGGCAAGCATATCATCTGTGAACGCGATCCGAGATCGGTTCGCCATTACCCGGAGAAGATCAACGCGGCGGTCCGTCAGCATCAGGTCGACGCAGTACTTGGAACGTCCTCATTTCATATGGTCACCAAGAACTGCCCTGTCCCTTCGATATTCTGGGGTGACACGACGGTCGCCGGCATGCTCAATCGTTATCCCCTCGACAAGCACCTCACCAGAGGGAGTATCAGAGACTGCCATTCCGTCGAGCAGCAAGCCCTTGACTCCTGTGCTGTGGCGGTTTTTTCTAGTCAATGGGCGGCAGATGTCGCTTGTGCGAGCTACGACGTTGACCCGCGGAAGATCAGGGTAATCCCATATGGTGCGAATCTATTCACGAGACTGAACGCGGCCGACATTGCGTCATGCCTGCGGCGCCGAGATGAAAGTGACTGGGAACTACTTTTCGTAGGCGTAGATTGGGAGCGGAATGGGGCGCAGATTGCCGTCGACACCACCACCGCCCTACGAGCTCGGGGAATTAACGCCCGGCTTACATTGGTAGGCTGCGTCCCTCCCCGCACTATTAGCATCCCGGACTACGTCACGGTAATCCGCAGAATGGACAGATCTACCTCTAAAGGGCAGGCGCTGCTTTCAGCACTTTACATGCAGTCCCACTTGCTGATTCTGCCCAGTCGTGCGGAATGTGTCGCAGCATTTCTGGCGGAGGCCAGCGCTCACGGGGTGCCATCCCTGAGTACCAACGCGGGCGGAAATAGCACACTTGTCAAGGACGGCGTTAATGGATACCTGATGCCACTCGAGGCGGGGTCAACTGACTATGCGAATTATGCGCTCCAGCTGCTGGCCGACCCGGCTAAATACGCGGCGCTGTGCTGGAGTTCGTTTCTGCGTTTCCAGACTGAACTAAATTGGGATGTCGCGGTATCCCGACTCATCGCGGAGATTGACAGCGTCTTAGATCCGACTGACAGACAATATGCGTGTTCTAGAGCTAGCTAAGAGCAAACTTTCTCAATTGCGCCGAAGCGAGCTAGCGGAGAATACTGCCAAGCTCTGCATGGGTCAGGGGCTGCGCCTTGTAATCCAAGCCGCCTACTTCATCTTGATTGCGCGGAGTTTGGGGCCGAAGGAATACGGTACCTTCGTGGCGATGACGTCGCTGGTCGCGATTGCAGCGCCCTTTGCCGGATTTGGCAGTCCAACCGTCCTGTTAAAGAATGTGTCGCGGCAGCGAGATTTACTTGCCACATACTGGGGCAATGGCCTACTGACGATAGCTGTCTCGGGATCTGTCTTGAGCATGATAGTCCTCGCTCTGACGCCTTTCTTCTTAGGCCGTCAGTTTTTTACGCTGACAATTCTTGTCTGCTTGTCGGACCTCTTCATGATTCGAGTCGCAGAGCTTGCGGCGTTCGCCTTTGCCGCCCTGGGCAGGATGGGCGAATCGGCCAGAGTCAACGTATATATAACACTCACTAAGTTGATCGGGATAATCATTCTCTCCGCAAAGGTGCACCACCCCAACGTGCAGGATTGGACCATCGCTTATGTGCTGGGGGCGGCTGCCTGCTTCCTGTATGCACTTGTGAGGACCACCCTCGTGGCTGGCGGAGTTGACATCCGTCTAAGGCAAGCCTGGAACGATGTGCCGGAATCGGCTATGTATGCGGTTAGTACATCGTCTACCACTATTTACAACGACCTGGACAAGACGATGGTGGGCAAGTTCTCCACCTTTACTGCGGCCGGAATTTATGCTGCGGCATATCGCATAATCGACGTTAGCTTGGTTCCGGTACGTGCTATGCTGTTCGCCGCATACCCTGAGTTCTTTCGCATCGGCGTAGATGGGCCGTCCGCGACCAAACGATACGCCTATCGACTTATAAAACGAGCCCTGCCGTTTGGGTTAGTTGTCACGGTCGGGTTGCTTTTGGGTGCACCACTGATTCCCCACGTCCTCGGTAAAAACTACTCGTCATCCGTAGAGGCACTTCGCTGGCTTGCGATCATCCCCCTACTGCGATGTGTTCATATCTTCCTGGCTGACGGACTAACCGGCGCTGGATACCAGGGGAGGCGCACAATAGTTCAGGTCGGAGTAGGGGTGCTAAACGCAATGCTGAATGTATTCTTTATTCGCTACTGGTCATGGCGAGGCGCAGCTTGGAGCAGTATTATCTGCGATGCTTCGCTCGTCGTCGCATTATGGGTGACATTCGAGCACCTCACTTCGAGAAAGGTCGATGTAATCGCCGTGGAATCGTGTACTTTGTAATCTTGCAGTGTATGCCTCAAAAGGGGAATAGGTCCCAAACAGCCACGGAATCATAGGACTGAATCATTGCTGTCCGGTTAGAAATCGAAGAGAATCAGTTGGTTGACGTTTTCAGCGAAATTGTCGCCTGGGTCGATGGCCTGAAGGACGCATGAAAGGCGTCTTCTCGAAAAGCGTGAGGCTGAGAATCTGTAAAATCTGATACAAGCTGGCCTCCAATTCCAGCCGTTTACGCACGATCGCCACCAGCACGTACATCGATACCGCAAGCCAGATTTGCGTCTTCACCGCGTTCTCGCTGGTGCCATAAAAGGCCTTGATGCGCAAATGCTGCTTGATCCACTTGAAAAACAGCTCCACCTGCCAACGCTGTTTGTAGATGTTGGCGATGGTCAGTGGCGGAAGCGTGAAATTGTTGGTCAAGAACTTCAGTCGCCTGTTGGTTTCGGCATCGTAGTAGCTCACCTTTCGCGGCGGGTCCCGGATATACGGAAGCTGATACGAACGAGGACAGAATTACGATCTGATCTGAGCCACGCGTGTTCTTGTCCACCGCATGCGAGTGGCGCGGCTGCAGTAGACGTTTGACTTGGTGCGCACGACAAAGAGCGCTGCGCTGGGCGTCAGCACGAACAATCGCTCAAAATCGATGTAGCCACGATCCAAAACTGTCGCCTTTCCTTTCCCTCTACGCAGTATGGTTCCGTAGAATTCGTGCTATTCCGGAACGGAGGCGAGAAAATGCGTCGATATCACCACATTGGAATTCCTACCAGCCAACCGAAACCGGGAGAGCGCCACATCGACCATCTAAAGATATTTATTGTTGGACACGAAAACAGCGAGTATGGCGTCGAATGGATGCGGTTCGAAGCGGACGCACCGATTCCCGAGTTGGTCCGGCAAGTTCCACATGTTGCTTTTGAGGTAAGTGACCTTGCGTCCGAGCTGGTAGGCCGGGAAATTCTGATCGCGCCGAACAGCCCATCCGACGGCGTGCGCGTCGCGTTCATCGTCGAAAACGGCGCACCCATTGAGTTTCTTGAGTTCACCGACCCCAACCATCCGGATCGGCGTTAGGGCACGACCTGGAGTTCAAATCGTTCCCGCCGACACCGCCGCGCATCCTAAGGACACTCAACCGCTTACGCCAACCTCACCCAACTTTCCCCGGACAGCAGTGGACTTGAATGTAGGGTTGATGATTACCAAACCATCGGCCTGGACGTTTAGAACGCTGTCGCATCCGGGCGAATTCGCACCTGCGGGTGAAACAGAGGCGGCATAGGTCCGCTAGCCTGTGAGTCGAGATACCCCCGCGACGCAAACAACAGCTTGTAAACGTAATCGTGAGAGCGGCCGAGCTGTTCTTTAGTAATGCAGGAATCCAGGCCGGCGCTTGCGAGAGCTGAGAGACTGCAGGGCCACCGGTGCGAACGGCTTTACCATCGGCGGCGGCCCGTTTGTGCATCGCCGCTGCTGCTTCTGCAAACATCGAAACATCCAACTGGCAAGGCGCGTCATGTGGAGACGGTGAGGGGGAGAACAGCAAGCCGATGGTAACTGCCGAACAGACAAGGGACAGCGCTTTGCGCAGCGCAATCAAGTACCGCCCGGATATAGACGGGCTGCGTGCCGTTGCCGTTACATCGGTGGTTGCCTATCATTGCGGTCTGGGATGGTTCAGAGGAGGCTTCGTTGGAGTTGACATCTTTTTCGTCATCTCCGGGTATCTGATCGGGTCACTGGTCTACAAAGAGATTCGGGGGCGCAGCTTCAAGATAGCCAAGTTCTATGGACGCCGCGCCAAACGCATTCTGCCCGCGCTATTCGGCGTGCTGATGTTCAGTTACATAGCGGCGATGTTCTTGCTTTCTCCTTTGGAAATGAAGGACTTCGCGAGGGCTGCGCTCGCGACCATTACGTCAAGTTCGAATATCCTCTACTGGCTTAAGTCGGGCTACTTCGCGGCGAACTCCGATCAGAATCCGTTGTTGATGACCTGGTCTTTGGGTGTCGAGGAGCAGTTCTACGTTATTTTTCCGCTGCTCATGCTGCTTCTTCGCAGACTGCCGCAGCGTGTGCTCTTCAGGATAATTAGCGGGCTTGCATTGCTGTCCCTTGTGCTTTCTATATTGGGCACCCCGATCAAGCCCGACGCAACCTTTTATCTGTTGCCTACGCGGGCGTGGGAGCTGGCGGCCGGCATCCTGCTGGCTATGCTGGAAGCGAACCGCTCACATACATCGAGTAGGCTGCCCGCCGTTGCCATGCACGTGGTCAGTCTTGTGGGTCTGGCTTTGATGGGCGTGGCAATCTTTACTTTTAATACTTCTACGCCATTTCCTGGCTACGCCGCGCTGCTCCCGGTTGTAGGCGCCGTGTTGATCATTGCGGCGCGGCAAGGAATCGTGAATCGCCTCCTCGCCTGGCAGCCCATCGTCTTTGTTGGACTCATATCCTACTCCTGGTACCTGTGGCATTGGCCCCTGCTGAGCTTCGCACGCATCTGTTCCGATTCGGGGATATCCACAGTCGTGGCCATCACACTGGCGCTCGTTTCGTTCGCCTGCGCGGTGCTTTCATGGAGATTCATCGAGCAGCCGTTCCGCAAATCGACCACACCCACTCCGTTGCTGCTCAAACGCTATGCTGTTGTCGCAGTGGCGATGATGGTCCCCGCCGTCCTTTTCGGGATTACCCACGGACTCCCGCAGCGGAACAGGTCCGTCCAGCAAATGGAGATCGTCGGAGAACCTCTTCGTCACGATGTCTGTGTGGCTCCCTACGGAGCCTCTCATCCGATTCTCGCGCCTCCATGTGTTCCTCTCGCTCAGGGACGTGCTGTCGCAGTCATCGGTGACAGCCACGCAGCGGCCCTCGCCGACGGGTTCCGCCCGATTGCTGCCCAGCAGGGATACCGACTCCTGGAGCTAACCAAAGGCTCCTGCCCCGCCCTACAGGGGGTGAGCGCATCGTCTATCCATCATCCAACCCACGACCGTGAGTGCGCCGAGTTCAATCGCGAAGTCATCGCCTACCTGCTACGCGAACCGAGCATAAATGCGGTAGTTATTGCCGGGGTCTGGTCTGGATATCTTCATGATGGAAAGGAGCGTTTTACGCTTGTGGCCGGGGATGAGGATGCTTCTGGTGCGTCGGCGGCGCGGAGCGGTCCCCTCTTAGAGCAGGGCCTGAATGCAGAGATCGACCAACTTGAACAAATGGGCAAGGTGGTTTATCTGTTTCAAGATAACAATTCATTTAGCTTCGATCCGATGCGGCATATGCGTACGCATTTGATTGCGCCACGCCGTTTCACGGCGCGTTTGGTGGCAGCCTCGACGTTGAGGTGGCCCGATGGAGTTGCTCCTCCGTCCGGCTATCCTGAAGATGCGGAGGGGAGGCGCTTGGTGGCGGTCGTGAGCAAAGCTCATCCTGAGGTTCATTTGGTGGATCCGCAAGATGCGTTGTGCTCTGCTCTCGGTTGCCGATTTGCCCTGGGTAATCAAAGCCTCTTCGTGGATACGCATCATCTCTCTTCACTCGGAGCACAGACCGCCCTTTCGGAGTTGAGGCTGCCATAGTGCCGGTCTGCGAGCACCAGTCGAAGATCGTGCCAGACCACTACTGCTCAGGCAGAAGTCGAAGAGAACGAGTCGGGCGTTGCAATTCAGGTTTGGAGTTGTCCAGTTAGATAGTCGAACGGCATTGAGCTCCCCTTCCGCCCGTTCCAGGTAAGTAAGAGAAGTGCACGATGTCCCGGCCTGACGGGTAGCGTTTCTGGGGAATATGGATAGCCCCGAAGAAGAAGCGGAGTTCGGGTAGGCGCAAGAGCTACGTCACCCGAACTCCGGTTTCGTTCAACGGACAGTTATAGTCGTTCCAGTTGAGGAGTATTGCCCCGCGGCGTTCTTTATAGTGAGACCGACGAAGTAATTGCCCGGCTTCGTGTAAGTATGGTTAAGCGTTTCAGTCCAGCTTGACCACGCGCCGTCGCCAAAGGAAATTGTCCTGCCGACGATTGCGCTCCCACCGCCCTGGCTCTCGGAAGAGCTGATCGATACAGCCAATGGATGGGTCCCGCTCAGTGTTGACACGTTCAGCACGGACTTGGGCGCTTCAGCGGCAGAGCTGCCTTTCACCGACAGAGCAACCGTTGAGTAGGCTGGAACGTAGACTTTTGCTGAGTATTCGCTCGAGCTCGAAGCAACCTTCACCGCCCAAGCCGATATTTGGTCATTCGATCTATTCAAGAGATACTCAGTGCCGCTTGGCGAACTGAGCCCGGCATTCGTAAGGTTGACAGTCACTGAGTTATAGGTCGTTGATGTTGGGTTGATGATTACGACATTATCGGCCGTAGAAGTGTAGAAGGCTGTAGCAGTTAAACCCGATGTCGTACTTCCCGGGGATACAGAGGCGGCCATGTGGCCTCCAGCCTGTAGGTCGAGGTAGTCGGGGGATGCAAACAACTTAAAGGCATAATACTGGGGGTATGGATCTGTGGCTGATGTGTCGCAGTTCATAGTCTCGTTCCATCGGCCAAGAATGCAAAAATAACTGCCGGTCGCGTTGAAATAACCCAATTGGCTGGGAACGGCCTTTGCCCCGCTATACACGACATTAAGCAGATCAGCGATAGCGACCGAATTCCACAGCGGACCATATGTGGGATTATTGCGGCAACACTCCACCGCGTACGCCCAGTTGTCGTTATATTCAGTGATATAGATCGGTGTTGATGCAGCCTGTGGCTGATGGCCACTTCGAACTAGTGCTTCTAACTTCTTGTAATATGCGGCCAGCCCTCCGGTTGTTGATTGGGTAATCGCATATAGTTGAGACCAGTTCATCCCTTCGTCGATATTGGTCTGGCCGGTTAGATAAAGATGAAAGCTCACAAAGTCAACATAGGGAGCAGTGTAGCTGTTATTTAAGAGTGCAGGAATCCAGGTCGGCGCTAGTGAGAGCTGAGAGATGACAGGGCCACCTGTGCGGATGGTCTGGCCATCGGCGTCGGCTTGTTTGTGCATCGCTGCCGCAGCCTCCGCGAACATCGACAGGTAAGTACGGAGTCGAGTGGTAGCATTGCTGATGCAAAGCGAAGCCGCGAGTTCCGGTTCGTTCCAAATCTCGTAGTCCTGTATCAACCCGGGAAATTTCTCGTCTAAGTGGGCGACAACCTCGGCCGCTATTTGGCCCCACTGCCAGGCGTCGGACGGCGGGTAACACGGATTTGAAGCAAGCCAGGCCGGCGTGTCGTAGATCACGGCTAATGGATGAAGCCCCGCAGTGCGCATGGTTTCCAAACCGCCATCCAGGTAGCTGAAATTCGGGTTGTTTTTGTTAGCGTAAATTTGTTGAAGTGGAATCCATATCCGCGTCCGATCGAGCCCCGCTGCGGTCAGCGTTCCTAGAGGGCCACGCTGATTAACCGTGGCGCCCCCTAGGCCTATCGAAAAGAGTCCGGCGGGCACGGCAGGCGTTGAGCCACTACGGCTCCCAAAATTCACGTTGATGGTTTGGGAATGACTGGACGAACTGTTAAAGAGAAGTCCAACTGCGATTAAAGCCCACGCGACACGAGCGCGCGCTGCCCTTAAAGACACTAAAGGCGCGAACATACAAAAACCTCCGAAGTCGGCAAATAGCAGATAGCAAATGTAAGTGGTTCAATGCAGGTCACGACAGATGAGCCGTGCTATCAGATCCGACCTGGGCCGTGCGAATGTAGGTAGTTTCGTCAAATACTAACACTCGACGATGCAGAGTCAAGAAATTTCTGCCACGTTGGAATGGCTTTACCGGGTGCGTAAAACCTGCGCTGCCCTGGAAGATATTACGCAACATAGATGCAAATAATCCTTCACGACTGCCATCAGAGCTAGTGGACGATACGAAAGAGTATGAACACCAATTCGACTAATTTGGAGACAGTTACGCTATGAATGACCCGATTCGAATTGCGGTCGTCGGTTCTGGATACGTTGGTTTAGTCGCTGCCGCATGCTTTGCGGAACTGGGCTATCTGGTTACATGTGTTGACAACGATCTGCGAAAGATCGCAGCCCTGCAAGCCGGCGATTGCCCGATTCACGAAGAACACCTGCCTGCGCTCGTGCATAAGCATTTGGGTTCGAATCTCTATTTCACGTATGATTTGGGCGACGCCATACATGGCGCGGACGCGGTATTCATCGCCGTTGGCACACCGCCATCCGAAACCGGCAAGGCTGATCTGTCCTATGTCGAAGCCGTCGCAAACGAAATCGCACGGTCGATTACTCACTACACCGTCATTGTCGAAAAGAGCACAGTACCCGTTTACACCAGTGAATGGATTTGTCGTGTAATCCAACGGAACGGCGTCCCTCGCAACCTATTCGATGTTGTGTCGAATCCCGAGTTCTTGAGAGAGGGAACGGCAGTCAGAGACTTCCTGCATCCAGATCGAATTGTGATAGGTGCCGACCATGCTCGACCCCTTGCAGTCTTAAGTAAGATATACGAGCCGCTGACCAAGGGTACCTATTATGGGACGCTCAATGCAATTGAGGGACCGCATAGCCCCGATCAACCTCCGCCATTAGTGTCGACTTCAACTAAGAGCGCGGAAATCATTAAGCACGCTTCAAATGCATTTCTCGCGTTAAAGATTTCATTTATAAATTCCGTCGCGAACTTATGTGAGGCGACCCACGCAGATATAAGTCAGGTCGCTCGTGGTATGGGGCTGGACAGCCGAATCGGCCCGAAGTTTTTGCAACCTGGAATCGGCTACGGCGGATCTTGCTTCCCAAAGGACGTCGCGGCTTTTCGTCATATCGCGGAGCAATTGGGGATCGATTTCTCGCTACTGACCGAAGTGGAGAGAATCAACACTGGTCAGAAACGTCGTTTTATCGGGAAATTACGTTCCGTCCTTTGGACACTCCGCGGAAAGAGGATCGGCGTGCTGGGCCTCGCATTTAAAGGGGGTACCGACGACATCCGTGAGTCGCCCGCCATTGACATCGTTCGACAGCTGATCGCGGAGGGCTGCTCGGTGCAGGCTTTCGACCCCGCCGCTATGGCAAGAACTGCCGAAGCCTTGCCGGAAATGTCGCGTCTTAGATACACCGCCGACGAATACGCTGCCGCGCAAAATGCCGATGCGGTTCTCATCCTGACCGACTGGACCGAGTTCGGCAACCTCGATTTGCAACGGCTGAAGACGACGATGCGGTGTTCCATTATCGTGGACGGTCGCAATCTGTACGACCCCGACGTTATGCGTACGAGTGGTATTACCTATGTCAGCGTGGGCAGGCCAATCGTCGACTTCATCGAAGAACCCGTGCCTCTGGCGCGTCTTGCCTAGCAGTGGATGGAGGCTCTTACTTCAGGTGTGGCATGACCCAGACCCCGTCTGATTCTAGAGCCAGGTCAAGCACACGGGTTGAGCATTGGCGAGTTCCTGTGTGCGAGGCATTCGAGCTTCGTATTGTCGTTGACAACGCGCGTCACCGCCCTCCCGCGCCCAACCAAGCGCGTCAGATAGATAGATCCTTCTCAGGTCCACATTAGCACCGTTACCGGGGCGCCCGGCCTCTCGATCGCACCCTAATTAGTGAGCGGTTCGGAACTGCGTGTGCGGACAATCCATCCGATACCAGAAATTTTTCGCCGTTCACACGTCAAGCAGTGCTGAGCTGAGGTTGCCCAAGGTGTGTCTGTATGGGCATATTTAGGCAGCCAGCCTTGCTTGGAGCGATCACGGCTCGCAACAGGTCACCGCGGATGTCGCTCTGTAGCTAGACTGCTGAATCTTTGTAAATATCTGAATTTCGATGGCCTGGACGGGCAGATCGACCGGCACGCGCCGCTCCCATCCATGACGTTCGAGATCGGGCTCCGAGTCGAAGCCATTGACGTAGTGGAGACAGAGGTAGGCAACGAGCGTCAGGTGAGCGGGGATATGCAGAACCTCGCGGAGCTTTTCGGGATCGAGATTACTGGCCCAGCCCACGCCCACCTCTTCGCTGCGGACTGCGAGCCAAAGGTTGTGGATTGCGCATACCGTTCGAGTAGAGCGCGGTCTCGGGCATTGTCTGGCGTCCGAGCCCATGCCCGCGGCCGCTGCCGGAATCGCAGAGAACGCAGAGATTCTGCGGAGCCTCCAGGATTCCTTCGAGCTTGAGATCGGCATACTGCTCGCGGCTCGCCCGTGTAGTTAAAGGCAGCCTGCGTATTCGCCTGCTCGAAGATGCCATAGACATCGCTGCGGACAGCGGGATCGCGAATGACGATAAAGCGCGAAAGCTGCATCAATCCAACTGAAGGTGCGCTGTGCGCAGCGGTAAGCAGGCGAGAGACCAGGTCTTCAGGCAAATGGCACATCGAGAAAGCCTCTATGCACGTCACGCCGCTCGGCGATGACACGATAGACCGCCTCGCGTGCGGTGTCGCTGAATGGCGGAGACGGCATCATTGGACTCATCACCATGCCCTGGAGAATTTCGGGCCCGCCTTGGTATCGTCACGAAGCCGCGTGTCGATGCCGGCGTTGTGCTCAATCAGACGGCCGAAGAGCCAGATAACGTCGGAGAGGCGGTTGAGATAGGCGATGACCTCGGGCTGGACGACGCCTCCGTTTTCGACGAATCGTACTGCGGCACGTTCGGCCCGGCGGCAGACCGTGCGTGCCATCTCATAGGCTGCCGACTCGGTATAGCCACCGGGGAGCGACCAGTCCGCAAGAATGCCTTCGGTCGCTTCGATCTTATGGACGAGATCAGTCAGTTTGTCGACGTCCTCGGTGGAGATAACGGGCGGCTTTTTCCTGCTCTCCGGCGGCGTAGCCAGAGCGGACCCGACGCGAAAGAGTGTGCGCTGGATCTCTTCGGTCCACCCTACGATGTCTTTGTTCTGGCAGATGCTGCGAGCAAATCCGAGAACAGTGTTCAGTTCATCGACCGAGCCGTAGGACTCGACGCGAAGGTCGGCCTTCGAGACACGGATGCCCCCGGCGAGACCGGTCTGGCCTCCGTCACCGCGTTTCGTTGCAATGCTCATAGATTTCCTCCTGATGAAGCTGCTGGACTGAACATCTCCGCCATCGTGAGACGAAGCGTCTTGATGAGGGGAGTTCGATCGTATTCGAGGACGAGTGCGTCATCGAGGAAATCGGTGACGCGTGGTGGCGAAGAAGAGAAGAGGACCTTTTCTTGGAAAAACACCGATGCCCAGCTCCAAGTTCTTCGAGCGATCTGGCCTCGACGATCACTGCCGGAAGGCGGAAGACTCCAACCCGGAGAAGAGCGTAGGCACGATGATAGCCGTCGCGAAGAAACCAGCGGCCACTGTATTGGGCTACCTCGAAGAAGGGACTGCCTCCATGCACTGTAACCGGGCTGGCCGGATCAGCGGAAATTCGGAAGTGCTGATTGGGATTGCCGGACTGAAGCAGGATAGTCGCCTCACTGCGAATAAGATCGCACACAACTGGCTTCGGGGGCTCGAAGGAAAGGTCCACCAGGGCGGCCCAGTCGGTCGATTCATCCCTTAGCACATCGAGGAGTGGTCTCGGGCCGCACTTGGAGCATTTAAGGAATGGCGGAATCGCTGGCCCGATGCGAAGCCGGAAGACGGTATTTCCCCACTGAGAAACTCCTGTTCAAGGGTGCGGCGCACCAGAGCAGGGCGTTATCACGGCTCATGATGTTGATCCCGGCGAACCGTTGGGTGCATGGAAGGGGCACGGGCTACGGCGAAGAAACAAGCTGGTGTCGAGTGCCGGATTCACGATCTGCGACCCCATTTCATTTCAGCGTTGGCACAGACACAGACCCCGGATGCCACCATTCAAGCGATCAGCGGCCATCTCAGCCGGAAGATGCTGGAGCAGTACAGCCAAGTACAAGGTTGGAGGCAAAGCGCCGGGCAGTTGAGGCCTTGGATATGATCGCAGGGCAGGCTGTTCAGTAGCAGGTGCGTGGGGCTCGCGAGAGTGAAAATTGCATCGTGGCCTCCCACAAATCCGTCCGCAATCTCCGACAGAAACCTAGAAGGCAATCTTGTAAGTTAATGATTTTATAAATGGTCGGGACGGGCAGATTTGAACTGCCGACCCCTCGCACCCCAAGCGAGTGCTCTACCAGGCTGAGCCACGTCCCGACACGGCAGAAGTTACTGAAATCAGTTTACAGGACAGCGCGTCTATCAGCACGCGTACCCTGCGCAAAAGCCAGAATTAGTGGCTGGGTGGAACATATTCCTTCGGCAGTGCGGCGCCTTCGCCGAAGAAATATTGTGTCATCTGCTCTACAAGGAATTCCTGTGCCTGAGGCGTCCAGGGCTGGAGACGGTATTCATTGAGCAGCATCTTTTGGTGCTCGAGCCACTCGCCCCAGGCCTTCTTCGAAACGTTGTGATAAATCTTGTGACCGAAGTCGCTATCGAAGGGCGGCTCATCAAGGCCCTCCATCTCTTGTTTATAGCGGGTGCAAAATACGGTATGCGCCATGAATTTCTCTAGGCTCCTATTGTAAGCAAGAATCGATCTTGAAGCAGAAGTTCCGTCGTTCATAAAGCGATTTAAACAGGGAAAAGCGTTTAAGCATGTGGAGCGCTCGGCGCGGGAGGAAGATCAGGTCTCGCCTGTCGGGAAGATTCAGCAGCGACACTTTGAAGCATGATCGGATCGCGCACCGGCGCGAGGTCTTTTGTCATCTGGTAGGTGTAGCGGATGCGGTGAATCACGGTAACCGTCGATAGCACCGCCAGCACCCAAAGCACCGGCGCCATCACTCCCCATCGATTGAACAGCGCCCCCAAAATGATCAGCACTATCCGCTCGGGCCGCTCCATAAAGCCCACTTTGCACTTGCCGATAAGCGCCTCCGCTCGGGCCCTCGTATAGCTGACCATGAGCGAAGTGATCATAACGAAGGCGGCCAGGAAGACGTAGAAAAGCCGATTTCCTCGCGCATAAAACACGAGAAGCCCGAAGAAGAGCACTACGTCCGAGTATCGGTCGATAACAGAATCGAAAAAGGCTCCGAAGACCGTAACTTGATCGGTCTGGCGCGCCACGCGCCCATCAACCATATCGAAGATACCTGCCCCGATGATCACCAGTCCGGCGTACAGAAACATCCGGACATAATTATGCTCATTGGCGAAGCCGAAAAGCACCGCCGCACCGGTATTGATAATTAGCCCGATGAAGGTGAGCGCATTCGGTGAAATGCGGGTTAGCGCAAGACCGTTAACGATGCTCTGAAGGAGAACCCCACAGGCACGACCGAAGGCGCTGGTCCACGATCTCGTCATGATACTGCTAGTCCGCCGCGTCGTGAATGGTGGTTAGCTTGAGCACTTCCATCTCGCGCTTTCCGTTCGGTGTGACGATGACAGCCATATCCCCAACCTGTTTGCCGATCAGGCCCCGGCCAATAGGTGATGTAGTTGAGATGAGGCCCAGATTCACGTCGGATTCCTCACTGGTGACGAGCTTGTACTCGATCTTCTCGTCCTTGCTGGTGTCGTAAACGACCACGGTCGATCCAAACGCAACCCGGTCTTTGGGGATGTTGGAAAGATTCACGAGGGCCAGCTCCGCCATCCGCTTTTTCAACTGTCCAAGGCGCGCGTTTACGAACTCCTGGCGCTGCTTGGCCATGTGATACTCGGCGTTTTCGCTCAGATCGCCGAGGGATACAGCCTTTTTGATCTCGGCCGGTAATTCATGGGCGAGTTCATGCTCGAGCCGGCGAATCTCTTCCTGGAGCTTTTGTTTGATATGTTCGGGCATTCAATAGTCCGTGGCGGCTCATGGGCATGAGCCGTATCTGACAACGACTGAGCCGGGATAACCGCAAAACTTGATTATACCGGGAAGTGCTCTGATCAGCGAAAAAGCTGATTATCCTCGGCCTCTCCGGGTATCGAGAAAACCCTGCAGAATCAGCACCGCGGCCACTTGATCGACGACCGCGCGATGCTCTGACCCGGCCAACCCCGCAGCGTGCAGGTGGCGATGCGCTTCCGTCGTTGTCAGCCGCTCATCCCACAGATGGACTGGCAGGCCGGTTTCTTCGCGAAGCATCTGGGCAAAGCCCTGCGCCTTGGCCGCCTGCGGACTCTGGTCCCCCGACATATAGAGGGGGTTCCCTACGACCACCTCCCGGCAGCCATATTTGCGAATCATTCGCATAAGAGACTTGAGATCTTGCCTGCGGTTGGACCGGACCAGCGTAAGAACAGGCTGCGCGGTGAGACCCAGCGGGTCGGACACTGCCACTCCGATCCGGCGGTCTCCCACATCCAGACCCATGAGCCGTGGCACCTCGCTCGGCGAAATTTCATCCATGGACATAGAAGAATGGTACAAGTGTCGCCTTGGAGCGTCGGCCACCGTCAGCCGCTGGAAAGACGCAAAAAAGACAGCATCATAAAATGAGGAGAGTAATCCAAGGTTAAGGTTCGATTATTAGTGCGACGTCTTCTATTCCTCTTGGTTCTGGCTGTGATTGCATGGGGAGCCTATGCCGTTCTGGCGCCCACTGGCCCAACGAACGAGACATTTGTCGAAATACTCCCTGGCACTCCTACTATGCAGATCGCTGCCCAGCTCAAGCAGCGAGGGTTGATCCACAGCAAATATGCCTTTGAGGCCGAGCGGCTGGCAAAGGGTGGAACCCTGAAGGCAGGCGAATATCGCTTTGATCATCCTGCGAAGATGTCTGAGATCTACGAACGTCTGGAGCGCGGCGATGTGTACACGATCTCAGTGACCATTCCTGAGGGGTCGAACCTTTTCGACATCGCTCAGCGCATCGAAAGCTCTAATCTGGGCACGAAAGAAGGCTTCCTGTCAGCAGCAAACGCCGACGTGGGCCTGATTGCGGACCTCGACCCCAGGGCCAGGAGCCTCGAGGGCTATCTTTTTCCGGATACCTATCGCTTCGAGCGTCGGTCGACTCCGCAGCAGATTCTGGCCGTCATGGTAAAGAGGTTTCGGCAGGCCGCCGGAAGCCTCGGTCTCCAAGCCAATTATCATCATGTGGTAACGGTGGCATCTCTGGTCGAGCGGGAGACTCCCGTGGACGTCGAACGGCCACTTGTGGCTAGTGTCTTCGAAAATAGGTTGGCGAAGGATATGCCGCTCATGACCGATCCCTCCGTCATCTACGCCGCTCTGCTCGACGGCCGGTATCGCGGAACCATTTACGCTTCCGACCTCCAGGCAGACTCGCCATACAACACGTATCGCTATCCCGGGCTCCCGCCAGGCCCGATCTGTAATCCGGGCATGGCCTCGCTCAAGGCCGCGATGAGTCCGGCTCAGACCGATTATCTCTATTTCGTGGCCGCCAGCGCCAACCCTTCCGGAAAATCAAGGTTCTCTGCCACTCTTGAGGGGCATGCTCACGACGTCCAGCAGTACCGCAGGTCGCTACGCGAAGCGGGGTCGCGTTGATGAAGACGTTATACTCGCAATTTCGTACCTTGGTGCGGCGAATTAGTTGATGAAGAGGCGCGAGTACAAGACGGCCCTGCTGTTGTTATTGCCTACGCTGAGCGGCTGCTTCGTTCACACGCGCACCGTCAAGCAGGCCAAAATGCCTGATGTGATCAAGTCTGCGACCGCCGACCAGCTTGTAGAGTCGGTAAACGAGCAGTGCCAGGCAATCAAATCGCTCAGCGCGACAGTACAGTTCCAGGCGACCGAGGGCGGCCCGCGCAAGGGAAAAGAGAAGACCTATACGTCGTTCAGCGGATACATCCTGCTTCGCAAGCCGGAAGCGGTCAGGGTTATTGGCTTGGTCCCGGTCCTCCACACTCGCGCATTCGACATGGCGAGCGACGGGAACACGTTCAAATTGTTGATTTATTATCCGCACAACCATGTGATCGAGGGTTCGAATACCGTCACAAAAGAATCTCCCAATCCGCTCGAAAATCTCCGGCCTAAGATATTCTTCGATTCGCTGCTGATCAACTGCATCCAGCCTGACGACCTGGTAACGCTGACCACGGATTCAGAAACCAACATCGACCCGAAATCGAAGCAGTTAATGCTTGATCCCCAGTACGACCTGACCGTGGTGCGCCGCAAGCCGGACAGCCAGGAGCTAATCCCGCAGCGCGTCATTCACTTCAGCCGCGTAGATATGCACACGGTTCAGGAGGACATCTACGATCCCGAAGGCTCGATCCAGACGCAGGCGATCTATGGGCCTATGCAACAGTTTGGCCTTCAAACGTTTCCGGGAACCATTACCATCAAGCGTCCGCTCGAGGAGTACCAGATCGTCATCACGATTCAGAAAATTAACGTCAACCTGACCTTGAACGACGACCAGTTCGAAATAAAGATTCCTGAAGGCACACCGGTCAGAAAACTCGAATGAGAGCTCCTGACCGGGCATGGCCGGTTCACCAGCAATTATTGGGTGACAGCTTCGCTGTATTCAGGCACTGGCTTGCGCGCTGAAAGCTTCGCCAGATGCCGGGTAATCCGGATAGCTGTATACCTCGATCCGAAGGCGAATCGCATCACCGGTCCGAAACTGAAGGCCGAAGCGACTCCGACGAAGTAAAGTCCCGGCACCGATGACTCGAAATTATTCGACAATATCGGCGCACTTTCGACTGTTTTAAGCTTGGTCAGCAGAGAGGAATCGAGGAAGCGTAGACGGCGAACGTCGACCCTGTATCCTGTCGCCGTGATCACCTGGTCGAACTCGTGCTCAACGACCTTGCCATTCGCATCTGCGAATTTAATCTGAATCCGGCGATCCCGGATCTGCGTGCTGCGAGGAGTCAGTCCGGTGTGCACCGGAACGCGCCCGACGATGCGCTCCTTAACCGTCCATCCGGCTGATGGGCCAAGATAGCGCTTCACGACGCGCAGGCGAAATTTCTCCGGCAGAAAATGGAAAAGTCCCGGAAAATCGGTCACCAGCTTCGATTTCCAACCGGGTCCTACCCCTGTACGTGGCGAGCGGAGTCGCTTCCACAATGACGGCGGTCTCCGGCCCGGCGGATCATGGAACTTGACCGCCGAACGGCGCGCCATAACGGACACGTTCGCCCCCCCATCCTTAAGCAGTCCCGCCAGATCGAGCGCCGAAGCCCCGGCGCCGATCACACCGACGGTCCGGCCTCGCAGAACCGTCGGATCTCTATGTTCCGAGCTGTGAGTCACGAACTCCCGACCCAAACCACGGAATAGATCCGGCGTGTAAGCAAAATGGCTGATCCCCACCGCCAGGACTACGTGGCTCGCGTAAACCGTGTCACCGTCCTCAAGCTCTACTTTGAATCCGCAGTCGGCTTCCTCGATCTGGGCGACCAGCCGCGTATCAAGCTCCGGAACGAGCCGCTTCTGAAATGTCAGGCCGTACGAGATAAATGTCTCCAGCTTGACCGGAATCCTGGTGTGGTCGTAATCGGTCCCTTCCTCTGAGCAATACCGTTGCAGAGTGAAGTCAGACTGCGGAGTCGAGATATCGGAGGCGAAGCCATCGGATTTGAGAAGCATGCCTTTCGGCATCTGCTCGCGCCAAGTGTACATGGGCTTGCCAAAGATCTGGAAGTTGACGCCGCACTCGCGCAGGTGCGCTGCGACCGATAAACCATAGGGACCGGCGCCGACTATGACTACTTTAGAGGGATAGGGCATATACGTTCTTTTCGATGAACGACTTAGATTGAGTTTCGGGAAGCGGCACCGCTCACCCGTTCACTGATTTGCCCCTATAATAAGGACTACTTCCACAACTCACAATGCACCATTTGTGGGTTGTCGCATTGCCCGTCTGTGTGCTGCTAAAAAATCTAGATGGATCGATGAGAGTGCAGTACCCTCGCTGAAAAGTAATGAGGCCGAACGTCCTGCTAGTCATGACCTGCTCTTGGGTCCCGCCGGCTCGCCTGGCAATGGCACTGAGCCATGCCGACTGTGCTGTGGACGCAGTGTGTCCCCGTGGCCACGCCATTACAACTACGAGGGCATTACGGCACTGGTATCGCTACAACGGGTTTCTTGGTTCGATTCACTCCGCGATTCAAACCGCAAAGCCGGATTTCCTGATCCCTTGCGACGACTACGCCACACTCGGTCTGCATCGTCTCTATCAGGAGAACGGTTCAACTGACCCCACCTTGGCGCGGTTGATCGAGCGCTCGCTTGGCGCACCACAACATCACGCCACCGTAAGAACGAGGGCCAGCCTGCTTGCCGCCGCTAGGGATCTCGGCATCAGCGTGCCGGACACCGAAATCCTCACTGGAAAACAGGCGCTGACCGCATGGCTCAGTACGAATCGTCTTCCCGCCTACATTAAAGCCGATGGAACGTCTGGAGGCGTGGGTGTCAGGCTGGTTGAGTCTCGCGAGCAGGCCGAGCGCGCGTTCGAAGCGCTTTCTTCGCCCCCCGGAATACTGCGCAGTCTCAAGCGTGCGCTTGTCGACAAAGACATGAGATTGTTGGTTCCATGCCTGCGCCGGTGGCGGCCGGTGGTCAGCATTCAGAAGGTCATTTCTGGATCGGAGGCCAATTGCGCTGTCTCCTGCTGGCAGGGCCGCCTGCTCGCATGCATCTCTGCCGAGGTCATACAGCGCGATGATGCCTACGGGCCGGCCACGGTAATCCGCATCATCGACAACCCGGAAATGCTGGCCGCCGCGGAAAAAATCGCTTCCCGGTTCCAGTTGTCCGGCCTTTTCGGCCTCGACTTTATGCTCGAAGCGTCGACCGGGACGGCTTACCTCCTCGAAATGAACGCCCGATCCACTCAAACCTGCCACCTCGATCTGGGACCAGGCAGGAACCCGATACACGCCCTCGCGGCCGAGTTTTCTGCCGGCACCTCGGAGAGTACCTCGACTGCGAACCTCTCCAGCCACGACACGATTGCCCTCTTTCCCGCAGAGTGGAAGCGTGATCCCCGCAGCCCCTATCTCGCCTCGGCGTATCACGACGTGCCTTGGGAGGAGCCTGAACTCGTTCGCTACTGCATCAAGCCCCGCCTGCAGGATCAAAGCTGGATGTCTTACAAGAAGTGGCGCACGCGCAAGACGAGTGCCGAGACGGTTGCAGATCCGCGGTCAGCGAACCCGGGCGCAATTAGACGGCAATGATAGCAACTGACGCTTAGGACAATTCCAGTACCAGCGGAGTTGGTTCTGATCTTTTCTTTCTTGCCGCCTGCAGGAACCGTCTTTCCACCGTGTACCAGCTTATGACCGCCGCCAGCAGCGTGGGTGGAGTAGCCAAAGCAAAAAGCAGCAGCGGGTGGATCGGATGGCCAATCGCCGACATGATAAGTTGCTGCAGCGGGAACGCATACAAATATGTGCCGTACGAAAAATCCCCGAAGCGGTTGGTCTGGTGAAGCCGGATCGAGCGCGAGAAGGCGAAACACATGACCAGATACGTCCCGGCGATCGGAAACACTGCTGTGTATCCCACGGGCAAAAGACAAGCGA